>Ga0206862_1014_pt1 | contig 56193 bp, 34 predicted proteins | sample Alteio_BWOrgCont_43_FD_152625 | JGI IMG/M metagenome (GOLD analysis project Ga0206862, IMG submission 152625) | Enriched cells from forest soil in Barre Woods Harvard Forest LTER site, Petersham, Massachusetts, United States -... | ecosystem: Environmental > Terrestrial > Soil > Temperate forest >... | reverse complement strand
AGAATATTTTACCCCTCGAAATATAACCTTTAAAGAAGTGCGTACAGAAGATGAATTGGTAAATGGATCGACAGATTATCAATATTTGCGTCTTTACGTATTGGATCATAATCCGCCCGATAATAGTCAAATCGATGGTTTTGTGAAATTCGTTAAGTCAATGCAAACGCCCGCCTGGTTGCACGTTCATTGTGACGCCGGCGAAGGAAGAACCACCACCTTTCTTGCCATGTACGATATGATTCGAAATGCAAATCATGTCTCTCTTGACGATATTTTAAAACGACAAAATTTAATTGGTGGGACAGATCTAATGGTGACACAAGGGGTCGAAGAATGGAAATTACCTTTGATGAAACAGCGTTATGAATTGCTGCAAAATTTCTATGAGTATGTAAAAGATCCTGAAGGCTATGAAAAACGTTCCTTCAGCGACTGGCAGCGTTATAAAGCGAAAGCGAAAAAGAGCCGTTTCTCAATTTTCGGTCTGTGACGGCAGACAGCACTCATAACCGCGCTCATAACCGTACTGATAACCGCACCCGTAACCGTACTGATAAACGTAGTGATAACCGCACTGACCCTTTTCGTAAATTCAACCGTCACCTAAACAAATAAACATTAATTATCATTTAAAGCAGGCAGCAATCACATCTAGTATCTCACACCTCTCTTCATTTATAATGGTCAATAAGCGCTTTAAAGGGAAGTATTGAAGGAAGTATTCTATGAAGTTAAAAGGTATTCTTTTTTTAACAAGTCTAATAACTATAATCACTCTCACCTCTTTTATCTCAATAGATCAATGTTGGTCAGCCCCAAAAAAAACTTCGAAGCCAAAGCCAGAGGATCTCGTCAACATTCTAGATTTATCTAAACCAGCTTTTTTCACGCCACAGAATTTGCAGTGGGGCCCATCCCCTGCCATTTTGCCAAAAGGTGCCAGTATGGCGGTGCTGGAAGGAAATCCCATGCATGCAGGCCCGTTTACTATCCGCTTAAGACTGCCTGCCGATTATGAATTGCCCGCGCATTGGAGCGCAACCGATGAGCATATTTCAGTCATTAGCGGCCATCTCTTTCTAGGAATGGGTGATAAACTCGACAGAAATAAATCCATTTCATTCCCCGCAGGCAGTTTCGCCAGAATCCCTCTTAAAATGCACCATTATGCCTGGACGCCTGAAGAAACAATCATTCAACTTCACGGGACTGGCCCTTGGATTATTGGTTATGCCAACGCGCTTGATGATCCCACCAAGCCGCTGGATGCCGATGTGCCTGGCCGAGGCGCAGGGACTAACGCTCAATCTCTCGATAACATGCGAGATACCCGAGAAGAAGTCCCTGAAGATTTAGATCTAGACAGGTTGCATTAGTTCTTGCGCAAATGTTCACCTAACCCTCCAGGAAGTATTTATAACACGGTTTTCTCTTACAATTCCGAGCGATAGCGAGAATCAAGGTGTTTCGTCATTTGTCCGAGGTGTTTTGTCATTCCGAACGTTTGTCATTCCGAGCGTTTGTCATTCCGAACGTTTGTCATTCCGAACGTTTGTCATTCCGAACGTTTGTCATTCCGAACGTTTGTCATTCCGAGCGATAGCGAGGAATCTCGGAATTTTCTTCAACTAGAGATTCCTCGCTATCGCTCGGAATGACATACGCTCGTACCATTTATCGAGTTAAGTTACTATTGTTAATGACATTTCTTTATGTTAGCCTTGCCGGCACTGTTGTTGGCAGCAAATTGATATCTGTGGTTGCATACTCCGAACAAAGGCTTCGCAAAGGTCTTAACCCAAATAACGGTGTAAACGCGGCGAAATCTTGAAAAGTATTCATTAAATTTACTTTTTCTAACCTTTGCTGAAGCGCCTCCCGTCTTCTTACATGTTCGTGCAATTCTTGCACATAACTACTCATATCTACTGCAGGAGGATCCATTTTTATGCCGATTGAATTTGCATTGCTTTCAACTGCATCTAACAATTGCTGCTGCTGATCTAATGTGATAGGGGGGTTACCCGACAAGTCAATAAATTTTAATGTTGAGTTTGCTTTTAAAAATTCCAATAATGCGTTAAATCTATCTGGAGTATCTCTTGTATCTGGCACCCAGACGGGCGACGGAGTATCGAAAAGCGCACATCCACTCAAATTAAGCCGCTGCAAATTTTTCATTTGCGAGAAAGCACTGAAAAATTCAGGAAAATAATCTACTGATGGTTCTCCCTGATACAGTTGACAACGTTTAAACAAATCGGAACCACTTAGATCTAAACTATGCAAGCGATCCTTTCTAAAGGTTTGTATCAATGCCCCTGCGATACTGCCATTCCGCCCAATCGTTGTACAACCACGCAGACTGAGAGACCTCAAAGTATTATTTTCTTTAAAAGCATTTGCAAAAGCGACATCATTACCTACGTTACAAGCAACACTAGTAAAATTCCAATTCTCGATGGTCAATGCCTGCAATGTTTTATTGTCTATTAAAAGCGCTGCAAGAAATTTTATACCTTCTTCAATAGGACTCAACAGGTGATGATTTCCCATTACAGAACTGGTTTGCGGACATCCATGTAAATGTAAGCTCATCAAAGATTGATTTCGAGTTATCGCATCCTTAAGTGAGACAAAACATTCAGCGCTCTGCATACATTCAATTTCTAAAGAAGACAATCTATTTCCCTTCAGAATTTCTGCTAAATCAATACATACGCCGAGATCGCCCCTTACTTTTAAGGCATTAATCTTTAGATTTTCGCGAAGCACTTGCTCAATTTTACTTTTCCGAACGATACACCCTGAAAATTGGTCTGAATCGTATAATTCTTCGGAGTTCGTTAATTGTAAACATGTCGCATGTACCGATTTGTATTGTTCACAATAAGCTTCATACAACTTATCAAGAATCGACTTTTTATTAAAATTTTCAGATTTAATTCTTGTTTTTAAATCATGAGTTAAACCTTCGGGTTGGGAGATAGTAGTTCCTGGATTGCGCTTTTCGTATTGACCAATTCCTTCACTGATCGCTTTGTCTAGCGCTGCAGAAAAATCATCGGAAGAATATTTAAGATCTAAAGCTTGCATCCCTTGCATAATAGATGCAAGAAGCTCGTCACATAACGGTTGAAAATTCTTATCTTTAAGTATTGATTGGAGATAAAATCTATGACCATCCCGTGAAGCTCTCGCATTTTGGACCACATCACGTAATTGAGCTTGAATATCTTGCATTAGTTTTGGTTCAATGCGAAATTTCGGATTAGCTGCATTTAAAATTTCTTCAGCTGTAAATAATTTTTCTTTTGTTTCAATGGGGTGCATACTCATGGTCAATTCTCCTTTAGAATAAGTTACATAACTGGTATAAATTGATATACATTACAAAAATTACCTGGAGTGGTATAACTTCTTATTAATAATTAATGAAAATTATTATTTACCAAGCTAATACTTATGTCAAGTCAACACCGACCTTGTGCCTACACCGACCTTTTAGTATCGCGTCTCCAGCTCCCCACAATGCTTTGCAATCACAGCACGCACCTGACTATGCAATTTTGTCGCTTCTTCCCAATCCTTTCCTTCTGGTCGAATGGATGGAGAGATGGTGACTTTCACAACCGATGGAGACAGGATAAAACTTCTCGCTCGCAAAAGACTTCGAGTACCCTTTAATGCAACAGGAATAATACGCGTGCCGGTATCTACCGCGATTTTAAAAGCACCCATTTTAAAGGGTCGAAGCCCAGTGGCATAAGTAAATGTTCCTTCGGGATAAATTAGAATCGAATGTCCACTGCTTAATTTGTCCGCGATAATTTGAGTGTCTTCGAGACTTTTACTGAAATCGCTGCGATCCACCGTTGGATAGCTGAACTTTTTAAGCACCCATTTTACAAATGGCCAAGATCGTAATTCTTTTTTTCCAACAATCAAAATATTTTTTGGTAAAACGCCAAGTAAAATCACGGAATCCGCATAGCTCGCATGATTTGCAACATAAATGGCCGGTAGCTTAGGATTTAAATTCTCTCTCCCACTTACTTTTAGACGTATACCCGAAAAAAATATAAAAATCTGTATCAAAAAGTGAAATAAAGTAATGGCAATTCCTTTTGGAAAAATTAAACTGATAAAAAGTAATGGAATGAAAAGTACCAATAATAACCCAATATAAAATGTATACAAAAAACGTCCAAATTTTTGTAGATATCCCCATAGCGTGAGCCCCGCGCCACGTATGACTAATTTCGTCATTTGTATCCAAACAGGAGTCCCTCGTTTTGAGAGTTTACCTTCCAGAAACATTTTTTTGGTTGCCGCGCGTTGCAATTTACCACTGGAAGTTTTAGGAATGGTACGCGGCACAACCATACGAACTTCATCTGGCGGAACACCAACGATTAAAGATACTTTTTCTAATATTTCATCTTCCATCGTTTCTTGATGCTTTTTGTTGGTTTCGGCTGTTTCTGCCACCACCACCAATTTCTCTGTGCCCCATTTTACATCTTCAACACCAAACGCCACCACACAACCCTTTCGAACCCCACTGACTTGAGCCGCAGCCTCTTCAATTTCTTGTGGATATAAATTTCTGCCCCCTTTGATAATGATGTCTTTTTGACGCCCGGTAATGTAAACTTCACCATTAGCAATATAAGCAAAATCGCCAGAATCCCACCAACCTTCATGATAAATCGCATTGGTTGCTTCTGAATTTCGAAAATACCCTTGCATCGCGGAAGGACCATAAAATTGTAATAACCCAACATGACGCTCTGGTAATTCCTGTCTATTTTCGTCTACAATACGAAAATCATGATCGGGAATGGGCTGACCACAACAAACGAATTCTAAAAAGTTGTTATCCTTTGTTTCCACCGGAATGGCGCGACCTTCTTTTTCAAAAACGTCTCGCTTAATCACATCAATTAATGGTTTTCTGTTCAGCGGCGGAAATGACACGGCCACAGAACATTCAGCAAGACCATAGACCGGATAAAGAGATTCCGCCCTAAAACCATAGGGTGCAAATTTTTTAATGAATCCTTCTAGAGTTCTTGGATTAATGGGTTCTGCACCATTAAAAGCCAAACGCCAAGAACTTAAATCCAGTCCCACAATATCTTCATCTTTAATGCGGCGAATACATAATTCATATGCAAAATTTGGGCCTGCCGATAAGGTACCGCGATGATAATGAATGGCCCATAACCAACGTTCAGGTCGATTTAAAAATGTAAGCGGAGACATGAGTGTTAAAGGTATCCCTTGATATAAACTGCAAAACCAAGCGCCAATTAATCCCATATCATGATACAAGGGAAGCCAACTCACCCCGACATCTTTCGGTGTAATATTAGCCGCTTTACAAACCGATCGGATATTCGCCAAGAGATTTGCGTGCGTTAACAAAACACCTTTCGGCGCTGCCGTGCTCCCTGAAGTATATTGAATCATCGCCGAGTCATCTTGATGCGCAACAATGTGAGGGACTTTATGTTTCGATTTCATCAACATTTCAACAGTTGTGACCGCACGTAAACTATTAATGAAGACTTGCAACAATCTACTGAGCGCTTCGACTTGGGTAAACGTGATTAAAATACGAACTTCCGCATTGTTTAAAATCGCCGCTTCTCGTAAAGCATATTCTTCGATTTTATCCGGACGCACAGGTGGGTAAATGGGAACAGGAATTCCACCCGCAAGTAATACACCAAAAAAAGCATAAAAAAAGCTTTCAGAGGTCGGTAGCATAATGGCGACGGTTTCTTCTTTTTGCAGACCCAATTCCAATAAACCTGCGGCCACTTTACGTGAGCATTCAAGCAATGCACCATATCGAATGATATTTTCATCACCTTTTTCATCCATTAAATAGACATGTGGACGATTCGGATCAATGCTCGCATGACGTAGTAGAACGTCAACAAGACTCGTGAGAGCGCTGGGATCAAAACGCGATTCTTCAAGCCCTGTCACAAATTCTCTGGTAAATTCACTTTTTTCAGGATGCGCTGTTTGAATGGCAGTCACAATATCTTGAATGGTATCTGCTTGGGCGATAAAAGATTCTTGAAAGGCAATGCCAAAAGTTTTTTCTATCCGATGAAATAATTCTACTCTGCCTAAACTATCAATCCCTAAATCTTTATCCAGAGAGGAACCAAGGGATAAGGTGGACAATGCTCGTTGCGTTTTATATTCTGTCAAAAAGTCTCGCACAATAGATAATAATCGTGTATCAATATCGCTGATGGTCTTTGTATTACTTACCATGTGCTTAACATATCCTTCCGTGATCTACGATGAGCGATGTGCGCTTAACATATCCTTTCTCGATCCACGATGTGCGCATAATGAAAACGACCCTTATGAAAACTATCCTTGTGAAAACGACCCTTGTGGCCGACGTGACTCGCGCCATTTAAGCAAATTTTTGTAACAAAGCATGATAAATAATAAAGGTATTGACTGCGTCATCGTTCGCTCGATGTTTTTTCCCCTTAAAATTTAACTCCAGCCGAGTCAATGCTTTCGCTAAACCCGCTTGAATTTTTCCTTGTTTTGCCATTTGATACGCCTGAAATACGGCCTTCACATCTAATTCACGACGTCCAAAATTCCAAGGACAAGTTTTTGGGAGTTCTGAACGCAAAGCAAAACCATCCCCTGTCCCCCAAACAATAGGCATAGTTAAGCATTCATGGCGTTTTGCCATCGCTTCCATACCTAAGTATGCTTCCTCAATTGTACCCGCATTGTCAACTTGTTGTTGTGTAATGCTAGTTAGTTGAATAATGAATTCAGTTAATTTTTCATTTGGATTTACAAATGCAGAGTATATTTCTAAAATTTCCCCTGTTTGAAGGTTGCCGACACAAGCCCCGACCTCAATAATTTTTGAACCCGTGTCTGCTTGATTTAATTCTAAGTCCAGTGACAAAATATTCATAATGGGAACCTATTTATTTGTCCTATTATATTTTGATGCATTCAGGCACTTTTGTAAATTAGATGAGTAAAAATGGTAAAGTGGTAAAGTGGTAAAGTGGTAAAAATGATAAAATTGATAAATTGTCAAAATGGTTAAATAGATCTTAAAAATGTTGAACATTGTTTTATATCAACCCGAAATACCACCGAATACCGGTAACATCATTCGTTTGTGCGCAAATATTGGCGCAAAATTACATTTAATCGAACCTTTGGGCTTTCAATTGGATGATAAACACTTAAAACGGGCGGGCCTAGATTATATCTTATCCTATCCTATTCAGCGCTATTCAACTTTTGAAGATTTCTTGAAAACACATCATCAAAATAACCAAAAACTTAATTTAACTACAGATTTAAATATTAATTCAAACATTTATCTTTGTTCAACAAAGGCAAAAACAATTTATTCAAAGGTACATTATCAGGCGAACGATACTTTTATTTTTGGACCAGAAACGCGGGGTTTACCTAAAGAAATACTTGAAAAATTTGAAGAACAGCAAAAAATTCGCATTCCAATGGTTTTAAACAGTCGAAGTATTAATTTATCGAATGCAGTGGCGATTGTCGTTTATGAAGCTTGGCGGCAACTCGATTTTGGTAATGCTTCATAATCATAGCGATTAAAAGCAAATCCTTGTGACAAACCTTTTGTAGTCAATACCAGTTGCCATAATTGATTCTGACGCGTTCTGAAACTCGCCGCACAGGATAACAGGTAATAATTCCACATGCGACGAAAGCGTTCATCATAATTTTCTCTTAACTGGCTGTCCCAATGACGATTAAAATTGTGATGCCAAGCCATCAGCGTTTTATCATAATTTACACCAAAATTGTGCCAATCTTCCATCACAAATTTACGCTCAATTGATTTACCAATTTGTGCAATGGAAGGAATGTTGCCATTTGGAAAAATATATTGATTGATGAATTGACTGGAACATGTGACTTGGGAAGCATTACCACCAATGGTATGTAATAAAAATATTCCATCCTCTTTTAAACAATGAGAAGCGACCTTCATATAAGTCGCATAATTTTTATAACCGACATGTTCGAACATGCCAAGGCTCACGATACGATCATATTTTTTTTGATCTTGCAAAAGATCGCGATAATCTTGAAAACGAATTTCGACAGGTAACTCGCTGCAAGATTTTTTAGCATATTCATATTGCTGTCGAGAAATGGTGTTGCCTGTCACGGTAACGCCATAATGTTCTGCGGCAAACTTGGCAAAACTACCAAAACCGCAGCCAATGTCGAGCACCGTCATACCGGGTTTTAAATCTAGTTTTTGACAAGTTAAATGTAATTTTTCTTCTTGTGCTTCATCTAAATTTGAAGCACCATTTTCCCAATATGCGCAAGTATAAACCATGCGTTTATCTAACATGGCCTGATAGAGATCATTGCCTATATCATAATGTTTGTGTCCCACTTCAAAGGATTTTTCTTGAGTTTGAAAATTAAAAATTCTAAACGCCATTGCAGAAAGTCGATGACGCAGGTAAAGTAACCAAAACCGAGGATTATTTCTAATTTTGACATCTAATCTTACTGAAAGTAATTTTGAAAAAAATTGATCGAGTCTGACACAATCCCACAGGCCTTCCATGTAAGTTTCGGCGAGTGACAGTTCTGGATTAGATAACAAACGTTTATAGAATTTATCATTATGGACAACGATATCCCACGGATGTTCACCATTGATTGAGATACCAGCGGAATGTAAGAGTCCCTGTACTGTGGTTTTTACTTTTTTACGACCATCATTTATGATTTCTGGATCCCGCATGTGTCCCCCTCATGTTTTGCTACTGCACTCTAATGTAGTATCTAGGATTGCATCTACTGTGTCTACAGTCAGTATTTTTTCTTCAGCCATATACCTTAAATATAGAATTAAAATAGAAAGTTTGCTTGCATAGAGTATATTAGTTAAATGTTGATTGAATCATTACTCAATCCATTTTAGTACAAATCGGCCTAGGTCATTCATTGACATGTTATCATACAACTCTTTAAGCAGCGGATTCAATGTATCCATCATTTTCCAAGGCGGATTCACAATCACCATCCCTGCTCCTCGCAAACCCTGAGCCATCGTTTCAGGATATAGGTGAAATTCAGCAATTAATATCTCTTTGCGAGTACCGGAACTCTCCGTACTTTGTGCACTCGGTTCTTGATTCAAAGCCTGCAACGCTTGATGAAAACGTTGCACACTAATTGTATCTTTGATTGGATACCATATCGCAAAAATGCCAGAAGCAAAGCGTTGCATTCCCAATTTTAAACTTTGTACAATTTGTTCCCATTCGTCTAGCTGCTCAAAAGGAGGATCAATTAAAATCAAACCTCGCCGCTCTTTGGGTGGTAAAAAAGCTTTGATGGACTGATATCCATCTTGCTGATGAATGGAAATCGTTTGATGAGATGAACCACCCCGTTCCTTAAATAACATTTTAAGCGCCATCGCTTCTTCTGGATGTTTTTCAATCAAAACCATGCGATCTTGCGGTCGTAAGCAATGATAAACAAACGAAGGCGAACCCGGATAGAAATGTGGGTAGTCTTCAGATTTTAATATGGAAAGATATTGTTGAATAATTGCATGCGTTGTCGTACCGGCGACTATCTTCCTGGTAACTATCTCCTGAACCCCATTTTGAAATTCTTTTGTTTTTTGCGCTTCCATCGAAAAAAGATCATAACGGCCAGTGCCCGCGTGTGTATCTAAATAACACCAAGGTTTTTCTTTTTTTGAGAGTGCGTCGATGAGGGCTAATAGTACGACATGTTTAAAAACATCTGCAAAATTTCCGGCATGATAAATATGACGATAGTTCATAAATCCTTACTTCATAAATCCTTACGGCGAATCCGGCCCACTTGCCGGTACGGGGGGCTGTGTTGCTTGCCATTCCTTCAAAGCAGAAGCCGAAACCTTATCGTAAGTTACCACTAATCCCATTTTCTCTGCAAGATCAATAATCCGTTGCAGGCGTTCAGGACATCCCTCACAGTTTTCGAAATGTATTTCATTTCTACTCGTTTGTTGAGAAATGGCTTTCGCATTTTCTAACAGGAGCTCAATTTCTTTATCCCCCGGTTGAGCGGAAGTAAATCCAAGCTCAATTTTTCGACCCGTCGGCAATTTGTGTTCTCGACGAGACGCCGCTTGACTTTCCTGCTCGGATAAAAGCTTCACATACGCTTTGGTTTCAAACGGGGCGCCAGGTTTTTCTTTAATTTGAATGTCATATTCAGTATTGGATCGACCTGCAATTTTAACATCTTTAAAAACTGTTTGCTTAATCTCTCTATTTTGTTTCCATTCAGTAAATGTGATAGGCTTTTTTTGAGCCCCACGTTGCGCTTGCCTTGCCTCAAACTCATTTCGAAGACTATCATCCTTTATTTCTAGATTATCCGCCATGGTACTTTTTTTCGTAAATGATTTTTGCATTTTTTGTTGTAAAACACTCATCCCTGCTTCTGTATCTAAAGGATGTGTAGTAAAGGTTTTCTTTGCCCGCTTCTTACCCACTTTCGCGGCTCTTAAATCATATAATTCTTGATGGCGTGCAAATGCCCCTGCCCCTGTCATTGTTCCGATGATGCCTTTAGTTCTCGACGTTCTACTCGAAGCTGGTTCGCTCGCGGGCTCATCTGATGCATCGGATGCCGGTACTATTGCCTTAGGCAATCGCGCCGGTTCTCTGCCCAATTCCTTCGTATCCCCGCCTCTCCCCTGTACCCCCTTCTCACCTGGTTTCTTGTCTCTTTCAGGGGGGAATAACGCTATAAATTGTTTTTGAAATTCATCGAATGCACGTTGTTGTGCTGGATCAGCCCCCGTCACAGGTGGTTTTAAGCGTTGCAGCAGCACATCAATTTGGTCTCTGTACCCGGTCAATTCCATACCAGAAGTTGGGGTGGCAGTTCCCGCCGTTGCCTGTGCTTTCTTCAATAGCCAGGCTAATAATTCACTCAGCTCCTTATTATCTTCCGGTGTTAAACCTGCAACGCTCACTTTTTCCAGCAACTGCGACATTTTTTGTTTTTGTGCTAAATCTTGGTCTAAGGCATCCACTATATCCCTAGAAATTCCCAACGCTCTAAGCTGACCAAGATATTCTTGGCAACGTGCAAAATGTTCAGGGTTACGATTGGGACTTGAAAAATATAATTTGATATGTTGCAACAGTTCGTTTCTATCGGATGCAGATTCAGAGATGGCTTTAGCGTCTTTTGCAAGCAAAATCGCTAAACGCATACTGCTTATCATTCCAATCGTAGATCTTTCCTCTGACTGTAAAGATTTTCTTTGTTCTTCTATTTGTGTGGCAAGTTGTGCCCTCATTGATTCGGGCCTATCTGGCGTCATCATTGCTTGAAGTTCTTTGATAATCTCTAAACGTTTCTTTGCCAAAACGCCTCTTTGTTCTTGTATTGCTTTTATTTGAGCTTTTAATTCTTTTACTTCAGAAGGTTTAGCTTTTCTATTTTCCTTATTAAAGGCTAAAATTTCTACAATTCTTTTATTGATAGCATCAAATTTCCTAGATTCTTCTACAATCTCTCTGTTTAATTGCTTGTGTCTGGCATTTTGACGAGGGGGTCCTAATGCACTTATTATCAAATCCTTAGTAATAGTGACTATTGGCGAAGGTGGTTTATTTCCCTCTGCAACCCATTTTAATTCTAAATTTATCAAGTTACTATTTGCTTTTTGAACCACCGTATCCAACATTGCTTTTGCCTCTCTCACGCCTGGCTCTGTGATATAGGCATCGACGATAAATTGAATTGCATCGTCTCTGGGATCTAGGCCATCTTGGGGATGAAATCCTTCAAAAGGAACGGATCGTTCTTGTTCATTTTCTTGATAACGAAGCATGGGCGGTTTTCTCGCTTTCACACCATCTCTTGCAGGTCCTCCAGTAAGATCGGTTGGATCCGAAGAGATCAACTTCACTTTTTTATGCAATACTCCAATTGCACCTATTGCCATCTTTTTTAGAATTAAAACCTTTTCAGCATCTGAATAACCAGGATGATCAACCGGCTCCAATCTTGAGCGGATGTGTTCTGGAAAAGCTGCAAAATTATTACAGGTAGCTACACACCAAATATCACGTTTATCAATTTCAGCACCAAAATAAGTATCATCCATCGTTGGTTGTGAACGTTCAAATAATTGAGTGTAAGCATTATGTACATCTGGCCCCACTTTTTCTGCTTCATCAAACACAATCATCAGCTGCTTTCTCTTTAATTTATGTTGTGCTTCAGCCACCATACTTGGTTCAGGAGAACCCCATTCTGGACCTCGACCCAAAACCTTATAAGCTTCGTTTATGCCCGCCATCGATTTAAAAGCAGATTCCATATCAAAAGCTCTGGATAAAGCTTGAACAATTGTTGTTTTACCTGTCCCTGCAGGACCTCGTATGATAATTGGCGGAAAAGGCGGTAAATTACTTGCATTAAGACGAATTCTTTGTCCATCAGGACCAACAGGGTTATCTCGACGCATTGCGGCCAGTCTTAAAGCATAGGCCGCCAAGAATCTATTCGTAATTTCTTCAGTCCCAATTAAATCTGCTTCATCAATGATTCTTTGCGCCTGCGTAATTTTCTGAAGATATTCCTCTTGAGAAATAGCAAGATATTGATCTTTTGCATTCGATACTACCCCCCACCCTGGATGTTGAATGACATAATTAAGATATTGTTTTGCCGCATCTCTTTTCTCTGATCCCTTGGAACGGAAGATACCGAGTTGTTCTTCAAATTTATTGAGGATAATTTCTAATCCTTTATTGACAGGATCCATGTTTTTAAGCTTCTTAAGTTGCTCTCGCACTTTTCGTATATTTTCTTCGGTAATCCAATCGATCCCCCCAAGAACCACGGGTTCTTCCTTACTCTCTTTTACCTCGCCAACGGAAGCAGATGCCACAGTTGCACTGACTTCCTTGGTATAACCTCTAGAGGTTAAAATTCGAAAAAATTCTTCAACTTTAGACACAGCTTCAAACGTTTCCCGGGCAGGTTTCATTGTTTCATCGAGCAGAGAGTCAGCCGATTTTTCGAGCGCAGGATCACCCTTTGGAGGTTCTCTAACGGCCGCTTGAATTTTATCTTGCATCGTTTGTAAAGATGTAATATTCTTTCTTAATTCTTGTTCTAAAGCAATCGCACTTTCAGAAAACTGCTTTGTTTCTTCACCTTGCTTTTTAGCTAATATTGCTTTGTATACTTCGTTTTGCTCTATTAAACTATTCACATAGGCTATCAATCGCGTCAAATCATTGGCTCTGTCAGTGAGTCTCGACTTGTTTTCTTCCAGTTTTCTAGCTCCATCAGCCAGATCTTTGTTTTCAGCTGCCATGGTTTTCTCCCGTCATATTCAAATTGTTAATTGTCATATTCTATTCATATTCTGTCATCACAATTTTACACCTGTACGTTTAGGCCCTTCCTCTGCCATTTGCGTCTTTGGTTGTTGCGCTAGTAGTTGTTCAACTCTCGTTTCGTCCTTAATAAGCGCTTTTGTCATATCTGTTGCATGATTAAAAGCAATCAGCGTTCTAGACATCAAAATTGAAAACTCTATATCTTGAAAACTAGAGCTTTTATTATTGAGTGCTCGGGTGGCTTCGTTTCCTTGATAACTAATTCTTTCTGCTCTTTGAACAACCTCAGAAATTTTATTTTGCGCTTTTGCTTGATCGAATGAAAAAAGTACAGATTTATCTTTTGCGAAATATTTCGATGCCTCTTGAGCCTTATCCAAAATGGAGGTTTGTAGTTTAGCGAACGCTGCTTGTTGCCGTAACCTTGCCAATTCCGCTTCACTCAGTTGCAATCTTTTTGCAGCCTCTTCTTTCTCTTTGCGTTCTCTTTCCGCCGCTTGTTGCGCTGCATTTTTTTCAACTACAAGCGCCGATATTCTTGCCTCAGCCTCTCTCTTTTGATCCGCAAGAGCTCGTGTAGCTTGAGCGAGATCTGAATCAGCGCTTGCTAGTTTTTGGGCAGCAAGGCGGGCTTCTGCTCTTAAATTTTCAATCTGTTTTTGTGCTGTTTTCAAAGCCGCTTCTGTTTCACTTGCTGATTTTAAAGCAGCTTCCAGTCTTGTTTGCAAATCTGCTCTTCGTCGTTCCAATGCTTGTTTTTCTACATCAGATCGCACTTGTGTATCCTGTAATGTCTTATCCAATTCTGCCATTTGAGATTGTAAATCCGATACTTGAAGTTGTGCCTGTTTGGCAGCCTCACTGAGTACTACATTACGCGCTTCACTGGCGTTCAATGCTTCTTCTGCTTGAACCCTGGCTTGATTGGCTTCTTGAAGTTTTCGCTCTGTTTCGGCTAAGGTTGCCTCCAATGTGGTGACTCTTTTAGTGGCTATTTCCAAAGCCTGACTGAGTCTTATGTTTTCGACGCGTGCTGCTTGAAGCAAAGCCTCTTGTTGCAATCGTAGTTCATTTGCAACTTGATGGGCTCCTTTTAAGCGATCTCGCTCTTCAGTCAATTTTCCTAGGACTTCTTGGCTATTGCCTGCTTGTTCTTGAATCCGCCTTTCTGCGGCATCTAATTCCCCTCTTAACCTAACTACTTCGCTATTTACTTGTTGTGCACTTTTTTCAAGATCAGCACTTCTCGCAGCCACCTTTTGAAGCGCTGCTTGAGTGTCTAATTGTAATTGCGCCGCTTCCGCTCGTTCAGCTTTTAATTCTTGTTGAGCGGCTTCACGACGTCTGTGTTCTTCTTCTGCACGTTGTTTGGCCTCCGCCAATTCCCCGGTTTTAGCTCTTAACTCTGCCTCCTTCTGACCCAATTGAGCGCCAGCATTTCCCAATTGAACCTGTAGTTGCAAGGCGGCGGCTTCCGCAGCGGAAGCATTATTCTCTGCTTTGATCCGAGCGGTTCTTTCATCTTCTAGTTTTCTATTTGCTTCTGCCAACTGCCGAGTCAATTCCTCTACTCGACGTAGCGCTTCATCGCGTTCTTTTTTTACAGAAGCAAGCTCTGTTTGTAATGATTTTATCCCAGCTTCTAAAGCAGCAATGGTTTTTGAAAGTTTTTCAACCTGGGCTTTCTCATTTGCTAATTCTTCTTGAGCGCCTCTCAATTCAACTCTGGCTTCTTGAATTTCTGCTTCATAGTGCGCTCTTGCCTGTTCGAAGGTACGTTTTAAACTCTCTATTTCAGCTTTTAATTCATTTTCACGTCCGCTGAATTTTTCCTGTAAACCTGCCACTTGTGCTTGATAGACGGCTTCGCGTGCTTGTTGTAGTGATTCTAGCTTAGAAATATGGGATTGTTGATCTTGAATAGTTTTGTTTGCTTCAAATACCGCTTTTTCTGAATCTTGTAAGTTTTTCCTAAGTAGGGCTTGTTGCTCTAATTGAGATTTAATGATGTCTGCTTGGGCAGCAATTTTCTCATCTCGAGCACGCAATTCTCTTTCTAATTCTTGCACGCGTACCTTTTGCGTCTCTAATTGAGCCGATAAATGCGCGAGATCTTTCTCCAAACCCTTTACTCGTCGTGTTTCTTGATCAGCTCGAAGTGTTTCAGCAGTGAGATTTCGTTGCAATTCGGATCTTTTTTTGCCTAATTCTTGAAAATCTCGTTCAGCTTTGTCTAATCGTTCTTTTAAATCTGCTTCATTGCCTTCTTTTTTCTCAAGTGACGCTTTAAGATCTTCAATCATTAGTTCAGCAGCAGAAAATTGGTCCGCTTTCGCTTTAAATTGTTGATCAAGCGCTTTACGCGCCGCTTCAGAGGATGCTGCAGCAGCTTTTGCACCCAGCAATTGTGTTTGGAGATCACCTGCTTTTTGAGATAAATCAGTAATTTGTTGGTTTTGTTCCGTTATTTTTCTTTCACGCTCTTCAAGTTCTTTACGCAGCGCTTCATTTTCTAGTTTTAATTCCTCAATTTGTTTTGTTAACCTGGCAATAATTTCGTCCTTTTCTTTTGCCTCGATTTCTAAAGATTTTACACGATTTTCCAACGCTTTGATTCTCGCGCCTGCTTCTGTTAATTGGCTCGCTTTTTGTTGCAAATCATTCTGAAGTCTCGCATTTTCCGAGACTTTTGTTGCTAAAAGTCCTTGCAAATCTTTCATTCTTGCCGCATGGGCTTCGGTCAGTTTTTTTATTTCGGCTACATTATCGGCTGCAACTTTTGCGAGGGCTTCTTGATGAGCCTTTTGCGATGCTTGAACTTCTTCCTTTAAACCCCTTTCATTTTGTTGCGACTCTGCGAGCTCTTCTTTAAGACTACCCACTTCTGCTTGCAAACGCTGAGCCAGGGCTTCAGCCGCCTGCCTTTTTGCTGCTTCTTGTTGTAAATTCAAACGCAATTGTTCTACTTCTTTTTGTGAAGCACTCAATTTGTTTAACGCTCTGTTTTTTTCTGCAATAGCAGCTAGGGTTTCCTCTTGGCTCACTGACAATGCAGCTTGCAAACCTGAAATCTGACCATTTTTTTGTTGTATTTCTTGAGCTTGTGCTGCGATAGTTTGTTGTAAGGCTTTTTCTTGTTCTAATAACTTCGCGTTTCTGTCTTGAAGTCCCGAAACTTCTGCGGCAAGCGCTTGATTGGCCTTCGTGTCTGTGAGATGTAGTGCCTTGGCGTGTTCAAGTGCCGCGCCTTTTTGAGCCAATTCATCTCGCAACCGTTCCTTTTCACCACGCAAAACTTCTAAAGCAGCGACATCACTCACATGTTGTTCTTGCTGTATTTTAATTTCATTCCCTAATCTTGTGATGGTGCCTTGTTGCTGATCTAATATGGCTTGCCTTTTTGCCAATTCTGCTTCTAAACGAGCAACTTCACCTCTAAGCCAGTCGTTTTCTTTTTGTAAAAAAATATTTTGCGCTTTTAACGCATTGTTAGCTTCAATTAATTTATTTCTTTCTGCAGTCACTTTTGAAAGTTCTGAACTCAATGCTCTTTTTTCTTGCTCAGACGTTTGAAATGCCGATTGTGCTTGCGTGTATAATTGTTTTAATTTCGTCAATTCCCCCGCTTTAGTTTGATTATCAAGTAACGCTACCTGCAATCTGGCCGCCATTTGATCTCTATCCCTTGCCAATTGAGCAGTTTGAGCTGTTTGGGCTTCTAATTCTGCCTCGAGCTTTCTTTCATTGGCTGTTTCTCGGGCTAAACGTGCTTCTGATGCCTCGAGCTGTGCGGTTAATTCACTAATTTTGGCTTTTAAATCTTTGCGCTTCGCCAGTTGTTCCTCTAGAGCTGCTTTTTCTTCTTTCAAACGCCTATTTTGCACAGCCATCCTGCCATACGCCGCTTTAGTATCTGCGGAATATCGCACTTCTAAGGCTTCTTGTGCGGCTCTTTGAACATCAGTTTTCTTTACTGCCATTCTTTATCTCTTTGTTTCTGTCACTTTTTAAGAAATCACCTGTTTTTATCAACTGAAAGTTCTATTGTAGATACAACCATTTTTACTACTGCATTGATTATTTAATATTATTATTTGATTTTAGATTTATCTTTTAGTTCGATGGGATGGATGGGAGGAAGTCCCGATATGACCTATCAAAAGCGAGGCGCAATGTTTATTTTACAAATGTTGATTTTACGAATTGGCTGGAGAAATATCATATCATCTTGGATGTCAATTCCGGCTCCATGCTCCGCTATTATCTTTTAGCCAAGATTTTTGGCTGTTAAGTAATAAATGCTTTAATAGCCTTCCATTTTGCTAAATCAGCAGCTGATAGCCCGCGAGTATCGTCTGCTGGACCAAAAGCAGTTTTACTTAGCATTGCATCTATTCGCGTCTCTGCATCTAACCTAGTTGTGTCTAAGAACCCTGGTGCATAACTTATACGGTTGCCAGATGCATTCCTTGGGGCGTTATTTGAGCTGCTACCATTCGTTGTGCCAGGCCCCCCATTTCTAAATGTCATAACACCTTTGTTTTGTGCATCCGAGGCGGCAGCCGCAATTGCATCTATGCTTATTTCATTTAATCCATTTTCAGGTGCTTCTGAAAAATTCACTTGCAGACCACTCGATGAAAGATCTATGCCTGCTTCACCTCTATTATTATCTCGACTATTACCACTATTGTTATCACGATTATCACCACTGTTATTAGTATGCAAAGTATTCACATCTTGAACTGTAATCGCAGCATTTACTGGAACTACTCTTGCAGCTTGTCTCGGAGACCAACCACAGCAAAAAAACCATTTCAGTCCTTTTCCGATCCCTAAACAGCAATTTTTGGCACCTGTACTGCAACTCTCAATACATTGTAATAATAATTTCATGTATAAATTCCTCTATAAATTTCACAAATAAGCTAAAATAATCAAAAGTAACCTAAAATACTTAATACCATTGCTTATTAAAAACAATACCTATTCTCTATCATCGTTAACAAATCACATGAATAACCATGACAAATAGAAAATGGCTCTTTAATCAGACTTATTATTGGATCTAAACGGAACCTAACTGTTTTGATGCAGGAGGACTACCATTAATAGAATATTTTGTTCAATCCTAGCATGATTTATGCTGCACTGCAATAAAAAGTTAAATATAAAATTATGTTGATATACAACTATATAAGTGCATATTCGATAATACGATTCGACGATGCGATTTGACGGTGCGATTTGGACGCTGAGATACATGTGGATCATAAATATAGTCCCTGGATTGAGATCCAGGGATATATTTATTTGGAATCGTTCAGCTAATGGCGTCAACTTAAGAGCACCACTAATCTTTCTTGGCCCGGCTGCCGCTGGGCCTTCTCAAAAATGTCGCGCTGCCGCGCGGCTGTTAATATGCTTTTCGTACTCTGAACCGCCTCAGGAAAACTAGACCTTCTACTTTAATCTAATATAGATGTAAGTTCAGAAAAATAAGATCTCAAGCCAGGACATTGATTGGACAGAAATTGTGTCTACCGATGAACCATTTTAACATGCCCGTCTAAAAACATGGTGTCGCTTTGGTATGCCTACTTTATCTCTACTAAATTTTCTACCGGGTCGAATTTTAACTTTTGCTCTTTTAGAAACTCTATCAAATAATTGTTGAAATTCTTCCGGACTACAATGTCCTTGTAGTACATCGCGTAACCTATCTCTGGTTGAACCAAATAACACTGTAAAATTTAAACGATATTTGGGTATCGCTTCTGGATCCCATGGGGCCTGCACATCACTCATATGGGTCGCTAATATATTGCACATCACTAAATGTGCCCAATATTCTTGTAAAATTGCTTCCACATTCTTACCTGAAAAATTCTCTATCTCTGCTGGAATTTTGGGTCTTTTATAACATTCTTCAATGTGCCAACGTAAAGTATATAATTTCCCTATTTCAGTAGGACTCCACTCTTCACGCTCTATTAATGACGTTAATAAAACTTCAACCTCACCTGTTTCTAATATTAAAGCAACAACCCGAGATGGCTTTCCTTTGAAATCAATAATAAAATCTGTTTCACCTTTTTCTACTTTTTCCCAAACATCTTTGTATGCATTTCTAGGCAATCTGAACAAAAAGTCTACCCCAAGCTCTCGATGTAATTGTACATATTCATAGGAAACATAGCCTCTATCATACATAAAGAGCATTTTTTCTTGATTTAATTCTCGAAATTTGTTCACAACTTCAGGTAACTGCTCTTTTGCAAAACTGATTTCACCTACGTCCCATCTATCCAAACGAGCACTCAAAATAACTGAAGTCCATAGATCTACAAATAGTCCTATTCTAGCAATAAAAGGCATAGGGCCCACTGCATTAGCTTTAAAGCGGCCAAATTTTTCTTCCACTTCTTTAGACGACGGTAAACGCAAACTAGAACCATCTGCCGCTATAATACGATAATTTTTCCATAAGCCTATTTGAGGTTCTTTATAATATTCTTCTAGAGTTACATTAAATAATTCTTGAAAGGCTGTGTGACTAATTTTATATCTTCCTTTTGAAAAGGCTTGTTTGAAAGGTGGTATTTTATTGCCATTTAATTCCATAAGTTCACACTCAATCCCCAGACTTTTTTTTACCAAATGCAGCAACGTTGAAATGATTATATCAAAAGGGAGCTTGCGACGACGAGAGAAGTTTTTAAATTTTTTGCGATGACGTTCTATAAAATGAGCTGAACTAATAAGACTTTGAATTTTTTGTAGCAACGATACTCCTCGTTTCATATGGGTCTCCTAATAATCCAAATGAAAAAGTAGTGTACAAATTTACTGATTTTATATCTAGTTAACGACTAAAGAAGAGGTTTAGTTATCCTGAGGCGATTTGGAATACGAAAAGCATATTAACAGCCGCGCGGCAGCGCGACATTTTTGAGAAGGCCCGGCGGCAGCCGGGCCAAGAAAGATGAGTGGTGCTCTTAAGTTGACGCCATTAATCGTTCAGCCTGTACAATAAATCCCTGGGTTGGGGTTGCCACGGCCTTCGGCCTCGCAATGACATCGAATGTGCGTCATTGCGAGGCCGAAGGCCGTGGCAATCCAGAAAAAATGGGTGAACGATTACGTTTATTTTTAGATTAATTAAGAGCGTGTATTATGAAATGTATTATCGACTGGAAGATTTCTTTGGAACTTTTACACCTTTTTTGCGAGCCTTAGATAACGCAATCGCAATTGCCTGCTTTCTACTTTTTACCTGCCTGAGCTTGGGGCCACTATGAGCCGTGCCTTTTTTAAAGCGATGTATCTCTCTTTTTACTTCTGACTGAGCTTTTTTCCCATATTTCTGTGTGGATTTCTTCTTTGATTTATTTGTTTTACCTTTTGAAACGGCCAGATTACTTTTAGCCTTGGAAGTACTCTTTTTTCTACCCACAGATGTCTTTCCCGTTTTTTTACGCTGCGTGGTTCGAGTACTGGTTCGTTTTGCGCCTGAGCTTCCCTTCTTAAGACCTGGTTTCTTACGCGCAGTCTTAGAACGGGACCCACCTTTACTCACTTTACTCGCTTTACTGGATTTACTTGCCTTACTGCCAGATTCTGCGCGTTTCGTAGACGTTTTTTTACGTTTTGTAACCATAATTTTCTCCTATTAAAAAAATACCAAATTAGCTCTATATTTGAAAATAGTTGAGATCTAGCAAAAATACAATCTTTAAAGCTAATTCCACGTCCAATAAATTTGAAGTCAATTTTTCTTAAATCTTTATGGTTTTTCGGAATCATCAAAGTATACTATATGTTGATCTTTATTCTATCTTTTATTACTATCTAACAATCCGTTTTGAAAATCTGTTCCAAAGTATTACAAAAAAGAATTTTTTCTGCCCATTGCAATAATTGTTCAGGGCTTGCAGAATCAATTTGGTCTTGATACTTTTGTGGTAAGATTTGAAATTTAAGTTCCAACAAACGGCAAAGAATGTTTTTTTCGCCCTTCTTCATTCCTATCTCGATTCCTTGTTCCCGCCCTTGTTCTAGGCCTTGTTCAAGACCAAACTCTTCCATACAAGAAAGATAGCTCACTTTTTTCTCCTTTTCTATAGCCCCTATAAATTTAGTATATTCTAGCCTATCTGCTTTCGGCATTGCAAAAATTCCATCTAAAAATAAACCAATGTGTATAATTTCTTCCTTACTATACCCTTTTTTATATAACATTTTAGCAATTTCTTTTTTATTTGCTAAAGTTTTTTTTGCATTTCCTTTAGCCTCAATTGCTTTAAGTTGTGCTAGAATGATTGTTGCAAAGGGATTGTTACTTTCCTTTAAAGTAGTTTCATGATCTTTAAAATCAAGTATTTTCAAAATTGGAAATTTCATGTTAACCGAGCATCCCCATATTTCGCTTTTATATTCACACGGCTTCCATTTTTTGTTTGGATCAATAAATATCGCAATACTCGCAATATTTACTTGATATCGATCAAATATTCTATAATAATAAATAAACATTCTTTCATTAAAATCTTTCTCCCATTCTCCCTGAATTTCAATATGAATTAAAATCCATTTTTCTCGACCATTTTTAAGATATACTTTAATTAGTTTATCAACAACTCGGCGATTTTTCTTTTTGGATGAATGAATAGCCATCATCTCTTGTTCTAAAAACTCGTATGATTTACTCCAATCAATTGACTCATGCGCTTCCAGCCAACAAAGCTCCAAAAATTCTTTTAAATACTTCTGAAGTATATTTTTCCATGCAGTATCTGTTTCGGATTGAATTGTTTCAGTGAGTTTTTCATCTTTAAGCGATTGGATTTCCTCGAATTTAAGGATATCATTTGCAGTGTCCATTCTCTCGATTCTCTATGTCAACCAAAATATGATACGTTGATTGCGAGAGCTTATGTGTTGAGAAAAGAGGCGTCAATCGGCTAAACAACTTAGAAGAAAGTGTCACATTCTAAGAATCTTACAAATCATTTTGAATATTAGAACAGCCACAATTAAGGTGATAAGCCTTGCAACATTAAAAATTCTAGTTGAAGGAGGAGGAACAGCAGATCGTACCGCGTTCTCCCTCGCTACACTCGCAGATGATGGTGCAGCTAATGGACCAATGACCACTTCCGAACGATCCGTCAATATTTTTTATGGCTTTGCCCCGTTGCGTTTATACCATTGGTACACAGACTCCACTATCATGTCCGGCAACGAAATATTGTCGTCGGATGCAGCTGCATTCACTTGAGGAGGTGGCTGTTGTGTTTGTGCTTTGCTTGTGCTTGTGCTTGACCTTGGACCTGCGAAGGAAGTTGTTGTTGTGCTTGGCCTGGGCCTTGGACCTGCGGAGGAAGTGGCTGTTGTGCTTGAGCTTGAACCTGTGATTGCGGAGTCGTTTCAGCTCCGACTTTGGAATCGACGAGCACCATTTTTTCAACTTGTCTTTCTAGACCCTCCATATCGAGACCTTTAAAAGGGGGCATTGATAAGCATTCATGATCAATCAACACTGTGCACTTTGCGCCATCATTTCTATATTTTGTGAAAATAATGGGTTCTCTAAAGCTAGCGTCCACCGCACCCTGATTACCGTGAAGAGGGACTGTTGGCGGGAGATCAAATGTTCGTAGATCGCTTAGCCACCGTTGATCTAATCTCGTTTTTAAATCTGTTGCCTCTTGTTCTTTTCGAATAGTATCAATTTGTCTTAGAATGCTTTGTGTATCTGGTGATTCAGGTAAAATAAATTTTGGTGTTTTAGCATGGTCATTAAAGCTAAGTACTGTGAACGTTAGGTTCGTAGAAACTATTGATCTCATATCCTTGAGAACACTCTCATATAATTCTTTATGATCTCTTTCTTCTTGTTCTGGATCTCGCATCGATAAGCTTCGTTCCTCGTACTTAAAAGGGAAAGATAGCCATGGCGATGGTGTAAATGCAGGCGGTCGTTGTGGCTGTTGCTGTTGTATTTGTTGCTGATGTTGCGCTTGTTGCTGTTGTTGCGTTTGTAGCGGCGGTTGAGACTGTTCAGACTGTTGTTCAACAGAGCTATTTCCAACACCATTGACACCTTTATCTTTCAGGCTCGAGGACATCTGATCTTGTGGTTGCATTAGAATCTCCTAATAATTTTTTATTGAAATCAATTAAATCAATGACTTACATTGTTGAGAATATATTATCACATCAAAATTATTTATTCAAATGAATTATTTTGATTATTTTAATCGAATTGTACCCGATTAATATATATCTTTCAATAGGTTATGAAAAAATTGACAAGACTCCGAAAATGGCGTACATTTTCGGAGTGGCCTCCGGAAATGGCGTATGGAAACGTGTATGTTACCCAGATTGTTAAAATTGCCAAAAAACCAAAGTTTATTTTTATTTGGTGCCCGTGGTACTGGTAAAAGTACTTTAGTTGAAGATCAATTCGATCACGAGCGATGCCTATACTTAAATCTTCTTAATCCAGAACAAGAATCCAGATATTCCCAAAATCCAAATGATTTATACGCTGAAATAAAAATTCTACCTGCAAACAAAACACATATCATTATTGATGAAGTGCAAAAGATTCCAAAATTATTAGATATTGTTCACGATATGATTGAAGAAACCAATAAAATCTTTATTTTAACAGGCTCCAGTGCCAGAAAATTAAAAAGAGGTGGAGCAAACTTATTAGCAGGTCGGGCTTTTGTTTATCACTTATTTCCATTTTCATTTTTGGAGTTGGGAGACAAATTTAATTTAGATACCGCTTTAAGATGGGGAACTTTACCCAAATGTGTTTTTTATGAAAAGGAAGATGAGAAAAAAAGATTTTTACAAGCGTACACTTATACTTATTTAAAAGAAGAAATTTGGGCAGAACATCATATCAAGAATCTAGATCCTTTTAGAAAGTTTCTAGAAGTTTCAGCACAATGTAATGGAAAAATTATTAATTATGCAAATATTGCTCGCGATGTAGGCGTAAGCGATAAAACTGTTAATGAATACTTTTCAATTTTAGAGGATACACTCATCGGCTATATATTAGAGCCTTTTCACCATTCATTTAGAAAACGACTTAGTTTAAAATCAAAATTTTATTACATAGATACTGGCGTAGTCCGGGCTTTAAGTAAACAACTTTCAGTTCCATTAGTTCGCGGTACCAGTGCCTATGGAGATGCCTTCGAACATTTTATTATCACCGAATGTAAAAAATTAGCAGATTATTACAATCTCGAGTATCAATTTTCTTATCTCAAAACGAAAGATGATGCAGAGATTGATTTAGTGGTAGAACGCCCGGGCTTACCCATTCTATTTATCGAAATTAAAAGTTCTAAAAATATTTCAGAAATCGATATCTCTTCGTTCATAAATTTGACACGTGATTTTTCTAAAATCGAACCCTGTGAAGCTGTTTGTTTTTCTAATGATCCTAATGCCAAACAACTTGAAATGGTTACTGTTTATCCTTGGCAACAAGGCATCCGAAAATATTTCGTACCTGTATCGGAATCAAAATCAGAAACGGATCAATGAATCCGCACAGCACCGCAAAAAGATATTTCTGGCCCAAAAAATATCTATTTCAAGCGCATATCCCTTTCAGACGCTCTCTGACCACTAGGACCATAAATATCTAGTTTTTGAATTAAATTAGAATCTTTACTTGCAAAACAAGCTTTCGCAATCACGTATTTTCTATCGTTGCCACTATCACCATTTTTATCGGTATGATTATCTTTTGAAATGACATTTCTCGAGTGCGTTTCCTTTGACGTTTCCCTTGACTTTTCCGTAGATGTTTCCCTCGACATTTCCTTTGACATTTCATTAGATGCTTGCGTTTCTGCTGGTTCCCATAGTCCAAGCGTTATCAACTTCATGAAGTTGTCGTCCACATCTCCCACATAAGTGAGCATGGAGCAAGGCGCAATGCCACGATAGGTTTCAACCACTGCACCATTCGGCAATTCTTTTGAATCGATCCGTTGCATGCCTTTGTCTAATAAGCATTCTTTAGCCCTACAATTTCGAATATCTGCAAGAGAAATGCCTACATTAGTTTCGTCATTTTCGCTACTTTTTGTATTTTTTGCGATACTTTTATCGCTACTCTTATCGCCACTTGTATCACTACTTTTATTAAACGTCTCATTTAAAGCTGTACTTAAAGCGTTATTTTGAACTGAGCACCCGCTACTCAAAAAAGAACATAAAATTAAACTCAAAGAAACTTTGTTAAAAATTGTTTTTACAAATGGGTGTTGATTATATTGATTATCTAACATAGCCATGTGCCCCCTGCTTAAAAAAAATTCTATTAAATTCTATCTGTAGTACCAACGGAATGTCAATCGCGTCTAAGGCATCGGTCTGTGCGTCCTATCACGGACATTTTATATCGAGACTATATACCCAGGACAATATGCTCGGGATATATACTCGGGATAATATACTTGAGTTCCTCCCTAATTTTCAACTCTCTAATTTTCAACTTTTCCCCCTTTTCCTATTTTCTGATAGAATGCCTGCGATGTTTTTAAGTTGTTATGTAGTAAACTCGTAACCTACTAACCTGGTACCCTGGTGCCCTCTTAACTTCGTAACGCTGAAACAGCAATAGTAATTGAAGTAGTCACTGAAGTAGTAACGGTAGCAAGAGAATGACATATGATTAGAAATTTATCTGTTTTGTTATTGGTCTTCATTTTTGGGTTGTTGAACTTAACCCCACTGATCGCTTCCGCCAAAAATTGGCACGAAGAAGGGTCAAGCGATAGAAACTTTTCAAATGGTATAAACGTTTCAAACGATACAAACATTTCGAATGATGCAAACGTTTCAAGTGATACAAACGTTTCATATGATGAAAACCAAACAGACAGCCCCATCACCGACGTCACCTCCGATGGGAGCGCCTGTTGTTGTCCTAAAGGCCCCATTGGCTTAATCCTCGATAAAAATTACAGCCCCTATGTTGGAGGCAGTGGTCTCATTTCGCTTTGGCGAATTTATATGTCATTAGACGACTATTTTTTCCCCAACTCTGAAGGCGACACCAATGCTTACACAATGCTTGCACGCACTTGTAAGCTTACACTGGAAGATTTAGCCGTCTCCGCCGGAATGGTGACGCAACATGAAATTTTTGGTCATGGTTGGCGCGCTCGAGAGTTTAATCTTCCTGTCTTTGCATATTCAGTACAGCCTTATCGAGGCTACACAGAATTTTCAAAAACAAAATTTAATCTCCTTACACCCAGTGAGAAAATTGCGTTTATTGCCGGAGGCATGGAAGCCACTGGCATCCTAGCAAAACAACTTCGTGATCGATGGTTAGAGACAAAATCGATCGATGAACGTGAGGGCCATTTTTATTTAATTACTTCTTTAGATCAAACATTATATGTTATGAGGACAAAGCAAAATACGACTGGTTTTTATGAAAATGATGTTCAGGCCTATGTGCAACAAGTGAATAACTGGTATGGACGAACTGTTTTAACGCCCCAACGCTTACGCAGCAGTGGATTAATAGATTTATTAGATCCTTATCTATGGTTTTCTTTGTTTGGATTGGGGCATTACATTTTTGATGGTACTCAATGCTTCGAATACCCTATGCTTCCGATCGGCGATTATCAATATTTACCCGGTTTTCGTCTCGCGTTAGCACCCTATGGTCCAGAATACCAATTGATTAATTATATTCGTGGACCAGATTATACCTTACAAGCTACCCTCCGTTATGGCAATACGGGTGGCAAAAATTCAGGAGGTCTTATTCTTGAAATGGCGCGTCTTTGGGCGGTAGATTGCTTAAGTGTGGATGGACGTCTCGATATGTGGAGTCAACCCAAATTATTTGTGGCGACTGCGGATCAAGCTCGACGTACTTTCGGAGGCGCAGCTTCTCTTTTTGTGCGATATCGCCTGTTTAATAATTTTGAAATCATGGGACAAGCTGGATATAAAACGAAAGGTTATATTCCTGGAGAATCGCTAAGGCGTGGACCCATTTTAAGAGCTGGATTTTTCATCCGTATGTGAAGATATACTTAGGATGTTTCGTAAGTTTCAGACGTTTTGGCCAATCCGCTCTTTTTAAGCACTTCTTCGGGCACTCGATTCTTTATCCAATCGATAATCGGAGACACGTGATTTTGAATCACACTTGCTAAGGGCACAAAACGTGGTGCAAAACTCGATTTTATCCAAAGTGGATCTTTAATAAGCGGTGTAGGCAGAACCATCATCACCCCAACCGCGACCACAAGCACCCCTCTCGCTAATCCAAGCAGCGCGCCCATAATTTTGTCGGTCACACCAAATCCTGTGAATGTAATGAGACGAGCAATCAAATAACTTAAAATGCCCCCTGAAATTAACCCAACCAATACTAAGAGAATGAAAGATAATACATACCGTAAAACCACCATAGGAATGGGGTGAAAGACTTCAGCCAAAATGCCACAATAAGCGACCCCCATCCAGAGAGCGACAATCCAAGTAATTAATGATAAAGTTTCTCGTACAAAACCGCGCCAAAGTCCCATCAGCAAAGAGATGCCAATCAAACTCAGAATGCCCCAATCCACCCAATTTACGTCCTGCATGTGCATAGTGATTCCTTGTTCTTCCTTAATGTTTAACGATGGGTCATCTTATCCAGCAACCGATGGATCCGATCTCGCATTTCCCGCCTATCGATGATCATATCCAAATTGCCTTTTTCCAATAAGAACTCACTTCTTTGAAACCCAGGGGGTAATGTCTCCCGGACCGTTTGCTCAATAACTTTTGGTCCTGCAAATCCTATTAAAGCTCTGGGTTCAGCAATATTCAAGTCGCCAAGCATGGCAAGGCTTGCAGATACCCCCCCAGTGCAGGGATCTACCATCACAGAAATATAGGGAAGACCCATTTCAGCAAGCTGGGCCAGAGCAGAACTCGTCTTAGCCATTTGCATCAGCGATATAAGCGATTCTTGCATTCTTGCCCCACCGCTGGTAGCAAAACAAATAAAGGGGATTTTATCAGCAATTGCTGTGTTCACACCTTGAACAAAACGCTCTCCGACCACAGCCCCCATCGAGCCGCCAATAAATGAAAATTCGAAAGCGCAAGCCACGATATCCATATCTTTTAGCCGACCTCGCACCACGACTAACGCATCTTTTTCGCCGGTTTCGCGTTGCGCTGAAACTAAGCGATCTTTATATTTTTTGGTGTCTTTAAACTTTAAACGATCTTCTGGCACAATATGCTTGCCAATTTCTTCTCGTGGCGCAGGATCTAAAAAGATGTCTAGACGGCGGCGTGCAGAGATTCGCAAATGATGATTACATTTGGGACAAACCTCCAAATTGCGTTCTAATTCAGAACGAAATAAAAATGCAGCACAAGCCGTGCATTTGGTCCATAAACCTTCAGGAATTTCTTTTTTCTTGCTGCCATCTGTTTTAATCTTTGAAGGAAAAAGTTTAGAAAACCAACTCATATGTATATCCGCTCATTTACTCAGTTTCGATAATAGTTAAGCTTATTTTATAATTTTTAGCGAAACATGTATACCTTCAGTCTCATCCACCTGCAGTCTTGTCCGCCCTCAGTCTATTCCAACGCAAAATGCGTCTGAAATGAGACTGTGATTCCAATACAAATGCGTCTGAAAGAGGTATAAAAAAGGCCGCTAAGTCCCGCAAGGTACAACAAAGGCCACTAAATCTCACCAGTGTATAAAAAAGACCGCTAAGTCCCGCACCCAATTCCTGCTGGTTTCTTAACGCTTTCATACCCCCATTTCTTGATAAATGCATTCTCAAGCTCACTCATTGAATAAGATAAAACTAATCGTACTAAAGGCGGATTGAAAGACTGATTTAATTCAAACAAGGTTAATTGCGTTAAGTTTCCTTTAGCTTGTCTTTGGGTGACCGCATCTTCTGCCACCTTTTTAACATCAGGCGAAACGATTTCATCGGAAGCTGCAAGCAGATTTGCAAAGAGATTAAAAATTCTAGTTTGCAACATTAAATCAAAGGCGGATTGTTGCACCTGAGCATTCACATATTCTCGAAATTCTTTCAAATCGAAAATCCATCGTGCTTGTACTTTTTGTGGGGGGATGGCGCCTTGCGAATTGACTAAGGCTCGCGAATCATCGACCACTTGCGAAACTTCCGCACTTTGCAAATTGCTCGCCACCGAAGAATTCCTCGCCATCTGCGAATTGCCCAAGCCTAACGAATCGTCCACACCCTCCGGATTAACCGAACTCTGTGAATTACCAACCACTTGCGAAACATCCGAGCCTTGCGAATTGCCCGCCACCGGAGAATTGTCCGGAGCCTTCGAAACGCCCGAGCCTTCTTGCACAGTTTCACATGTTTTAAAAGCAATTTCGGCATTTTGAAATCGTTCTGCAAAGTGGGCCGCACGATCTGGTGACTCATACCCTTCTCTCACCGCCAATTGTCGCAACCTACAATAATAAAATTCAATGAATCCTTTGTTTCTAAATTTCTTTGTAGCTGCTCCTGCCTGTCGAGCTTGTGCTCCTGCTGGTCCGACATTTTGTGGCCGAATATCACAAGGAAATCTTGCCTCTCTCAACATTAAGCCAGCGCCAAACTCACATAATAGAGGAACGTCATGAGCGTTCATGCTAGCGTCTATTGCCTCCGAAAGTGCATTCACATTAATAACAGCGACTCGAGATGTTGGCGAATCATTTATTTCACGATAACTGAAGGGACTGATGCCCGCCATTAACAGTGATTTTACAACAGTGCGACAATATCCGTTCGCCCCTGTAAGTAAATTTTCTCCATTCATTGCACAATTGACATCAGCTTTTTTGGTAATCAATAATTCAATTAATTCTTTTCTTTTGGGTTCTTGAATTTCCAAAGGCGAAGGCGAAAAGATGCACATAGCACAATGAAAAATGGTTAATCTGTCAATACACCAAACATTTGAATTCAGCGAAACATTTTTTTCATTGATTAAAAATTTGCAAAAATCAAGATCATTAAGCTTCATTGCACTAAACAATAAAAAAGATCCACATTTCTCTATAAAATCGGTATTTTGTGCATTGATCAAACTTTTTAATGGTTCTAAACCAAATATGCAACAGTAACTCTTAATTAAGTAATGGAAATCGTGAGTAGCTCGTTTTGCTGCAAGTACTTTTAACGCCTCAATAAAGTTGTCTTTAATGAATTGAGGAAATGCATAAATTCCACTAGTGTAAATCACGCTCGCACCTTTGGCTTTCAAACTGAAACCTGTCGAGTAATCTTCGATCAATCCTCCTTCTAACACGTCTTTTTTAAATTTTTCGAACTCACTGAGGACTGTACCCTGGACGTCTTGAGGGTTTTGAACATTACCTCCCTTGGGCAGCGCGGGGGCAACGGCGGTAGCCTCCAATTTATCTTTAATATCAGTTATATTTTGCATAGTATAAACTCTCCAAATTCTAAAATTTCTAAATTCCTAAACTTCCCAAATTCCCAAATTTCTAAACTTTCCAAACTTTCCAAACTTTTTCTAATTCAAAAAAAACTTAGCCCGGGCAATCTCTTGACTACTTCTCGATTGTATCGAAATGCATCATCATTTATTATACCGTTTCAATATTGGATAATATCAAAATTATTTGCTTCCCGGTTTTTGAACGCTATCACTGCCCCATTTCTTGATAAATGCATCCTCAGGCTCACTCGTTGAATAAGATAAAACTAATCGTGCTAAAGACGGGTTGAAAGACTGATTTAATTCAAACAAGGTTAATTGCGTTAAGTTCCCTTTAGCTTGTGTTTGGGTGATAGCATCTTCTGCCACCTTTTTAACATCAGGTGCAACGATTTCATCAGAAGCTGCAAGCAGATTTGCAAAGAGATTAAAAATTCTAGTTTGCAACATTAAATCAAAGGCGGATTGTTGCACCTGAGCATTCATATATTCTCGAAATTCTTTCAAATCGAAAATCCATCGTGCTTCTACTTTTTGCGGAGGTGTAGCGCCTTGCGAATTGACTAAGGCTCGCGAATTACCGACCACTTGCGAAACATCCGAGCCTTGCGAATTGCCCGCCATCGGAGAATTCCCCGCAACCTTCGAAACGTCCAAGCCTTCTTGCACACTTTCACATGTTTTAAAAGCAATTTCAGCATTTTGAAATCGTTCTGCAAAGTGGGCCGCGCTATCTGGTGTCTTATACCCTTCTCTCCTCGCTAATTGCCGCAACATCACATCATAAAGTTCAATGAATCCTTTGTTTTGAAATTTCTCTCTAGACGCTTCTGCCTGTCGTGCTTGTGCTCCTGCTAGTCGGACATTTTGTGGCCGAATATCACAAGGAAATCTTGCCTCCCTCAACATTAAACCAGCGCCAAACTCACATAATAGAGGAACGTCAACCCCGTGAGCGTCTATTGCCTCCGAAAGTGCATTCTGATTAATAACAGTGACTCGAGATGTTGACGAATCATTCCTGTCACGATAACTGAAGGGACTGATGCCCGCCATTAACAGTGATTTTACAACAGCGGGACAAGATATTGCAGCCGGAGCAAGTGTATTTTCTCCATCCCTTGTACAATTGACATCTGCTTTTTTGGCAATCAATAATTCAATTAATTCGGGTATATTACGCGAGCCGCGATACCCAGGAAAGATGTACATAGCACACTGAAAAATTGTTAACTTGCCATGACACCAAACATTTGAATTCAGTGAAACATTTTTTTCATTGATTAAAAATTTGCAAAAATCAAGATCACTAAGCCTCATTGCGCTGAATAATAAACAAGGTCCACATTTCTCTATAAAATCAGAATTTTGGGCATTGATAAAACTCTTTAATTGTTCTAGACCAAATTTATCATAGTAACCCTTAATTAAGTAATAAAAATCGTAAGCAGCTCGTTTTGCTGCAAGCACTTTTAACGCTTCGACAAAGTTATCTTTGATAAATTGAGGAAATGTATAAATTCCAGGAGTGTAAATCACGCTCGCTCCTTCAGCTTGATTTGCACCTGCAGCGTTATCTTCGATCAATTTTCCTTCTAACACGTCTTTTTTAAATTTTTCGAAATCACTAAGTGCTGCACCTTCGACGTCTTGAGGGTTTTGAACGTTACCTCCATTGGACAGCGCTTCGGCCACGGCGCCTTCTAACGTAACTTTAATATCAGTTTTATTTTGCATAGTATAAAATCTCCAGATTACAAAACTTTAAAAACCATTTCAAACTATTCAAATTCAATAAAAACAGTAAATGATTATCAAAATAGATGCATATTCATTATTGCACACTCATTATTTCTTATAGGTTTTCTTTCAAACTTTTATATCTTATCACAAATAGACCCTTAAGAAAAATCAAACTTGTCAAATTTGATAAAAAAACAATGGCACGTTTGCTCTCTTCCTTAGTGAGGGAGGGATTATTGTGATATATTGCGTGGGTATACAAGTATTTAGTTGGTTAGCACGTTTAACCTGGCCCTTTCCTATAACGAATTACTTGTATTTAAAATTTAAAACAGGTGTATTACTATGTTAGAAAATAAAATATATTAAGTGGATACCTCTATGAGATGAGCCAAATACTCATTTTCTCTCGCACATTAAAGCCTCTACCTGAATAATGACATTGATTCAGTTCAAGGCAAAACCTGGGATAAATTAAAAAAACCTAAGGTATTTCATAGCACTCCGGATATCGTACAGCAATTAAATATAATCCCTGCGGTGGCGCTGTGATACTGGCCGTTTTACGATCTTTTGCAAGCAATACTTCTTTTACCCACTCAGGCGCCGCTTCCCCCGCACCGATTTTCCATAAGACCCCCACCATATTCCTTACCATATGATGCAAAAAAGCATTGGCTTCAAATTCAATATTTATCCAAGGGCTATCTGAATTTATCACCGGGTGACTCGATGCCAAAGACGTAATATTAATTTCCATCATTCTACGCACCGGCGTTTTACTTTGACATTCACTGGCACGAAAGGAAGAAAAATCATGTTCGCCTATCAAAAATTCGGAAGCTTCACGCATTTTTTGAAGATCTAGTTTTTTAAAACACCACCCGACTTGATTTCTATACAAACTTGGTCGAATTCGATGACTATATATCTTATAAAGATACCGCCGCGAGAGAGCTGATCGTCGAGCATCAAACGACGAAGGGACTGGCTTAACCCATAGTACCCTCACTTGTGGTGGTAAAAAAGTATTTGTTCCCATTATCCATGCATCTTTATGACGCTCAGCAGTAGTATCGAAATGGATCACTTGTTGTGTTGCGTGTACGCCGGTATCTGTACGACCCGCTGCAACAACCTTAATACTTTCTGCAGCCACTTTGCTTAAAGCTTTTTCCAAAGTTTCTTGAACAGAAACGACATCGCGTTGACGCTGCCAACCATGAAATGCTGTACCGTCATACTCTATGCCTAATGCTAAACGATGTTTGTTTTGATTCATATCTAAGGTTTTAATTGATGGCTATTAGCTCCGCGGGACTATAACTTACGCAGGCGTTGTTTGAGTCGCCGCTTGAATTTCAGTTAACAGTCGCTCTGCCGTTTGTTTTTGCCCTTCATTACCACGTGTCATAACGTCTTTTAATAAATTAATTGCGCTTTGATTATCTTCAATCTCAAAATAATTTCTTGCTAGATCCAATTTCATCGTTATTTCACTGTGAATGAGATTGCTTAATTGTAACTCTTCAGGTGAGAAAATTGCATTGGAAAAACTGTGGGAATCACTTGAGAGGCTTGGAATGTTTGAATCGGTCTGGACGCTTGGAATACTTGGGTCGCTTGAAACGCTTGAATTGCTCAGAAAATTCGAAACGTTTGGAACACTCGAAACGTTTGAAGCGTTAGAAACGTTTGAAACCATTTTAGGATCATTTTTTGAAAAAATTGCTGGTGAACTCCCTGAGAACGCTTCTGGAAAATTCCCTGAGAGATCCTCTGATAAATTTTCTGTCAAAACCTCACTCACCAAACCTTTAGAAGCCGATTCACTATCGACCAAAGCTTTCGAAGTCAATTTAGCGTCGACTAAAGCTTTCGAAGCCAAGTCACTGTCGGCCAAAGTTTCCGAAAATGTTTCTGAAAAGATTTCCGATGAAGATTCATTTATTGCGATGTCCCTCTGAATTTTCTTTCTTCGACGAATGAAGATTCGGCTCGAAATGACAACAGCACTAAGCACCACACACAAAGCGAAACCTATCATGAACGGTTTATTACTCAGGTTAAGCGGTTCATTTTTTATTTGATATTCTAGTTTCTGTTTTTCATGTTGCAGCCCCTGTTTTTGACCCTGTTCTTGCGCGAGCGCAAGTTTTTCTTGCTGTTCACGTCCTGGGTCTTGCTGTCCCTGTCCTGAGTTTGAACTTTGCATGAGAGATGAAGGCATTTCCGGCGGATCAAGTAACAAGGTATATCCGCGTTCCACTTTCCCATCAGGCGAAGATATTTCAACCAAAAATTCAAGTGAAGGTTGTTGAATATCTTCTTGACTCGTGATAGACAAAACAGTTTGCGCTAATTTTCGTGAAACCAGGAATTCTAACTGCGAAAGTTCTGGGGAGCGAAGCAAGCCCACGCGCTTAAACGCTTGTTCCGAGGCCAAAGACACCTTAATTTGTTCGGGTCTATATCTTTCTGCATCGAAAATTTTAATTTCAGCGTCTAACGGTTCACCCAAATGAGAAGTAATTTTGACATCCCCAAAACTCAAAGCCAAGGTTAAACTCGGCAAAAGGGTCAATAACAGCATCAATGAACGTAACATAACGAAATCCCTTTATTTTCCCGTATTTCCCAATATTTTCCGATATTTTCCTGTATTTTCCGTCCCGACATTTCCCGGTACTTCCCCGCATTTCCCGATATTTTCGACATTTCCGAATATTTTCAGATATTTTCCTACAAATATTCAGCAATCAAAATTTCTGCAATTTGAATCGCATTCAGCGCAGCGCCTTTGCGAACATTATCGGAAACAACCCAAAGATTTAAACCTTTTGGATGAGAGATATCTTGACGAATACGCCCTACGTACACTGCATCCGTTTCACCGGCTTCATTACAAGGCGTTGGATATTCATTCTCATCAGGATTATCCATCACAATGACACCAGGCGCTGCGGTCAGCAATTTACGCAGTTGTTTCACCGTAATACTCTCGCGCGTTTCTAAATGAATGGCTTCCGAATGGCCATAAAAAACAGGCACCCTCACACTGGTTGGGTTTACTCGAAGGTGCGGATCATCAAATATTTTTTGAGTTTCTAAAACCATTTTCATTTCTTCTTGAGTATATCCATTATCTTCAAAACTATCTCCACAATGAGGAATCACATTAAAGGCAATTTGCTTTGGGTACACATTAATTTCTGGCGGACGCCCATTTAATAAACTTGTGATTTGTTCAGCCAATTCAGCAATGGCCGCTTTACCAGTCCCTGAGACGGATTGATAGGTAGCCACATTAATCCGTTCTATCCCCACTGCATCATAAATAGGTTTTAAAGCGACAAGCATTTGGATGGTAGAACAATTTGGATTTGCAATGATATTTTTTCGACGGTACTCTGCGATCTTCTCGGGATTCACTTCTGGAATTACCAATGGCACGTCGGGATCTAAACGAAAAGCCGAGGTATTGTCTATCACAACACAACCGGCTTTTGCGGCAATGGGCGCGAAACGTTTTGAGACTTCACCCCCTGCAGAAAATAAAGCAATTTGCACTTTAGAAAAATCAAATGTTTGCGCTGATTCTACCATGACAGGTTTATTTCTGAACATCACAGTATTTCCTGCCGAACGCTCGCTTGCAAGTGCGTAAAGCTTGCCGACGGGGAATAAGCGTTCCTCCAAGATAGAAATCATTGTTTCACCCACTGCACCGGTTGCCCCTAACACAGCAACATCAAAAGTACGGGAGTTGTCTTTATTTGTTGATGTTCGAGCGGCTACGGATGTGCCCTCTTCTAGTGGTGCCCTAGTTTCTGAAGCTCGAGTATTTTTCGGATTAATTTTTGGATTAATTTTCGGATTAATTTTCGACTTTGCTTGGTTTGGCGTATTTTTCTTTGACATATTTTTCTTTTTCGCGCTTTGTCTCGTTGGATTTTTCTTTGTGGAATTATGTTTTGATGCGGTTTGTTTCGTCGAAGTTTTCTCTGTTGAATGTTGCTGTATCATGCTTTGTATTGTCGCATTTTTCTTTGTCGCACTTTTCTGCGCCTTAATTTGCTTCTTCATTTCTTTCCATCCCATCCGTCAGTTTTCGTCAGTTTTCAATTTTCTCAATTTTCACCTTATTTTATCTCATTTTTTCGCCTCATTTCGCTTCATCTCATTTCGCCTCATCCGCTATTCATCATTCATCATTCATCATTCATCATTCATCAATTATTTTCGCAATGCCAATACGGCAAACGCAACCAACAAAATGAGAATGAGTGCCAACACACCCATAGTGGTTAGGCTTTTGCTTAAATTTGCTGAACTAAAAGCTTCTTTATTGCCTTTAACACCTCGATAGAGGATCCACAACAATGCAACGATGCCTAGAGCGATTAGGATACCTTCCACAATGCTGCCTCCTCTTGCTTCAATAAAAATACACCTTCACCGCCTCGTTCAAATTCCCACCAAATGAAAGGAAATGTTGGATATTCCGCAATTAAGGCAGGCGCGGCTTCACCCACTTCAACAATCAATAGTCCCAAAGGTGCAAGAAACCTAGGGGCTTCCTTCAAAATTTGCCGAACGACAGATAGCCCATCTTGCCCTGCTTCTAAGGCAAGTTTAGGCTCATGTAAATATTCTTTCGGCAGCGCCTTGATTACCTTTTGAGCCACATAGGGAGGATTACTTACAATAATATCATATTGAGTCGCATCCGCCATCTCCCCTTCCGACATCTCCCTAGCCGCAGAAAATAAATCGGATTTAACGACTCGAACCTGAGTTTCTACCCCATGCCGTACTATATTCATTTTCGCAACGCTTAAAGCGTTATCATCAATATCAATCGCATCCACAAGCGCATCCGGAAAGGCTTTGGCCAAGGCCACCGCAATACAGCCAGAACCCGTGCATAAATCCAAAATACGCCTCGGTTTTCGAAACCCAAACCAAGGCGAAAATCTGTGCTCAATCAGTTCAGCGATGGGGGAGCGTGGAATTAATACTTGCTCACTCACATAATAGGGCAATCCTGCAAACCAGGCTGTGTGGGTAAGATATGGCAATGGGATACGTAGATTAATTCGCTTTTCGGCAAGTTCCTGTAAACGATTGGATTCTAGTTCCGTCAATTTGCGATGAATGACGGATGCATCCACATTGGGAGCGAGACCTAGAACAAATAAGGCAATGGCCACTGCCTCATCCCAAGCATTGTTGGTCCCATGACCAAAATGCAGCTTAGCTCGAATAAACGACTGCTCAGCCCATTTTAAAAATGCCCCTAAGGTATCGAACAAAAAAACCTCTTTTAATATCGATCAAACTAAGGTATTCTCTCTCATTTTAACAGACCAGTATATAGCTTCTAGGAAATAAGTTGAATAGATAAATAATAGTATTCATGACTTAATTCTATGAAATAACCTGAGTAACACAAAATACCCGTAAGGTAACCACAAGACGTAACCACAAGTAACACCAAAGGTAACCACAAGTAACGCCAAAGTAACCCTAAGTAACCCTAAGTAAACCTAAGTAACACCAAATAACCCCAAAAAAATCACCCTATGCTAAAAGAACCCCACACTCACAAACAGTCGACCAATCGTCCCTTTGATTATACTGTGACGGCTGCCAAAAATTATATTACTTCATTTCAAAAAGTCTCCGCACCCACCGATGAACAAAACGCAATGTTGGCTACTGCACACTACACGCTTTCTCTACAACAAGAGATACCCCTGAGCCATATTAAAATGCATACCAATGCGACAATTACGTTGTTTCAAAATCTAAAAAAAAGAACAGAATTACATAATTCGATGATGGCGAATGCCTATTTTCGACGGGCTGAATTTTTTGAAAAAGAGAATGCCTATAGCGCAGCCAGTCAAGATTATCAAAAAATTTTAGAGATCTTTGACGTGCTTAAAACAGATGCACTCAAAACAGACAAAACGCCAAAACCAAATTCAACCTCAAATTTAGATTCAGTCTCAAGTTCTAGTTCTAGTTCAAATTTAGATTCAATCTCAGGTTCAAGTTCAAGTTCAAGTTCAAGTTCAAGTTCAAGTTCAAACGATGATAAACTTCTCCTCGCACAAAGCGCCATTTCTATAGCAGATATCCTATTACATCAGGAAAGGGAATCAGAACCAAAACTAAAACCAAAATCAAAACTAAAACCTACACCAATAATGACAACAAAAAGCCAACACCACCCCTTATTTTACATCAACAAATCACTCGAAATTTTGGCAGATATTCCCAAAACAAATGATGAAGTCTGGACAACTCTGGCCTATGCACATCAAATCGCGGGAATAGCATTGTCTTTCATCGATATTAATGCAGCGAAAGAAGCATTTCGTACTGCGATTACCATCACCTTAAAAACTGAACCGGAAATTGCTTATCAAATGCTGGGAAACCTATATGAAAGTTTAGGCTTACTCTATAATCAAGAATTTCTGCAATGCCCTATCCAAAAAGTACCCTTTAGAATAAACGATCAAGCCCTGCTCTATCTTAATCTCTCATTACTTTTTTTTGAAGATGAGGATGAATCTTCAAACGCTTTGAGCGATCGTGATAACGGAAATGAACCAGGATTGATTGATTTACTATTTGAATCGATTTATCGATGTTTAGATCCTTTTATTGTGCCTCTTTCACCCGCTGTATTAAGAGATTTTATCGATGCACTTATATTTATTTATTCTTGTGTATCAGAAGGCACCTTTCCAAATCAATCATTCACTCAGCAATTGAGATCATCAGAAACCCAAAATAACATTGCTCAGCACATTTTTTGGCTGGTTTCAGATCTCTATCAAAAAGAACATGCGACTTCCCGCATCTTAGCAAGCGCAGAACGTTGCTATTATGATTTATCGATCGATTTAAGTGAAACGATAGCATCACTGCTTAAAGATGATGAAAGCAAGATCCATTATCTATAACAATGATCGGTAAATTCTGGCGCTGGTCGATCGCCTGATGTTTGACTATTAATCTGGCCGTTATTATCTTCAACGCTTCCAGTCCCAAGACTAAGTGCAATCCGTTGTGGCGTAGCCTCCGGAGCTATCATCACTCCTGGAGGTACTACCCCCGACGGTACCACATCCGATGAAACCACACCCGAGGGTCCAGCACTTAACAGCAACGGAGCTGCTGCCTTGTTTTTAGCCTGTTGCGTCAATAGCGGTGGATCTTTCGCAAGCGCTACCAAATATGCCTGGCGTTGTACCAATGCGTCGAAATTCGCCTTAGCAACCGCCATTTCTTCCGCCAACCATTTGGGTATGTGATCTCCTTTCCCCACGGAATCTCCTTTCCTTAAAAAATCTCCTTTCCGTATCGGATCTCCTTTTAATCGATATCTTTGTTCTCTTGCATCACACATCTCTAACCGATGCAAAACTGCTGGCTTTTCTGCCTCTAAATCTTCAAGTTGTCGTAAAACGCTACGTTTTTCCTTATAGCCATTCAATTTTGTATTAATGAGCACTAAACGTAAACGCCCATTCGTATCCGCTTCAATGCTAGAAAGGATGGATAAACTTTCCTCCACATCCTTGCTATCTGCTTGAGCAACTGCCGCATATCCCTTCTCTTTAAATTGATCCAAAAAACATTTTTCAACAATTAACAATCGCCCTTCCATTTTTGCTTTTTGTTCGCTAAAAGTATTACCCATCACAATACATTCAGAATACGCATTTGGGAGCGTGGGATCCAAACAAGTACTTCTTAACAATTCGTCGGTCCCAAGCAAAGGCAATTTACCCATATCTTTAGCGCTTTCGTTCTGTAACAATACTGGCTTTCGATAATACATTTCATCCCGATCTAAAGCTGTTTGGATTGCAGAAGGATAGGGGGCTGTCATTTGTTTTGGATCGGTGCCAACAAATTTTGCTTGATATAAGGCCCGTCTGACGCCTGTAATCTCCCGCGTGCGGATTGCTTTTCGCAAAAATTCAATTTTGGTAACGGGTGCACCCGCCTCCCCCCAGGGCGTTCCTAAATCTACAGGGCCTACGTAGCAAATGGGATCTGAAAAAGCTAAACCTTCAGTTTTGGCAGGCGTAGATGTAACTGTCGCTGCATCCTTCATAGATGGAACAGTCGCTACCTTCGTAGATGGATCAGTCGCTACATCTTCAGTTTTCTTACGTTCATATTTAGGAACAGGATTGGGAGGTGCACACGGCACATCGAGTGCCAAGTAGACAGGAAAACCCAATGGATTTTTTTGATGCCCACCTTTAAAGGCACGCGTCACAGGATCAATGAAACAAGCGCTGATAAATGGGGTTGAATTAAAAAATGCCGGATCTCCCGTTCTCAATTCCCTTAGACGCTCCGACTTAGTAATAATTGTATTTACAAGAAAACGATAGTCATCAGCCTCTGTGAGATCTACAAATTCTAAAGTGTGTTTCCCAATCGTTACTTTTTTCTTGGGATATCGTGATAAATAGTTATTCAAACGTTTTGGTTGCATTTGTTTATGAAGAAACCCCCACCCCAATTTATTTCGTGCAATAATATGCTGAACATCCTCCAAGTTTTTACCCCAATCTGCCAATACTTCTTTGGGAATTTTCTCAAAGCAACAAACTTCTCTTCCCAGAAGAAGATGGGGAGGGCTTGAGAAAATCAAACTATCTTTATCATCATATCCCATTTGTTTAGTATAAGTATTGATCAATTTTATATTTTGAAGATATTGCAATTCCATTTTAAAACTTTTTAAAACTGACATTAACTGTGTCCACAAAGCCATTAGGCTACTTTCTTGTTCGCGCAATATGGAATTTAATTGAGTAATACTTTCCTTTTGTGCTGCCGATAGTTCATTGAAAACACGTAGATATTGATATTCACTAAACCATTTCGTCTCAATAATAACGCGTCCGTCATGTCGCTTTAATAAATCAGGAATTTCTTTCTGATGCGTCTTAACTCTATAACCACGATAATAGCGCGGCATCTCATCTAATACGCGCTTGTAAGACTCTCGTATTATTTTACCACAGGCATCAATGGCGCAAAGAAATTGATTCGCAATCACTTTTGTGCGAGGATCTATCTTATGAATGACAACAAGCTGAATCAATTTATGAGGGACTCGGTTCCCAATAAAGTGATAGAGTTCTGGATGTTGGCTTTTAAACGACTCAACTGCGTCCTCATCTACGAGCACGTTAGAAGCAGCAACAGGCACTTTTACAGTATTACTAAACCAACACTGATTATCAATTAATCGATATTTTTGGCGATTACTGAGTTTTGGCTGTTGCTCGAGACGTAATTTTTCTTCCAAGTGTAAATTTGCGAGACTCTCGATTGGCGCTTCAGGTAATCTATAGGTTTGTCTCTGGACGTCTGTCGCCCCTGCTGCTAAAAGTACTTCTCGAATGGATGAATGATGATAGGCAAGATCCAAAGCGGTCACGCCTTCGCTATTCAGCGCATTCAGTTCGGTAGGATCTTCAATAAATCTTAGTAATAATCGGACTAATGCCAAATTTTGTTTTTTGGCAGCCAAATGGAGCAAGGAATCCGCTTTGGTCACACAGTTTGGGTTGGCACCCAACGCCAAAAATTTCTCGAGCGTTTTTAGCTTTGAATTTGCAGCTAAATTGTGTAAACAAGATTGTTCATCGTAGCTCATTTGAAGCTCATTGTCTACAAGCGTGGATGTTATAGAACAAATTTTAAAATTTTCATTGACCGCGGAAACCTCCCACCCTTCTTTCGAATCACAGCGAATCGCAAAAATATAATCGATAAACGCTGAAATATCTTCATCACTCGCGATTGAATCACCAACTACTGTCAAAACCGATTTTTCTTTAAAGAATGGGATGGAGGTTTCATCGAGCTTCAGCGCATCAATAAGCATTAATAAACTTAGAAAATGTCCATTCTTAATTGCCGGTAATAAAACACTTTTATGATAACGGCTTCTTTCGGTAGGGGTTTCAACAAAAAATACAGTTTTAAATAATTCTCTCTGATCGCCGCTCAAGCCTCGAATCGCAGGTAAAATGGCTTTGATTAATGCAACAGAAGTATATTTGTCGATCTGCTGCTCAAATATCACGAGAAGTGCAAACTTGAAATATTTCCCCAAAGAATCATGATCTTCTTCAATCTTCGCGCCTTGCGAAACAAGATAGGCAACACTTTCTGCGTCGCTACTTTCTAATGCCAATGTAAGCAAACTATTAGGAGACGTGTCTTGTAAGCACTGAATAAACTGCTTAGCTCTCTCTCCACTTCCGACTTCTACTAAAATCATTTTTCGTAAATTTTTTCTTTTGAATTTATAATTTATAAGAAATCTTAAGAAAGAGCTTTCTTGTGAGTCGAAGGACTCTAGATTTTGTTGATAGAAAAACATCTCGAAAGACGCTCTTTGCTTTGCAATTTTATCTTTATTGTTCTCGCCATGCAGCAACAATTCTGTTGAAGGATGATTCAGCATCAAACGAAGTATTTTGAGTCTTTTGGAAAATTCTTCCTCATTGGCTGCGTTATCCAGCAAAGTCACACAATAAAATAATGGGTTTAATTTTTGCTGTTCATCTGGATTAATCAAATCCCATTGATACAGAAGAGCATGCTTCTCTTTTAATAGAGCCGCTATGGCTTCCACATCATCCTTATCCATGCTAGCATAAAGTTTTGTTTGCCATGGAATAAATACTTCTACAAGGATTTGACAGGTAAATTCACGAGCTTCTTCAGGCTCTCTCTCCTCTTGTTGAAAAGATTTATGATAAATTTTTTGTAAATAAATTTCTTTATTCGAGTTTAAATTTTCAATAAATTTTTCAAGATAATTAATTTCTTTTTGTTTCGTTTCTTTTTGTTGCAACCCGTTTTGTTGCAATCCGTTTTGTTGCAATCCGTTTTGTTGTGTTTGCTGAACTGTATCTCCAATGTGTTTAATATCGCTTGCCATTTTCTCAATCTCCAAAAAGTAATTCTCTATAATAATCCAATACTCATGACCCCAGATTTCTCGCTTTTGAATTTGTGCTTAATATTATCGCTGCACAATCAATCGTTTGCCTAGTCGATTTACAAAGATCAAAACCAGGTAACAGTGCTTTACCACGATCCGATAGCTCAACATTGGTGACATGTAGAAGTGAAGTGAGTGCTAACCACTCAAGCTTCTCCTGAAGTCCCGGATTAAGTGGTGTCTGTGGTTGTGATTGTGATTGTGGTTGTGGTTTTGTTTGTGTTCGCCCTGCATAGATGGCGACCACTGGTTTTTCTTTTTCGCGCAATTTCTCTAATGCAGCCCTATCCAAAAGATGATAATGAAGTGCGAGATGACAACAACTTTGTGCTGATATACATAACATTTTTATATCCTGAGTCCCCAAAGTTGCAGAAAGTATGTCAACATCGTTTTTAAGACCCGCCTCCTTGAGCATCGACTCGAACTCAGTATGCACGCCTGAAATATCCAACATTAATTTGACAAGACGATCTAAATCATTAAAGTCGATCTTCCAAACCTTCTCTCCTTTTTGCCGAATACCCAGGCCAATATGGATTTGACTGTCAAGCACTTCAAGAATCTTTTCAATAATGAGATTCAAAATCCTTCGATCGATGTATCCATCGCATGCGATACTCACATGCCTCGATCCATATTGAGCCAATGTCTGTGTTATACCTCGATGAGTCAAAACTACCAGTAGTTCATTTCCTGGATCAAAAATCTTTAATTGTTGAGAGTGCGAAGCAAACTCAGACCATGAAATTGCCTTTAGGGTAATATGTGCACCATTTGGCAAATAAAAGGTAAGAATTAATCGTTGATTGTTATAGAGTGATTGTGGCAATAAATGACCACTCGTCATCATCAACCGAGAATCAATGCCGGCACGATCAAAATAAACAGGTTCATCATAATCAAAACCCACTACTTCTTCAGGCTCAATAACACGCAGCGCTATCAAAACAGTCACAATAATGCCTAAATCTTCCACAAATGCACGTGCAGGCACAAAATTAGCCTTAGCGATAAAGCGGCTTGCTCCTGCACTCGGGGTTTCATAATTTTTATCAAAATTGGCCTCTGAGGATAAATGTGCAAAATAACCAGCAAAATCCCTAATTGATTTTGCGTCCACAACATATCTACGATTATCATACATCGGACCAATCTCTAAGGCGTGAAAACTTAGCTTTTCACCGACCTCGTCGAGTTCCTTCTTTTCATATCCAACAATTTCACCGCCATATAATAGTATTTCTCCTGGCATTATTCGATCTTTTGCAAACCCACTTACACTCACTTCGGCGCCAATATCTTTAAGTTTTAATTTGCTGGCCGTTTGTTTAGAGAACTTTTTGAGTTGTGCTGAAGAAATTTTTATTCGACACTTCACAAGATCCCTTACAATCAATTGGATACAATATTCACGAAATTTCTCGTATTCCTCTTTCTTTATGAAAAGGGAACCCGCATAGTGTTGTGCAAGCGGATCAATATCACGAAAAAAATCTTTTACTTTGATAGGTTCACACGATTGATTTACATCTCGAGCAAATAGAAATTCCGTTGGTTTCTCTACATCTCCAAGTACAGATAAATACTGAGAAAGATCTATCTCACGCTTTAATTTGCTTTCGACTAAACCAACAGAGGGTTGTTGTGGCGAGTGTTGCACTTTACCCATTGCATCTTTATTCGCTGCCATATTCAGAGTCCCAAGTTTTTATTTTCCAAAATATTTTTCTCAAACGCTGTTTTAATTTTTAAATACTTTTTTAAACGCCATTTTATACATTAACATTTTCTTAAACATTTTCTACTTTGTAATTACACATTAATATTAAGAAAATTCTCTTTAAAGAAAGATGACTTTATCACATAATGCTTTTTAATAGAAGTTTTAAAATTTTATTCCAGTAATAGAGGTTATCTCTTCACATCTTCATACCCTCAGATCTTCATATCTTCTTCTTTTGCTCCTTGGGCGTAGATAGGGAATAGGAACATAGATAACCCCAAATAAACGCTGACAGATCATTATAATTTAGTTAACTTATTAAGAACATTATGAACTATGAGAATATTTTGGTTTTGTGGAATTGAGAGCTTCTTCTTATCTTTTCTCTAGCAATTTTAGCAATTCCGCCTCATCCAATATTGGAACGCCTAAACTCTCGGCCTTCGTCAATTTTGAGCCCGCATTTTCTCCCACCACCACATAACTCGTTTTCTTCGAAACGCTTTCACTTACGCTCGCCCCCAGGGCAATCAATTTTTCTTTGGCGTCTTCTCGCGTTAAATTCTGTAATGCGCCGGTTAACACAAAAGTTTGTCCCTTTAAGGGTTGCTCACTACTCGATTTTACTTTAGGCGTTTCCCAATACACGCCTGCTTTCAATAAACGATCAATCACTTTCAGATTATGAGATTCCGAAAAAAAAGCGGCAATATGGCCAGCAACAACTGGGCCAACATCGGGAATACGTTGTAGTTCGTCTTCATCTGCGGCAATTAATTTATCTAAAATGCGAAAATGATTGGCTAAGACCAAAGCCGTCGTTTCCCCGACTTCTCGGATCCCCAGTGCATAAAGGAATTTGGCAAAAGTTGTTTTTTTGCTGTCTTCAATCGCTTTCAACAAATTTTCTGCAGATTTCTCCCCCATTCGCTCCAAACTCTCTAATTCTTTCTTTTTTAAATGATAAATATCCGCAACGGTTTTTAACATATCTACATCCACCAACATATCTACCATTTTTATGCCCAAGCCCTCGATATCCATTGCGCGACGGTTTGCAAAGTGACGAATGGTTTCTTTGCGTTGCGCAGGACAAAATAGTCCACCTGTACATCTGGCAACCGCTTCTCCTTCTTCTCTTTCTACTGCAGAATGACAAATGGGACAAGTTTTAGGTAAAGTAATCGCTTTTGCCTGTTTTGGACGGCGATCTTTTATCACTCCTGCCACCTCTGGAATCACATCCCCTGCCCGACGGATTATCACAGTATCTCCAATATGAATATCTTTTCGAGCAATTTCATCCATATTATGAAGTGTGGCGTTACTCACTGTCGCCCCCCCCACAAACACAGGCTTTAAACGAGCAACGGGTGTTAAAGAACCCGTTCTTCCCACTTGGAATTCAACTTCTAATAGTTCTGTCAACATTTCTTCAGCAGGGAATTTATGAGCGATGGCCCATCGGGGCGCGCGCGATACAAATCCCAATGCAAGCTGTAATGCCAAATCGTCTACTTTATAAACGACACCGTCAATCTCGTACGGCAATTTATCACGACGTTTTTGCAGGGCATGATAAAATTTTAAACAACCTTCTTTCCCTTCCACCACTTTATTTTCAGGACACACTGGAAAACCCAATGCTTTCAAATATTCAAGATTCTCAGATTGTGTTCTCAATATGGGTTTTTCAGGCGTTCTCACAGCGATGGCATAAGCAAAAAATCTTAAAGGACGTTTAGCAGTAATGCGAGAATCCAATTGCCGTAAGCTTCCCGCAGCTGCATTTCGCGGATTAGCGAAAATTTTTTCTCCCTGTTTTTTAGCGTTTTCATTTAAGGCATGAAAACCCGCTTTCGGCATATACACTTCACCTCTTACCTCGAGTAATTTAGGAATTGGGAGGGAGCGAGCAATCCCCCCTGCCTCAAGTTTTAATGGAATACTCGCAATGGTTCGCAAATTCTCGGTGATGTCTTCCCCTGTCGTTCCATCACCTCGGGTCGCACCCGTTATCAAAACACCATCTTCATAAATAAGTGTTATCGCGAGTCCATCTAGTTTAGGTTCTGCCATATACCGTATAGTGGATAGGTTACTCACGCTGCCACCCACGTTACCACCCGTGCTCTTTTTTAATCGTTCGATAATGCGACGCTCAAATGCCTCAATATCATGTTCTTCAAACGCATTATCCAAAGAAAGCATCGGAACGGAGTGAGTGACTTGTCGGAATAATTTAAGGGGTGCTGCCCCCACACGTTGCGTGGGTGAATCATTTGATTTTAATTCAGGATATTCCGATTCCAATTTTATCAATTCATGAAACATTTTATCGTATTCAGAATCAGGAATCGCAGGATTATCGAGTACATAATAGAGATAATTATGATGATGTAAGTTTTTCTTCAATTCGGCAATCTGTTTGATAATTTGAGACGTTGGTTTTTTCATAAATACTCTTTAATGCGTTTGGCACTCACATGACACTTTTTAATGCGTTTCATATTCGCAATAATGCTCTTCGATACTCCTTAATGCTTTTCGCATTCACAATAATACTCTTCGATACACTTTTACGCTTTCCTTTCACATTCCCCATCGCCATTTTAACACAACAAATACTTTATTTCGTCTAATTTATCTTATTCCAATCATTTTATCTTATTTCACTTCTTTCCATCTATTTCACTCAATCCATTCGATTTCACCCAATCCATACGATTTCATTCAATCCATCCGGTTTCCTCTCATTCATCTCATTCCTCTCATTTCGTCTACAATAATTAATATGCTGGCACGTATCTCTGAACAAGAGGATCTGGATAAATACCTGACAAGATTGCTTTCAGATCTGTCCAAACCCAATGCCCTGCGACTAAAGGCCGGGTTAAGAATATTAATGACCACAGACCAAACTACTTTTAATACCATCTCCTCTCGTGTTGTACAACAATCATTACAAGATTTCGTCGATTTGCTTAAGCACCCCGCAGCAGTCGCTCCAAAAACGTGTAGCACGGAGTCGGGGACCGCTGCGGTGATTGAATATATCAAGAAATTTACCCTAGATAACCTCAATTTACTCGATGCGCGACCAGCTATTTTACCCGATACCGACAATCTTAAGAAGAATCTAGCGGAAGGCGGGCACATGAAATCTGTCGTTCACACAAGCGCAATCAGCAACGTCGTTCAGGCCGCACATTTTGCCGATGCACTCGAGATTAAATTTAAACACGAGGGTTTACAAGGACATTTGTTGGATGATGCCGTAAAACGCGCTTCTATGGGCACCGCAAGACTGCATAATTTTGTATTAGAAGGAAATATATTAGCGCTCGAACGTGAATTAACGACCCCGGGAGTCGATGCGAATCTTCCAAATCCCGATGGTCTTGCATTATTGCATATTGCAGTCCGAGAGGGTTTTCTACAAATCGTTGAAAGACTTCTCCAAGTCCCTGGCATTCAAGTAAATTTAGTGAGCAATACGGGTTGGACACCCCTCCATTTGGCAGCACGTTTAGGGGAAAGCGAGATTGTGGCTGCGTTATTGCGCTCGCCAAGTATTAATGTCAACGTGACAAACAGTGATGGATGGACCCCGCTTCATTGGGCAGCATGGCATGGACATACGCAAATTGTAAATCAATTTCTTGCCCGACCTGAAATCCAAATCAACCCGAGAGATAAAAATAAAACTACACCTCTTCATTGGGCGGCACGAAATGGACAAGTAGAAGTGATAGCTCTGCTTTTATCAGCACCGGGTATTGAAGTAAATCCCACTGATATCGATTTAAAAACGCCCCTGTATAATGCCGTTAATTTTGATCATGTGGCTGCAACCGCTGCATTGGTGGCAGATCCTCGGATAGAAATTAACTTGCAAGATATGGATGGATTAACGGCGTTACATTGGGCTGCTAGAAATGGGAATCTGGATCTCGTAAATTTGCTGTTAGAAGTGCCTGGCGTCCGTAAAGATTTACTTGATAATAATAATATGACGCCTTTCGATTGGGCACAAAAACTAGAATTTACAGAACTCTTACCGTTGTTAAGAATTCATCCCGTCATGCATCCCTGGCTGCTGAAACTTAAAAAAATATGGGAAAGCATCGCAGACTACTTTAAAACACATCTGTCAACGGAACAATGATAGAACAATAATGGAACCATAGCGGAACATTAATCGAACAATAACGGAACCACGGCGGAACATTAATCGAACAATAACGAAACCATGGCGGAACATTAATCGAACAATAACGAAACCATGGCGGAACAAAACCTAATAACAGAACAATCACATAACAGAACAATCACAGAACAATAACCTTGGCCTACAAAGAAACACCTCACATCAAACAATGTTAACTAAAATAATTTATCTCTTTGGCTTTGCAATTTTCCAGAGTTATGGTCTAAGCTTAATTTCACTGACACTGGCATTTAGTCATTAAGTCATCTGTAGTTGTTTACTTTAAGAGTTTTTACTTTTCATGATAAATTAACGGAGTGTACCTAAGCCATGAGTAACATTTCGCTAGAATTAGATTGCGCAAGAGCCATCTTAAAAACATATCATCAAGTAAATGATACGTCTTTGAACCAAACTCACCAAGCCCGAAGTCTTAAACCACTTCGACCCCAAGTCGAGTCTCCAACCGAACCAGTGGATAAGGAAAGAGAAAAAGAGTTAGAAAATGAAGTAAGAGTATTGAAAGAAAAGTATGCCCAATTACAACATGAATTAAGTGATCGTGATGAACGCTTGGCAAGATTGAATCGTGCGCTTCAGGAAGAAACAAGCCACATAGCTCGTCTGCAAGAAGATTACGAAAACGTCATTTACCAAATGCAGCGAAAATAAGCTGCAAGAAGATTACGAAAACATTATTTACCAAATGCAGCGAAAATAATAGACTTTAAAAATAACAAGACAGAAAAATTTGTGTTTTTGACGGTCAACATTTAATTTAAAAGTAACCATTTAAGAGATAAAATTTCTTTGGCTTATCGCTTTCTTTTATTTGGTTTTTCTGTAGTTTGGTCTTCTGGGTTTTCCTTAGCACGCGCTGATTGATCTGTTTTTTCAATGGTCGCAACTATTTCTCGAAGCTCATGCTCGCAACTGCGTACGCAGCCTTGTTTACATTTCCGTAAACATTCATCCATTCTTTTAGGCATTTCTTCTATCATCATCTTGGTAGAATCACGTGTCGCTTTTGAAACTTCCGCTCTTAAAAATCTTTCAAATACTCGATAATCTTGAGTTTTAATCGCTTTCGCAACAGCTCTCACATATTCTTTATTGCGCATAAACCCAATGGAAGGAAGATTGTGCTGCAACAAAATAGTATTCATCAAAGCGCGTGCAGTGCGGCCATTTGCTTCAGAATAGGGATGAATATAAACGAATTCTGTGTGGGCAAAAGCTGCAATTTGAATGGGATCTTGATTTTTCTCAGTTAACATTTTCGTTAATGTTCCAAAAAATTCCTGCATTAATTCGGGAACTTTTTTAGGATGAGGGCAAATCGTAATATATTTATCAAATAGTTTTTTCACCAAAGGGTCCTTTTTTGCAGCGACTTTATGTATAATAGATGTCGCTCGAGTGCCAGGCTTGATTTTTTTAGCAATGGTATTGCGTAAGTCTACATAACGATAAAAAGCAGGTACCATTTCTGGATCATGGCTATCTAAATATGCTAGCGTTTTATCTCCCGCTAACCCGGGGAATCCACGAACTTTGATAATATACATTCCATTATCTCTAAACAAAGATTGCTCATTTTGAACATATTTTGGATTTCTTTCTGCATCTGCGGTAATTAAAAAATTTAGTTTGCCTAAAATTGCTTCTAAATCTTCGGGTTTAAACGTTTGAAGAGGGGTGGGCAATACATAGGTTTCAAGATATTTCATGGCAGCATCATGCACAAAACGATCATTCGGCTCAGAATCTTTAATAGTAATAGAATTATCTAGTTCGAAAGCTACCCTTATTTCACGATTAAATTTTTCGGCATCTTGTAGGGATTTAATCAAAGCTGCGTTTTCCCGCATCCTTGTAGCAAAATCATTCTTTGTCTTTATTCCATTTTGCATCATGTAAAGCCCTGGGTGAACCGCAGCTTTTGCATGTTCTGAAAACGTTAAAGGCGTACTACTTTTTGAAGATAAGTTTTTGCAAACAGTGGCAATGACTGGGCTTTGATTCGGAACGTTATTTCCTGCGCATATTTCAATTGACAAACTCTGAGGAGTCGCATTTGGTTGTTGAGGAAATTCAGTCATTTGAGGGCTTTCTGTACTTTGATCATTCTGCGCTCTTTCATTTCCAGAGCCCATTTTTTCTAGTCCAGATCCCGTTTTTTCTAGTCCAGATTCCGCTTGTTCTAGCGTTTCCTCAAATAATCGGCTTATATCTTGCCCATGCGCCAGCCCAACCATAAATATTAACCATAAAGCAGTATAAAAATAGCGGCTATTTCCTCCGCTCAATTTGAAAGCAGCTGTAAAGATAGGATTCGATTGAAAAACTTCTGGTTTTTTGGGGATTTTCGGGAGAGGTTTTTTCGAAAAGCTATGGTATAAAGTATAATGCTTCTTAGCCTTCTTTTTATTACCTTCTGGCATGGATTATCTCCTCAAAAATTTATTAGTATATAATGAAGCCTGAATTAAGTTGATCCGCTTAATGAGGCGTTGCCTCCATTGGGGTTCCTGGTTTGAGTAAGCGCTGAAGCCATCATAGTTTGCATACTTTGCGTCATTTCTGCTAACTTTTGAAGCGCACCAGTTGTTTGTCGGAATTGTTCCGTAAATGATTTTGTTTGTGCAACAACTTCTTGTTTGAGGCCCGCAAATTCTTGCTTAAGGCCGGCTTGCGCAGTTCTAATGGCTGTCAATTGTGTTTCCACACTTCTAAACTGATCAGCGGTTTGCTCTTGGAAATGCTGGGCTCGCGCTTTTATGCTAGAATTTTCAGGCATGCTATCGTCTAAAATACTGTCTATATCTTCTTGTTTTGCTTGGAGCGCTTTCTCGCCTCTATTTTTACTATCAACCGCCTTATCGTATTCATAAAATAATCGACCGAGGCGTAAAAATTTGTCGATATCGTCTACTCTGCAGGTGAAATGAAATCTATTTTCGCCATAATATTCTGCAATAATACCAACCAATGGGGTCGGAAAGGACCTTTCTTTTGTTGATAAAAGTTTACCTAAAGCGAGTTTGAATGCCGGAATCGATAGCAGGGAATCATTCTTTACTTTGCTATATATTCCTTTTAAAAGTATTTTTATTGCAGGAGATATTCTCGGTGGTTCCGTAGGGTGCCCTGTCCAATTAGTGTTTAAAACTGAAAGTGCTGGGGGGCAAAGCTGAAAGGCAAAATCTAAGGGTGTTTGGAATAAGGTTGTTTGTATTTCTGAAACCTCACTAGGCAAAAGTTGCTGACTTTGCAAAACGAGGGCTGCCTGATTTTCATCGGAAGATAAGTTTACCCCAGCATCGACAAGTTTTTGAAGTAAATTAGACAAATATGATGGCTCGAACGTTGATGTTGACATAAGACTTATTAGTAGTTTACAGGCATTCGTACCATCCGGATTTACTTTATTGATATCCAATCCAATTTTATCTTTACGATTACGTGACTGAATCAACACATCAGCGTAGTCATAACATTGGGTTTGAAGATCCAAGTAGGAAGCCAACCCTGGCCTTAGAAATATTAATACAGCGCAAAAAAATGTGTTGTTTTTGATCACCTCATTAACTTTTTGATATTCTCTTAAACTGTCCGTAAATGCTTTTTGCTTCGCAGAAGGAAGTTGCATTCCAACTTCGTGTATTTGCAATTCTTCTAATGGAATTTTTTTCTCCGGGGATAATTGCGTCTCTTGTTGATCTTGTTGACCAGCTCTTTGTGAACCTGATCTAGATAATAAAAGTTGAATAATAGCCGTCGACATAAGTGTTTCTCCATTTCTCCATATTAATTATTAAAATTAAAACGGGAAATAAGCAAAAAGGTGAATACACCGGTAAAATCCCGTATAAATAATTCAGTTACTTTGCATTAAATTTTCATAAAAGTCAAGTTATAAAATATTTTATGTTAAAACTCCGTGAAAATGTCCCCTTCTTCCCTTCTTAACCAATCCTCCATCGAATTCTCACTGAATGCTTATAAAGTCAATCGTACTTTCGAACCGCGAGTTTTAGGATCTACATGAGGAGGGGGCGCCGCCTCAGGTCTCAGTGTAGGCGTCGCATCATGTCTCAGTGTAGGTGGCGCCTCAGGTCTCTGTTTAGGCGGCGCAACAACGATCAATTTTGTTGAAGATTTACCCGTATGCAAAGAGGTAGCTCTAGAAAACGACGTTGGTGCGAGCGGTGTTTGCGCGAGCGGTGCCGGTGCAAGTGGTGCAGGTGCAGGTTGTGCGTGAATGTGTAGTGAGGGTACCCGCGGTGCTGGTGCAGGTTGTGCGCGAACGTGTGGTGAGGGTACGAGGGGTGCCGGTGCGAGTTGTGAGCGAATGTGCGGTGAGGGTACGAGCGATGCAGGGGCGGACGCATGCGATGCAGGTTCGAGCGATGCAGGTACCTGAGTTAACGCTTCAAATGCCTGGTATAATGCAATGGTATATTCATTTTTACTTCTCTCAAGCGCTTGCTTATCACCTATTAACGTTCGAAATTCTCTCAAAGCAACTCGAATGGCCGTCACAACCGGCGTGATATCCAAATTGTCTTCTTTCTTAAAAGCATCTAAAATTTTTTTTAAATTTTTAAAATTCATAAAAATACTATGTTTATCAACTTTGCAACACCCACCACATCCAGAAGGAAATTCATCTTTACTGTTTGCACTCAAATAAGTTTTAAGTTTTAAAATAAGCTTATCGATCGTTTGGTTTTCTATAGATATTTTATTGCATGTAGGGGATTTAACAAACCGGCGAAGAGGGTCCTTTTCCAGAACTAGTTCAATTTCAGGAAGTGCAGCTTGAAAACTCTGCTTTGTAAATCCATTCCTAACTAAATCAAAACGTTTTTTTTCTTCTTGAATTTTCCTGAGTGTCTCAGCTGAGAGTAAAACGGGTTTGGTTGCTTGTTCACTAAAAAAAACCTTAAAAATTGCATCAAAATCATCTTGAAATTTTTTAAGAATCTCTTCCTCTTTTATCTGTTTATTTTCTAACAATACGCATTCAGACTTTATTTTTTCGAATAAAGCCTTAATTTGATCTCTACACTCTAAATTTTCGCTTGAATGTTCATTCTCACAATATATGTGAAATTGAGTCATCAAGCGTGGAATCTGCTGAATATGATCTAATTTTTCAGGAACAGGAACAGGAACAGTGACTGAATCATTTCTCAGATCTCTAGCATCTGGAGGTGTCTTTGCGCTATTTACAGTAGACGGAGTCAGCGGGGTGATGTTGTCGGGGGATTCTAGTTTTTGATGATCGAGGATCAGCCCCTCCGTATGATGATTGCTAGCACGAGCCGAGGCATTCGAAGCATTGCTCGTTTGTGAACGTGCACTTTCGTCGTTAACAGCCATTTCATCCTCCTGTCTAATATTAGATCAGTGTATTCAAAGATGCATTAAACTTTCTGACCACTTCGACCAGCGTAATCACTCGAAAGGAATTTCTGCCTTTCAAGTCTTAATTTTATTTTTTCATAAAGAAGTAATATGGCCTCTTGCGCTTCATTAATCGCCTGCAAATTTTGTAACTCTTCCGTTTGCAGTGAAAATTCTGTTCTTAAGGATTGTATCGGGCCCGCCTTCCCCTGAGTCTGAAGATCTAAATGAGATCGCAGACGCGCTACCAGACTCTTATCCATGTGGTCCAACTCAGCTGATTTTGCTTCTATGGGGAATTCTTGCGCTAAATTTAATACTTTCGTTTTTTCACGCTGAAAATCAGAATCTCTAGTTTTTAAAGAACCTGTGTGATCTTGAATGTCACCTAGTTGATCATTTAATTCAGTGAGAGTATCGGTGCAAGTACGGGAAAGTAGCTGCATTTGTGCATCATTTTGTGAAGAGATGCGTTGGTTGTTACGTTTAATATTTTGCAGTGCATCTGAAAATGAAACTGTTGTTTCCATATCGCTCTTCTGATCAAATACACCGTGAGGATTATCCCGCATTGCATCAAAGCGCATCGCATCAGGAAACATTGCTTCAGGCCGCATTGTTTGAGGGCCCAACTCTTCGTGGAGCAAATTATCGGGTAACGCGAGAGCGCTTTCCAATCTTTGCGGACTGTCTAAAGTGCGAGGGCTTTCTAATGGAGAGCTTTCTAAAGGAGGACTTTCCATAACATCCAAGTCTTCCCCGATGCCCAAAGAATCCGGCTCCGATGAACTGTCAAGGGGACGTGTATTATCTAGCCCTTGAGGCATATCGGGACTAGATAAATTGCCCAACATTTGCAAGCCTCCCCGCATGGATTTTTCTTGCAAACGTATTTGGTCTAATAAAGATTTCGTATATAATTTACTGGGACATTTATATAGATATTGACGAGCGAAAAACGATCTTTTTGCATTCAGCTCTTTAGGATTCCTACTTTCGACAAAGCATTTGCCCAAACTGAAATAGCTATCATAAAAATGAAAAACAGAGGCCGCATGATGGAACC
>Ga0206862_1013_pt1 | contig 60348 bp, 40 predicted proteins | sample Alteio_BWOrgCont_43_FD_152625 | JGI IMG/M metagenome (GOLD analysis project Ga0206862, IMG submission 152625) | Enriched cells from forest soil in Barre Woods Harvard Forest LTER site, Petersham, Massachusetts, United States -... | ecosystem: Environmental > Terrestrial > Soil > Temperate forest >... | reverse complement strand
TGTTTGATAAGAATCGATAGCGGTTCGATGGAACTCTCTATTCCCAACCGATCTCTCAGATAATCCCAAAATGAAATCCCAAGCTTATAGCATGTCTTTTTTAGACTTGTAAAAGTATCGAGACATTGTTTTCCATTATCACTTCGGGTACCTCCAGAGATTTTTCGTCTTCTAACATATTCGCGAATTTCTAATTCACTTCCGTTATTGTTGAGAGGGATCTCTGGACGTTCTAAGACTTTTAGAAGTTCTTCCTTCTTGTTGTAAATTGCTGATAGAGCCCTATTAAAAACATCACTCATTGTTTCTGTTTGAAACAGACCGACAAACTCATCCTCGATGTCTTTTTTCTTGCTCGGGTCAGGGCATTTTTGATAGGCCTTTAATTCTTGGTATAGGCGCCAAAACCGATCCAATACAAGTTCTATTTCACGTCGATTTTGTTCATTCCAAGGAACTACTTCTTTAAGATGCCGTTCTTCGTGAATCCAACAAAGTGCATGCTCCAATATATTAAATTGCCCCGCATCATCGCTCAAAATCCCCAAATTTTTCGGAACACCCTGTGCCAATAAGCCGGCTAAAAGAGCCCCCTCAGTCGCAACTCTTACCTGATAATCGGAGGAAATATTTAAATTCTGTAAGCATTCTCTCCAGTATGTCTCCTGTTCGAATTTCATGGAGTTTTGTGCAGTAAGGGCGCTTACAAGAAATGGCGCGTTAACACCCCCTTTTTCTCTTACATAAGCGATAGTGGTTTCGTTAATGAGATAGCAAGCCTCCTCGCCTTGGAGAAGTTCTAAAAAATTGATACGGCTTTTACTTTGTGAAGTTGCAAACCAAGTAAATACGGGATTAGTGATCACTGTGCAATAACCATTTTTCCCTGCATGCCTTGCACGAGTATCATCGACTTGAATAAATGGGGATGTTTTTATTGCTACTGCAAAGATCTCGGTTTTTTCTTCGTGAAAGATTTCTTTTTCCTGCGTGAGAATACCGTCCAATTGTCCTTTCGAAATATCAATCCCAAAGTCATACAGTTGTTTTAGCAAACTCGGCCTTGTTACAAGGGCCCCATAGTATTGGTACAGAATAAAGCTGACAAGATTAGGGCCAAAATGGCCGCTTATGTTTTCTGGCAACCGCCCCACTATATAGCTCCCATCCTTTCCCTGCCATCGCTCTAGAAGATATTTTGTGTTATTATTTGTGATCAGCAGATCTTGAACTACATAGGAGTGTAGATCTTTGAAAATCGCATTTTCTGGCAGTTTAGTAGGAGGAATTCGTTGGATACTATGAATGGTTAGGTCAGGGGTTTTATGCTTTTTTGCAGATCCAGGCCTTTTCTCATTCTCATTGGGTTTAAGTATGGGTTTCTCCAAAGAACTCGGGGGCACTTGAGGCTTTTTATTGCCTTTTTTAAGAATGGCAATTTCATCCTTAAGTTTCTGAATTTCTTCTTTGGTCTGGATCAGTAGAGCTGCTTGGCATTGGATGATTTGCAATAGTGCTTTTACTAACGGAGTTGCTTCAGAATCAGGAATATCTGGAACTGGAGGAATTTGTTGAACCATGGCAGAAGTGATGCCAGATTCGTTAGTTTTTCAAAAAGAAATATTTACCCGAACTTTTTGACCTCATTCCTGTTTTGCATAGCTTTACATAGATTTTTTTGAGCGGTATCTCACGCCACTGTCGTAAAATGGGAAAATGAACAAGCTAAGGTTGGTCCCTCACAAGAAACCTATATTCGACTATTTCTTTGTGAACTGTTTAAAGATAGCGAACTTCTCAGACTTTACAAAGAAATTCGTCCTGAAACTTTAGCCAAGGCAAAACAAGAAAATCATGCGCCCTTCCAAGTGAATGCGAAAGAATTAAAAGCAGCCAATTTCTAAGACTCTTTCAGTCACAAGCCTAGAATCAATGTGCAACACCTCACCAGATAAAGGATTGATTGATCAGAAATATCCCTTTGCGCTACACCATCTAGTATCTCTCATAGATCAATTAGACGACCATGTCCACAAGCATCTCTTTTAGTGAAAATGCCCATCTTTTTTTTGAGAAAAGAATCGCTGATTTTGCTGAATCGTTAAGTATTGAATTCAAAAAGGTGACGCGCTTTTACGTAATTTTTCATCTTTTTTTTGCAATGCTCGTCTTTACAGAACTTCTTTTATTTGCTATTTTTTTTTCTTTTTGGATTCAGTCAGCCACGATTTCCTTTATTTTAGCCGCTTTTCTCCTCACTGGATTTAGCTATTTTGTCCTCCTCTCTTATTTTCAAACGAAGAAACCCCAGCAGCTTTACGAACTTGGCCAATCCTTCATAGCCAGCTGTAAGAGTTCGCTATCTGAAGAAGACCTGCTTTCCCTCTCTCATGCTATCTACCGAGTCGCCCTCTATTTCGACCGTCTAGAAGTGGAGTACTATGTATTGCCCTTCTTAGGTGAAACCCTCAATGCATTGTTGAAAAAATTTAGTGTCTATTGCCACTGGCGAGATGTTCTTAAGATGAAAGAGTTTTTGTTATTAGCCGCGATTTCGGAGCATGTTGCCCTCATTAAAAAAGAACCGACAGATCTCGAAGCGCATGCTGCCCTAGCAGAAGGCTATCTTAAACTCGCAAAGCTCTATAAGGAACCTCAAGAAGAAGAAGGGAAGCCCACCCTGCCCTGGATTCCTCCCGATTATGCTTCAGAACCCATGCAGGCTAAGCTGAGACAAGCATGTGAAAGGGCAATCGAAGAATTCAAAATCATCGAAGCCTACGTAACCGAAGATCCATGGGTACATGCTCAATTGGCCGGGGTTTACCATGATATTGGACAAGCAGAAATGGAAATTGCCGAATACGAAAAAATGTTGCAAATTTCGCCAAATGACCGAGCTGTGATGTTCCAGCTCGGCTCTTTGTATTTTCAACAAGGACGGACAGCCCGTGGATTACAAGTCTATGAGAAGTTAAAAAAGTTGCGCGATGAAAATGCACAGTCTCTTTTAGCGTATTACGACACGTATACACTCAAGGCATTTGAGTGAAAGGAGAACTGGCGTTCACAACGAAGCCAAACGCTGTTCATGCTTTGCGAGATTCGCCGAGCAGATTCTTACGATCCCCTCCTTAAATGCCTCTGTAAAAGGAGAAGGGCTCGTTTTGAAAGATTCAAGAGCCCATTGTCTATGGTGTACGGCCCAGTGTTTTGCTGCGTTTTTAGCATTCTTAAGAGAGCCTTTTCTCTTATCTTTCGTTAAAAGGACTAGTGCTGCACGCAATGCTGCTTTTCCGGAAGCGTAGGCACAAACACCTGATTTAGAATAATTCGGAGATGTGTTACTCAGCATGATCTTTCGACAAAATGCATCCTGTTTACCTTGCAAAATTTTCGGCAACTTCGTGTAAAAAAACTCCACCATTTCTTCCTTCGATAAATTGCCGCTCGTCAAGATCTTTTCTAAGATTTTTGTCGTCAGTTTTATTGAATTAATTTTGCGAACAAAAAATGTCCGCCGCAGCCCTCTTTCCGATTCAGAGCCTTCCCCTCGATTACAAATCACGAGATAACCATCTCGAAAAACTAGAGTAATTCCATGATTTTGCCATCCACTTCTGAGTATGACAAGCCTGCCAGTCCCGATGTCTTTTATTATTTCCTCAATAGGGAAATTTTCGTCATACATGCAGGATCTAGCGAAGGCAGTAACGAGCTCTTCATATTGCGATTTTTTACAAAGAGAAAAAAACTTTTCGCGCACACCAGGCTTTTCCAAATCCGTTACAATTAGATTATGCATTAGATGAGATGGGGCTCCACCAAGAAGGAACCTTTTTCCAGAAAATCCTGGTAATCTTGCCTCACCGGGTTCAAATCCAAAGACATGCCCTAACACATTCAAAGCAAATATCCCTTCTAGCCGGGGCTCTTTTTGAAGGGTATATTGAGCTAGCAGTGTTTGATTTTTATAGAGAGCATAAGAATAAGCAGTTATCCCAGAGGCACTTACATCTAACAATTTTGCCCCGGCGCCAAGTAATAAATCCAAGCATGCGCGATCTCCAGATAGACCACAGGCGATTAAAGGTGTTATCCCCTCTCGGTTTCTGGTATGAACAAGCGCTTTACATCGATAATTTCCTAATCTGCTCTCCGAGAGCCTTTGTAAAAAAGCTTCAAGCAATGCCGATCTGCCCGTAGCAGCCGTTTTATGCACAAAATTATTTCCTTCGAAAGTCCGATGAAAAGGACTTGCTCCTCGAGCGAGTAACAGATGCATGCTTTCAACTCCACCATCCTTCTTAGAAGAACAGTAAAATAGCGGCGTGTATCCCTCACAGTCAGGGGCATTGACCAGTGCGTTGCAGATGGTTTTTCCATATTTACTATCACGCGTAAGCCTCTCAAAAAACCTTTCAAGCATCTTAAATTGATTATCGCCAGCTGCTAAATGCACAAAAGTGGCTTTGCTGGGCTTCGCGTATAAGGGGTCCGCACCAGCATCGAGTAAGAGCTTCATGCATGCCTCACTTCCTGATGCTGTGGTCATTAGTAAAGGCGTATCAGATTGTTTACTTTTGGCATTCACCAAAATCTGACAAAGGCCCTTAGGGAACCCACCAATTTTTGAAATCTTTTGCAAGAACGCCTCGAGCATCTTGGAACGGCCTCTTAAAGCGGCGAAATGCAAAAAATTGCATCCCAACCTGGAATCTTTTTGAGAAGGATCAGCACCTTGGTCGAGTAGTAGATTCATACAGTGAATATTCTCGCAAAGGCAACTCAACAAGAGTGGTGTAAGCCCCAATTTATCGCGCGCATGGATTAGCGGCTCAATAGCATCCTTAGAGAATCTGGTATCTTTAGATAGTCTTTCTAAGAAAATCTCCAGCATCCCAGAATGGTTATGTTTAATCGCAAGATGAACAAAATTACTTTTTTCAGAATTTGTACACAGGGGATCCGCTCCTGCATTGAGTAACAAGTGCATGCATTTGGTACCTCCTGCTAAAGCACAATGTAATAAAGGTGTAAATCCTTTTTCGTTAGACGTGTTGACGAGAGTTTTGCGAACGTCTGGGGTCGTACTTTGTAAAATATGTTCAAGCTCCAATGCATCTTTTCCTAAGACCGCTGCTTCTATTTGTTGTGCAAGTTTCTTGTTCGTTTTAGCTGTTTTTTCAATTAACGTTTTTTCCAGTGTTTCGATATTAATTTTTGAAGGTTTTATCCTAGATATCATAGAACTGGGCACGTTAGAATTTGATAGCACCTGCGGTCTTCTAGAATACTCTAGATTTGATGAATCAATGATTGTTGTATCTAAATTTTTAATTTGAAGCATAATCAATCTTTTAATTAATTTTAAATTGATTATACTGCATCTAATTTTAATAAAACATTAAAAACAAATCTTTAAATCAAAAAAACAACGGAATGCAATGATTATTAACAGATTAAAATTTAATTAAATAAATGAGGCAGTTGCAAAACCCCTCCTTCGTCGAGGCTTTGAAAAGCAGAAAAGCGCTCCCTCTCAAAAAAACGCGCTCCAGTCGACTGTGCCAAGGACAATTCCAGCTATAGAAGCTGCTGTTGCTCGCCAGTGGACTGTCTCCTTGCAAAGAAACTGTCCCCACAAATTGCATATGAGGACAACCATCACTGCGAAAAGAGGAAAAATCATCGCCTGTTCGAGAGAAGAGGCAACTTCCGTGGAACGGATCATGAAAAATGTCCCTAGCCCATTGACAGCGCCGCCAAATAACCCAAAACGCACCTCCTGCGGGAGGGGTGGGCGAGCCTCTTGCTTTAGGTAACCCACCAGCTGAACAAGGGCTGCAGCAAGAAAAGCTACTGACATAAACCATTCGCTACCCAATTTCTCTGGCGTTGCCGAAGAAAAAATGGCGGATCGTCCTGGAAAATTTATGAGCACGGATCTCCATTGCAGCAGCATGAGAAAAAGGACATGCAAGACAAAAGCGCTGAAAGCAAAAAAGAGCCACCGCCCCTTAGACCCGCTTTTAAATGTTTCGAACCCTGCCCAGAAAAGCGCTGCTACGACGATCAAGGAACCAATTCCATTCCAATAGGTATATTCAAAACCGTAATCTTTGCCAAAAAGCGCTACCATGCCGAGAATAGGAAAAACCGTTGAGGCATTTAAAAAAGCAATGGTGAGACCCGCTGGACCGCTTTCAAGAGCTTTTCCTAAGCACATCATCATCACACCCAGAATCGTTCCAGCTACAAGACCAAGAAAAAAAATCTCCGAGCTGAAAAAAAAATTTCCTGCTCGAACAGGGTTTAACAAAATGCCAACGAAGGAGGTGATCGTGAGCTGGATGAGCAAAAAAGCCCGGCTTGACCCTCCTGCCATAATACTGCGCCGAAGAAAATAATTAGAGAATGCTGTAAGGGCACCCGCAAGCGCCATGAGTTGCAATCCTAAAAACATGCTTATCTCCTAATCATTGAGAATCGTAAGAAACTGGGGTGTGACAGACGTGAGGAACGAGCGTTTGTCACACCCCAGCAAGAAACTCTGAAAATAATATTCTATCGAGTTTGCGATTTAATTTTCTCCTTGTATAATCCGCCACGTGTTCAAAAACTTCTGCCAGGAGTCTGTATGCAAGTAGCTTGCACGGTGTTATTTTCCGGGGCCTTTGCTTTTCAAGCTTTTTGCGGCATTCTTCTAGCTGAAATGCCTCAACCAGATCCGGGCGAAGCGCTGTTCCTGCAACGAATAACAGAATACTGGAAAGGAGGGCATGTCGAAGATGCAAAAGAGCAGCTGAAGAAATACCTTTCCGATTACCCCTCAAGCCCCTATCTCAACGAGATTCGCAAGATGCTCGGCGATGTCCATCTCCAGGAAGGCTCTTTGGAACAAGCGCTCGCCTATTTTGAAAAAATCACTTTACCTCCTCGCGTCGAAGCCAAAGAAGCACTCTTTTTAAGGCGCATTACCGAGTATTGGAAAGAAGGGCATTTGGACGATGCAAAAAACCAATTGAAAGCCTATCTTTCCAGCTACCCTACCAGCACCTACCTGAGCGAAATCCTTGCCATGCTAGGGGATCTTTATCTACACGAAGGTTCTTTACCGGAGGCTCTCGCCTGTTACGAACAGATCTCTTCTGATCGTTGTGAGCATTTAACCGCAGTCCATCGCGCAGAGGCGCTCTATCAACTTGGACGCTATGACGATCTGCTCTTATGGGCAAGCATCCATCCTTACCTCATCGGCACCAATGAACGGATCCATCTTTTGCTCGCCGATACGCATTATCGTAAAGCCTTGAAAGAGATAAACCCCGACGTCGTCCAACAGCATGCTGCTGCTGCCTTGGACCAATTTTCCCAAATAAAGCAATTAGACAAGGGTTGGAAACTCATCGTTGCTTATCTCACAGCACTGAAAGGGGAAAAGGTCGCTGCAGCCGAACTCTATCTCTCTCTTTCCTCTGAATGGCCGGAAAAAAGAGATGAATGCCTTTATCATGCCGCTTCCCTCTTGAATATCCATGAGCCAAAAAAAGCGATTTCCTTGCTGCAGGAACTTGACAGCAAGCCTACGGGCTTCCAAAAAGAGGCGGCCTTCAACGAACTTTGCTTGCTCTATCGTGAAAAGCGTTATGAAGATTTCATCGAAAGGGAAACCCTCCTCCGCCATCTTGTCGATGGAAATTTTTCTTCACATCTCCTCTTTTATAAGGCAAGTTCCTACTTCCATCTAGAAAGATATGAACAAGCGGCTAATCATTTTAAAAAATACCTCGACTCCTCCCCTTCTTCCAAAGAAGAAATTCGTTATGCCTTGCAAAACCTCTTTTTTTGCGGCTACAAAACAGAGCAGCCTCAGTTGATCGACTTTGCTCTCGAGCGTTGGAAAGATCTCCTCTCCCTTGAAGAAGGCTATCTAGAAGGATTGCTTGCCTCTGCGGAACTTTCTCTAAAGGGGAAAAATTATCCCGTCGCTGCAAGCCGCTTAAGCGAAATTCTGGAACGTTATCCATCGCATCTCATCCATGAGGTCGCACTATTTAATCATTCCCAAGTCCTCCTTATCCTAGAGAATTTTACAGAAGGCAAAGAGGCCCTGCAATCCTACTTAACTCGTTATCCAAATTCGCCACGGGCCAAACTCCAATGGCAAAATCTTGTTTACGCTTCGATGGAATTGCTTAAAAGAAGTGAAAAAGGGGAGCAAGAACTATTGAAAGCAGATCTTGCTGCCATCCTCCAGCAAGCGATCGATGCCTCGGAAACTTCTCACGAGGACACTAGACGCATCTATCAATTGCATCTGGCTCAATTATTTTTTGAAATGGGGCAACCCAAAGAAGCTCTTGCGCTCTCAGAAGAATATCTCAACCTCTACCCAGAGCATCCAAGCACACGGGAAATGCGGCTCATCCAAATTTCTTGCCACCTATCCATCGGCTCCCCATTAGAATCTCTTATCGATTCATTCGAAGCCGCTCTGCTCAATGAGCACGATCGCCATCTTCAATCACGCCTGCATCTGCAATTATTCAACGCTTATCTAATCTTAGAAGAACACGATTCGGCCGCTGACCATCTTCTTGCTGTATATCAACGTGGTCATCTGCCGATCAAAACAGAAAACTTGCTTTGGCTCGCAGAGCAACTGCAAAAACGAAACGACCTCTCTCTGTCAAAGGAGATCTTAGAAAAAGCGCTTTGCATGGAAACAGCTCAGCCTCTTGTCAATTCCTCGTTAAATCCTCTCTCTATTGAAGAAGGGGCCATTCAATTGAACGGGATCTATCTCACTTTAGGCAATCGCGAGAAAGCACGCGACCTATTGCTTCAACTAGCCGATATGCAAAAAGCAGATCCCACTATCTGTTGGAAATCTTCTCGCAAAATTCGTTTCGAATTAGCCGATCTCCATGCGTGTTTAGGACAATTCGAAGAGGCATTGAAGATCTATGATCAGCTCATTGGTGATGCCGCTTTTTCTCAAGCCTCCTTCTACCTTCGCGCAGCTATCCTCAATAGAGCAAAGTTGCAACTGAAGCTTTTGAACGAAGAGGAGAAAAAAATGGGCTCAGCCGCGCTAACCTCGATTTTGGATACTTTCAAAGACCTGCAAATCGCAAGAAATGTCGAATCTGAGCCCATTCATCTTGAAGCTGCTCTAGACTATGCTTCGATCCGTAGCAGCCAGGTGCCCATAGAAGAACAGCCCAAGCGAATGATCTTCTATCTTGAACGAATAGAGGAAGACTTTGCCTCTGGCTCTTCCGACATTGCGGTAAGCTACCTTAACCAATATGACGAATGGCCGGAACAAGCACTGCTCATCGCACGTTATTTGCGTTACATCTCCGCCGAAATTCTACGTCTAAAAGCCCTGGAAGCGAAAAAATCGGGTGACACAGCACTTGCCCTTACCCTAAATTCCGAATCGAAAAATACACTACAACACTTAAATGAAGAGCTGAATGTTTCTAATCCCCTTCTTCAGGAAAGAATTATGCATTCACTAGCCCAGCTAGAGACTCCTTTACAGTTAGAAATTATAGACTAAACCATGAGCCAAGGTCCTTTTTCACGCAGGATCCCCTCGCTTTTCTGGAAGTGCGTTGCTTTATCCCTTTCAACGCATTTGCTTTTTGTCTTTTTCATTTACAAACAACCGCTTTGGGTTGCTAAATGGCTATCTCCTTTCGCTCACCTTATCCCCCAAAAAACGATCACCTATGAACCCAAGGAAGAGCTCTTCGAAGGCATTTTTGACGAATTGATCGTTGTATCAACACCGAAAAAAAGGGGATTCGATGCTCCTTCTCCTCCCAATCTAGAAAAGCAACTACCGATTTTAGAAAATCTTGTTCACCTAAAAGAACCCTTTAGCATCCCTTTTAGTCCTTCTTTTTCTTTTGTCGACGAACAAACGGAAGGATTCATTTTGAGAGAACCATCCGCCGATGTTCCGATCGCTTTCTCTTCACCAGAAATAGCAACTCCTTCTCTTCCTCTTGAAAGGACGTTTCTTTCCGTTGTAGACCTGCCTGCTCTTCTCATCAACAAAGCGAAACGCGAAGAAGGAATAACTGAAGCAAGAAAAGCCTCGCAAGAAACGGTGGAAACTCTGTCAGTACCGCCCTTAGAGCCTTCTGTTGCAGCCTCTGGAGCTACGTTCTTACTTTATTCTCCGAAAGCTACAGAAGAAGAGGTGCCAAAGCCATTTGGCACGCAGTTGATAAAAAGCGAGCAGCCTGCCGCTCCATTGCATGATCCGTCCAGCGCAACGAAAAAGCCTCTTCGCCTTGTTCAAACTTACGGACTCCCTTACTGGGAAAAAAGAGAAAATTGGAATGATTTTTTTAACATTGATGTCTGTGTCATGCCGCGTAAAGAACAAGAAGGACTCTATTTTGCCGTTACCCTAAACCCTAAAGCAGAAGCTCTGACAAAAACAATTAAACAACGGTTTCATTTCATCATCGATGCTTCAAAATACACAGAAAAACATCGCCTCACTGTTTATAAAAATGCAGTCGAACGCGCTTTGAGCTATCTTCAAGAGGGGCAATCTTTTAATATCTATATTGTAGATCATGATACACATGCGCTTTCAATTTCATGCTTAGATGTTTCTAAGAAATCCCTTGCCCAAGCCCGTTGTTTCCTAGAAAAACCCTCTTTCAAAGAGTGCGCAGCTAAAGGGAGCTTGCTTTCTTTATTGAAAGAGATCGGTGATCAAAGCTCTGCTATAGCATCGATTGAAACATTTGACACTGTCTTATTCATCACGGATGGATCTTTTCTAAAACATAAAACGACAGGAATAACCGCCTTTAAAAAGTGGTTGAAGGCTGGGACTCCTTCCTTTTTATTCTACATCGCAACCGTTGGCAGTGATCCCCATGAACCTGTTCTCGATGCTATTGCTTCAGCTTCGGGAGGAAAAGTTCTTCATTCGATGACCCATTCCGCTTTTCCAAGAAAATTTGCGAAATTGTTGATCGATCTCAAGGCGCCGATCATCACCAATCTAGTTCCTCGGCTAACATGCAAAGACAAAGATCTCGCCATCAGCCTCATGGGAACTTGCTGCAAAACACCTCCTCTTTTTGCAAGCCAGCCTACGACCTTTTTTGGTGTAGCCACATCGCCCTCTTCTTTCTCTTTAAGCCTCGATGGATGGAACCAAGCAAATCCTGTCGAGTTGACACTTGACATAGATCTTAAAACATGTCGACAGGGCACGCTTTTTATGAAACAGATCGCGCTGCAAGATAAAGGCGAGCATGAGCTTTCTCTCTATTTAGAGAACGGGATCGAAGCACACTTCGATCAAGCTTTGGAATGGATGGAAGAAGCCTCTCAACCTCTTAAAAGATAGTAACCTAGTGCTTCGGATCATCGGAGGAACTTTTCGCAGCAGGATACTTCGCTCTCCTAAAGGGGATCAAACAAGACCTTCATCAGGGCTCGTCCGTAAAGCGCTTTTCGACATTTGCAAAAACACGATCGTCGATTGTGATTTTCTTGATCTGTTTGCAGGAAGCGGTGCCATGGGAATTGAGGCGCTTAGCCGTGGGGCTAAATTCTCTTCGTTTGTCGATAAAAGTCCCATTGCCTGTCGGACTATTAAAGAGAACATCGAACTGCTGAGCATAGAAAAACAGGCAGAAGTCTTTTGCCTGCCCGTAGAGCGCGCTCTAGAAATTTTCAAGCGCAAACAGCGCTCTTTTGCTCTCATTTTCATCGACCCTCCTTACGGCAAGGAGTTTCTTCCGCCGATTCTCGATAAGATCGCAGAATGGAAATTGTTGCAGCCCGAAGGCAAGATCTTTGCTGAAGAATCGGCAAAAAGCATCATTGCACCCAGCCCCCTTCTTCAGTTAGTTTCTAAAAGACAATACGGCGACTCCGCCTTGCTAGAATATGGCTATATCGCTTAGAGATCGATTATGAGCACTGCCTTTTTACCAGGATCTTTCGATCCACCCACCAACGGTCACCTAGCCTTAATTGAAAAAGCTGCTAAACTATTCCAAAAACTCTACATTGGCGTAACGGACAACCCCCAAAAAAAACGTTCACCTTTATTTCCTGTAGATGAAAGGGTCCTGCTTATCAAGGCATTGATAGCCCATTTGTCCCATATCGAGGTCATTTCCTTTAAAGGTCTTACAGTAGACTATGCCAATAAATTAGGCGCTAACTGCCTTATACGAGGAGTAAGAAATGGTTCAGACTATGAATCGGAAATTTCGATGGCGTTCGCCAACCGCATTCTTGGCAAAATGGAAACATGCATTCTCCCAACAGAGCCAACAACGATACACATCAGCTCTACCCTTGTTCGGGAGATTCTCGCTGCCAAGGGACCTCTTGAAGCGTTTCTACCGAAACAAGTGATCTCAGCCATCATTAACCTTTCTTAAGGGATTTGGCAAGTGCTGAAAAAGGCTGTAGAGCCAATTGCAAAACTCCACGACAGCGAAAAATCGATGATTTTTGGCTCCATTGCGAGGACAGGTGAAGCCTGTCCGAAACGCACCGACGGTGGCCTGCCTAGGCAGGCAGGCGAGGAGGTGTGTTCGCAATGGAGGCAAAAAGGGCGATTTTGCGCGTCGAAGAGTTTTGCAATTGGCTCTGTAGTGTTTCCACAAGCTATCCGATCCTTTTACCATGGTCAAAATGCATTTCGGTGACTTTACCTTTTTCATCGAAGGTTCTTTTCAACCCATGCAATTGGTCTTCTAGATAACTTTGCAGAAGTTTTGGTTTACCGTTATCATAAAACTTATTGAATTTACCGTGCCTTAAGCCAAGTTTATATTCCCCTTCGAAGATAAGGACGCCTTCTTGGTTCCAATCTTGCGCAATCCCGTGAATTTTTCCTTTGACATGGGAAACCCGGCTTGCGAGTTTGCCATTTTCATGGTAGGACTTCTCTTCGCCGTCTTCGAGATCTTCCTTGAAAACAATTTCCTTACAGAATTTCCCATTGGGAAACATCTGTAAAAATTTTCCATGACGCTTATCTTGGACGAAATCGACGCTGGCGAGTAATTTCCCTTTAGCATCCCATGCTTTTGCCGTCCCCTCTTTCTTCCCATGAACATAAGGAGTAGAAGCAACTTTCTGCCCGTTAAGATCGAATTCCTGCACATCTCCTTCGACAACCCCATCGACATAGTTCGCTCTTACAACGCATTTCGCCTGATCAGTTCCTTCTTGCCTAACGAATATTTCGTGGACTCCTTCCAAACGATTTTGGTCATAGTGATAGACGACCTCATGACCATCTTGAAAGCACTGATGGTGGCGTCCATGCATTTTGTTATTTCTATACTCAGCTTCTTCAATGAGCATTCCTGTTTCATGGAAAATCGATTTTTTGCCATGCAACATTCCATGTTGATAATTAGCAATCGATTGTACAGCGCCATTGAGATAGAAAGATTTTTGTTCTCCGTGAAGTTCTCCTTGTTCATCGTGATAGAAATGACGCGCGAGAACTTCTTTCCCTGGATTTTCAGAAACGTGATACTCTTTTTGTTCACCAACTTGCTTGCCGTGGACATAATGTTTTAAAGCTAAGAAAGCACCGTTTTCCTGAAAGGCCCTAACTTCTTTTTCTAAAAGACCATCCACATAGTTCGCTTCCGCTTTCAACTGTCCATTTTCATAGAATTCTTGCGCTCTACCTTGTTTTTTTCCATCCTTGAAAGTAGCGCTCTCTTTTAACTGCTCATTGCTATGCCAAGCCCTAACCAACCCATCAGGCACATCACTCTGAAACCGCCCCTCAAAAAGAAGCTTGCCTTTTTCATTCCATTCAATATGGATCCCCTCTTTTTTACCTTGAGCATATAGACCTGTCATGCGCACCTTGCCGCTTTCAAACCATTCCTGACGCTCTTTGTCAAGCAAGTCTTCGACATAATGCTCTATAAGTGCCGGCTTTCCGGAAGGATAAAATTTACGAAGAGTTCCGTGCCGCATGCCATTTTCAAAGTCTATTTCTTGAGACAGTTTGCCATTAGCATACCATTCTTCGTGTTTGCCTGTTCTTTTGCCCTTAGAAAAAATGGCCTTTGCCTTCAGCTGCTTATTGGGATGGTATTCGATTTGTTCGCCATCAAATTCCCCGTTAGCATAATTGAATACCACTTTAGGAGAACCATCCTCAAACCATTCGAAATACGCTCCATCGAGCTTCCCATCTTTTATGGCATAGCGTTTGCTGATCTTTCCATCGACATTCCATTCGCTGATGGGCTCTGAAAGCTGTCCTTTGTCATCATATTTTGCTAAGAAGCCCTGTTGTCCATTTTCATAGTTTCTCCAATGCTCTCCAATAGGAAGGTCATCTTTGTAAGCACCCCCTCCTATCACTGTTCCCTTTTCATCAAAAAATTGCTCCTTCCCTTGCTTTTGGCCATTTTCATAGGCCAAGCGATAGCTCTCTTTCCCATTCTTATGATATTTGGTATGCAAGCCTATGGGCGCACCGCCGCGAAAATCTTGCACTTCGATGATCTCCTTGTCTTCCCCATAGACCACGACAGCTGGCTGCACCCCATCGCCTTGCAAAAGGCCATCGACATACTGCTTCGTCGACCTCAAAGCCCCAGAGTCAAACCATTCCATGACCTCTCCATGCGGCAACCCGTTATGGTGAGGAACAATGGCGATGCGAGAGCCTTTTTCATTATAACGAATGAGGTCACCTGACAATTTGCCCTGTTCAAACTGCCCTTCTTCCTGCTTTTCTCCATTCTCATAGAAGGAGATCACCGGTCCATGGCGCACGCCATTGACAAACATGCAGGTTCCTTTCGTTTTGCCATTGGGGTGAAAGATCTTAACCTCGCCATGTAAAACACCATGATCGTAGCCCACGATTTTCTCAGCTTGGCCATTAGGAAGGGCAGAAAGGCTAGCCCCATGAGGAACAAAACGTGTTTTCCACTCTTTGCATGCCGCAGTGTCTTCCGCAACTTCAATGAGGTCCGTCTCCGATTTCAATTGCCCATTGTTATAAAAATCTGCTTCTTTGACAGGGATCTCTTTGTCTTTGGAAACTTGCTCATAAAAGGTCACTTTTTTAGGACCTCCTTCAGGGTGATTCTCTACCACCTCAACTCGCCAGTTTGGCTGGCGCGGTTTAAGCTGCGGCGTGGAAGGATTTTCATCGCAAACCAGGGTGGCGCATGAAAAAAAAGAAAGAAGGGCAAAAAGTTGAAGCTTATGACGCATAAAATCCTCTTGGAGAGTCTATTACTTTCACGATCATCCTCGATTTTGTAACTTTTTAGGGCCGAAGGCCTCGAGATATTTGTTCTCGGGGGGAGTTATGTAAAACAGGAACGGATTAGAAACCCCCTTCCTGTTTTAAATAATCTCCCAGTTCGACCTTGGGTCGAATGTCCGAGGACAAATAGACGAGGCAGGCGACCCTAAAAAGTTGCAAAGTCGAGGATCATCCATTTTTTGCAGGAGAATACGCTATACGGCTGTTTAGGACAAGCCTGCGACAAACTTTTCTTTGAATCTTTCCATAGCCCCCTCTTAGTTAAATTATTTGTTACATATCCCCTTCCCAACCTGTTCATCATGTATAGTGTTGTTGTCCCTACAAATTAGTAACTGAAATTTAAATAATTACCTACTCAACTCGAAAATAACGTAGATTAATTTTTTAATTAAATTAAAACACATGTTATTTTATACTCATAGCTAAATTAAAAAAAGGGACTCTATGTTCTCCGTTGCTTCCAATAATGCAAACTTAAAACATTTGATCAAAAAAACCAAAAGATTATTTCACACATTGCAAAGCCTTCTTCATCAACCCAAAAGATAAAAGAGTTGGACTATACACGCTTAAAGCTCAAAGAACTTGCTAAGAGCTTGACGTCTTCCGACAAATACAAAATCAAAGCCAAGGTTGCAGGGCTTCCTAAGCACTATCGGTACTCTCTTTACAATGCACTATCGACAGAGAAGTGTCTGAAAAATAAAGAAATCTCATCAGCTAGTCAATCTGGTAAAAACCGGATCTTGAAAAATCCGCTTATCCTAAAACAAGCAAGTGATAGCGTGATTGATCTACGAGGTCAAACACTGGTCGAACAACTTCTGCACTCTGTTGAAAACCGGCAATCTCTTGAATGGCAAAAAGAATGCGTAAAGACCTTAAAAGCAATCGAGACACTTACCAAAAAGTCAAAGCCCAATAAGCAAGACATTCTTCGTCTATTTTCTACGCTGCCTAAAAAACTTCAGTATAAAATGCTTACTGATCTCCATACAGCCTCTTCTGGAAAAAAAGGGAAAAAAGAATGGCAATCTAATCCGCTGCTCCTGACACGTTTTGCGCATCCTAAATCGCTAGCGAAGGAATCGATCCTTGGTTTCCATCTCCGCATCGAAAGGGAATTCCAGGAGCGTTGTATTAAGATCAACACTCTTTTTGTTCCGAAACGGCCGATGGGCAAAAAGGAGCCCTTTCATCAAAGAGTCGCTTCTGCTTATGCAACGATGGGTCTCAGTCAAAAAGAACTTCCCTCTTTGATCGAGAATTCCCTAAGTGAAATAGGCAAAGGGAGAATGAGTGGTAATTTCCTCTCTTTAAAAGGAATCCACAACAAGGCACCGATTGCTGATCCCTACTTCTTATTAAACTATGCACAACCCAAAGATAAGGAGAATGCAAGATCTGAATTTTTCCAACAATTAAGGATTGACTTAGGAATACCAAGCGAAAAGGATGGAGAAGGGTATTTATTTGATGTTATGGCCACAAAACTCCTATGGCAATTCCAACGCTTTAATGAAAAAACCAAGCTAGTTACCCATCTCAACCTAGAAAAGATTTTTTCCCAAGCATTAGATTTGAACACCTATTCTTTTATGGATCCTTCTTATCGAGAAAAACTCCTAGAGGAAATGGCTCATCATCCTAATCAACCTTTTTTATTTATGTCAGGGCATACTCACCATGCCACGATGACCATTCTCATGGGACATTATGTTGTTCATATCGATACGGATAACCATCATGTCATCGACAAAAAGAGCAGCATTACCGTCTATAAACGAAATGCAGAACTTACGGCAGAAATATTAAAGGAATTAGCTAACTATAGGGACCGAGATAAAGGTTATCAAGAAAACAACCTTATCAACCAGTTACGGTTAGAGCCAATTGCGTCCATCGGCAAAAAATATCAAAAAATGGGAACATGTACAAAGAGTTCCACGAATGGGGCCCTATTGGCGCTGCTCGTCTTAGAAAAAACCCTAAAAATCCAACAAAAGGAAGGGGAATCTCCCGTCACTCTCAGCCAAGCGAAAATTGATAAGGTCTACGAGGATGCGTATAAGGGTTACAAGCAATTCACCACGGAGCAACGTTTGCGCAACATTGGACTTTTCCTCCATTATTTGCATGAAAATCTACCCTCTCTTGCTCAAGAGACCTCTCCGCTTCCTTGGACGATTTTAGAGGGAATTGCAACAAAACTAGCGATTTTTCATCGGCCCATACAAAAAGACGATGTACTGGACATTGCCTCATCAATCGAGCATCTCGTTAGCCATGCAAATAAATTTGATCTGCAAACAACGAAACGTATTCGTGGCTGCCTTATAAGCTTTTTAAAACAAGGTAAAATCCCCCGTGACCATAAGCTATTTATTCAATTAAAAGGTCAGCAAGCCCTTTCAAAAGAGGGTCCTGAAGCCTTAGGCGCAAAGCATGCTCTCCAGCAAGCCCTGCGCAGCAATCGGCGTGAAATCGGCTCCTTTTTAACGGAGTATCTAAAATTTTACGACATCAATGCTCAGGATGAACATGGCCATACCCCCATTTTCTACGCCGCTTCTTTTGCATCGGCTAAGACTCTGCAGTTTCTCATCGATCAAGGAGCGCGGATCGATTTGAAAGATAAAAAAGGGAGAAACCTCCTTCATTGGGCAGCTGCACCAAGAGGCGGGCGTTCAGGTTCCCCTCTTGAGCGGCGATTTGCCCCTAACGGAAAACAAACCAAAGAAGTTTGCAAGTACCTCATTCAAACGAATGGAACCCTTCTCCATGAGGAAGACTCTCAGCAAAATACGCCTTTTGACTTGCTTCTAAAAAGAGACGACCACTCATGGCCTTTGATAAAACCCCTTATAAAGAACGGTATTCGATTGAATCGTAAAGTTGCTTCTAGTCTTCTTGCCATAGCGATTGCACGTCGTGAAACAAAACTCATCGACAAATTGTTAAAGGCCTATCAAAAGGGCAACCTAGTAGACCTAGATCTTATCTCGAGAACGTATACTCCTTCTAACTCGTACTGTACTTATTCACCTCTTCAGTTATGCATAGATCAAAAAGACATTGGACTACTCAAACGATTACTAGGTGATAATCCATCAAAGGAAAGACTTTTTGAGACACTAGCTTATTCCGATTCTAATGAGATCTTACAGTGGGCTGCCAGTATGTTGATCTCGGTTGCCTTTGACGATCTAGGTAAAAAAGAGAAAAACTCGTTGGTCGCAATAGCGGTCAAAAAAAGCCTACCTAATCTATTGAAAAAGCTTATCGAATCTGGAGCCGTTCTTCCAAAATATTCAGGATATCGGCCACTCATTCACGCAGCTATCGACAATTTTGGAGATGAACAAATCGTCGATCTCCTCATTTCGCACTCTCCAGAGCTCCTGAAAGAAACACATCCTATCAATGGCAAAACTGCAGAAGAACTGATTCTTCGCAGAAAACAAGGTGAAGAAAGCTGGAAAAAGCCCTACAACAAAGAGACCTAGCGGTCATGGTAGGGTTGCCCTCGCCTATCTAGGGCGAGGGCATCCGAACATACATATAATAGGAGGCAGGGTCGAATATCAGCTTCCCGACATTGCTACCCAACAAAGAATGATCCCCCAGACGATCCGCACAATACCAGCTAGGTTGATACAGGTATTCTCATGCATTTCCATTTTCAAATAGACTTGAGGAACGAAGAGAATGACAAACGCTCGAACCAAGTAAGCCCATCCCAACAAGGTGATAAGAACTAGGACGTTGGACTCCCAAACGTTGAAAAGATTAATCAATACAAGACCAATCAGTAAACTCGACCAGCCCATACAGTGAATGCCTGCTGGCGTCTTCCGTATAGAATCGCAAATCTTTACACAGTTCTTTCTTTGGATAAACATCCATAAACCCATGATCAAAAGATATGGGCCAAAAATTCCAGAAATACTCATTGCAGTTTCCATCGCATCCTCCAATGCCTTTTTTTTCTGTTTAAAGGATCGCTAATGTTTTGTCAACCGTGCATAATGTCCGATGAGCTCCGATGATGCTAAAATGTGTTTATGCATTGCCGTTTCTACCTGCTCTTTGGTACCCCCTTCCTGGAGTTTTAAAACCGTATCGAGGGCGTAAAGCTTAAAAAAATAGCGGTGCTCACAATCTGGGGGGCATGGACCTTGATACCCCATTCTTTCAGTGCCGGAACCGAGTATACCCGGAGCCGCAGCATCTTCTTCGATCCGTTTAGTCTCTGGAGGAATATTGAAAAGGACCCAGTGAACCCACATCTGATCAGCACGGACTGATTTGGGTACATCGGGATCGTCCATGATCAAAACAAGCGACTTTGCCTTTTCCGGAACCCCTTTTATCTCGAGAGGAGGGCTTAATTCCTCTCCATCGCAGGTATACTTTACCGGGATTTTTTGTCCTTGGCTGAAAGCGGGGCTTGAGAGCTGCATGCAACATCCTTAAGCTGAAAGGGTTTCCAAATGTCTTTGCTCGTGAGAAATTCGATTGGCAAATGTTCGATAGCATGCCCTGATGAAAATTTTGCGAATACAATTTTTTTTGGCTTCTTCCCCTGATAGCGTAAATCGCGCAGGCCGGGCAAAGGGGTCATTGCACTATGAGAAAGCCCCGGCTCGTCACAGTTCCTTTGCAGGAAAAAATCGTTTTTTTTCCGCACAATCACCAACTCGATATCTGTCCGATAGACGAGCGAGAGAAACTTCGATTTTTCCCATTCCCCTTTGAGTAACTGAAAGCTATTTTCAAATCTATGTCCATCAAGAAACTTTTTTCCTTGAAAGCCAAAAACAGCACTCATCATAGCAACGAGCGCTAGGCAAATAAGGATCTCAAGAAGGGTAAAACCCTGTTTATTAGACATCTTACGCAAGTTGTCTATTATGGATTTTTTTGACGGTAGTTGTTGTAGTTTTCCGATACAATGTTGATTGACCCATCCTGTTCAACCGTCACGGCAAAAGCCTCCCCCCACCCATCTTTGGCGATTTCATTTGGTTTCTTGAAAAGGCCGGTCTTTTCCAGTTCTTTGGCAAGATTGGCTTCGATCTCGTTTTTGTTCGTTCTTCCTTCAGCGAGCAATAAGCCCAGGGCATCGTCAATTTGCCGCATGGCCTGTTCAGTGCGGAAGGCTTTTCCTTTTTCCATGCTGCCTTTCATATTATAGCCTATAACGCTTCCGATCAAACCGATTAAAAAAATGACAATCATGATCTCTAGAAGAGTGAAGCTGCGTTTTGCAATTGACCCTTTTGTCTGTTTTTTCATAAATACTCCGGAATTTTAATTTTAAGAGAGAAAAGAACTAACGTCTGTTAATGGAAGAAGAACAGCTAACACCATGACACCCACGATGATACCAAGAAGAAGCAAGAGGGCCGGCTGCAAAATCGTCGTCAACTGCTCAAGGCTTTTTGCCAACTCCTCGTCATAAATTTCCCCGATGCTATCAAAAGCCTCTTTCATCCGCCCCGTTTCCTCGGCAATAGCCAAAAGACGAATCACGGTAAGAGGAAATCGGCCGCTTGTTTTAAGCTGCTCATAGAGCGATTGGCCTTCGAGAATCTTTGTCTCGGCATTCAGGAGCGCTTCCTCAAAAACTACATGACGAAGTGTTGGCCTTGCTAACCTCAGGGTATCCAAAAGAGGGACTCCGCTTTTGAGCAACAGAGAACACGCTCGCGAAAACCGCATCATAATCATTTGCACTGTCACATCCCCGACAAATGGCAACCGTAACGCCCATAGAGAAATTTTTTGCCGATAGGTAGAGTTGCGAAGCACGAAGAAGACTCCGCTCACACCAACAAGAAAAACACTCGCAAGCAAGGAAGCATTCTGTCGGCAAAACCGGCTCAAGGAAAGAACAGCCTGCGTTAACGGCTGGAGCTGGCGGTCTTCATAGAGTTCCTGCATGGAAGGAATGAGAAAGAAGAGCAAGGCAAAAAAAATAAAAATCGAGAAGAGGAGTAAGAAGAGAGGATAGGTCGTAATCGAAAGCAATTGTTTTTTCCAGCGTGCCTGTTTTTCTAGATAATGGTAGAGCTGAGAAAAAGCTTCAGGAAGTGTCCCCGACTCCTCAGCTGCTGCGATCATCGAAAGATCGATGCCATTGAACACCTTAGGATACTTTTTCATTGCGTGCGACAAGCTTTCCCCTTGTTTTAAACTGTCGATGAGATCGATCAGAAGGGGATGGTGCCGTTCTTTGCGAGATTTCTCTTCGATCGTCACAAGACATTCATAAAGCGGGAGCCCCGCCTTCAATAATTGGGCAAGCTCTCGCATAAAGGAGAGCTTCAGTTCGAGTTTTAAAGAAACCCCACCTTTCTTTTTTATCTCTTCCCTCAGATGAGTGACGAGAATTTTTCTAGTCCTGAGCCTTTCTTTTGCAGATAAGAGGGAGTCGGCTTCAATCAGACCGGCCATTTTCTTCCCATCTGAAGAAAGCGCCTGATAACGATAGGATGGCATTTACGACTCCTTATGCGCGCTACTTCTAAAATTCTTCAACCCCACGACATACGCGCAGGGCTTCGGCAACAGAGGTAATGCCTTGTTCAACAAGGATCGCCGCTTCTTTTTTAAGCGAAGAGAGACCTGCCGCAAAAGCAACTTTTTTTAGCTCGTTACTCTCAGCGCTCTTGAGCATTTGTTGTTTTAGCGTGAACGTGACAGGCATGAGCTCATAAATTCCATGACGTCCTTGGTAGCCAGTTCCAAAACAACGTTCGCAGCCCTGCGGACGACAAAGATGCCCAGATGAGGCGATGCCAAATTCTCTCTTCTCTAGATCCCCTGGTTCATAAGAAACTTTACAAGCGCTGCAAAGTTTACGCAAAAGTCTTTGTGCCATCACCCCTATCAGGGAAGAGGAAAGCAGGTAGGGTTCTATGCCCATATCGACGAGTCTGGTGATTGCAGAAGGAGCATCGTTCGTATGCAGAGTGCTAAAAACCAAGTGTCCTGTCAGGGATGCCTGAATGGCTATTTCAGCGGTCTCTTTATCACGAATCTCTCCGATCATGATCACATCTGGATCTTGACGCAGGATGTGTCTTAGCCCTGTAGCAAAATCGAGCTTGATCTTTGCATTGACGCCGATTTGCGCCATCCCTGGCAATTTATACTCAATCGGGTCCTCGATTGTCATGATGTTGATTTCAGAAGAAAGGATATCGCTCAAGGCACTATAGAGCGTTGTTGTCTTTCCGCTGCCGGTTGGCCCTGTGACAAGAATGATCCCTTCTGTGAACCGAATGAGCTTGCGGAAGTTCTGTAAAACCTCTTGCCGCATTCCCACAGAGGAAAGCCCTACTAACACCTGATTTTTATCGAGGATCCTCAAGACAAGCCGTTCACCAAAGGCAACAGGAATACTACTGACACGAAAATCGATCTCCCGTTCCCCTACTTTGAGTTTAATCCGGCCATCCTGAGGCAATCTTTGTTCAGCGATATCGAGCTTTGCCAATACTTTGATTCTCGTGATGATTTGGCTTTGCAGGTCTTTTGGTGGAGCATGGCGCTTTTGTAAAACGCCATCGATGCGATAGCGAACGTGCAACCCTTCTTCTGTCGGTTCGAAATGAATGTCAGAGGCTCTTTGCTGAACTGCTTCGACGATGAGGGCATTGAGTAGGCGGATCAAGGGAGATTGCGACTCTCCACCTAAAAGGTCATACCCATCGCTCGATTCGCGAACTTCCAGCTTCTTACCGTCCAATGCAAAGTCGGCAAGGAGAGAAGAAGGATTCCCCTCGGAGCCGCCAAAGCACCGCTCTATGGCTGCAAGGATGAGCTCTTCCTTGGCAAAATACTCCCGTGTCTTCTGCCCGCTTAAACACCGCACTTCTTCGATTGCAGGAAGATTCAGCGGATCGGCGATAGCAATCAGCAATTCACCATTCTCACTGGATTCAAGGGGAATGAGTTTATGTTTCCTGACAAAAGCATAAGGAAGAGGGCATATCCCTTGTTGAATGAAGCTAAACCCGCGCAAATCGTCCAAGAACTCTATTCCGAAGCGTTCGGCGCTATGATGTAACGACTCTTTCATGGTCCCTTGAAAAACACTTTAAGGCTATTTTGAAAATATTTGCTCTGCTCACGTTCTCTTGCTTCTACGATCTTGTCGAGAAACTCCGGCAAATCGCCAGGGCGCTTTTTGAGCTCCTCCCTTTTCAATTGTTCCATTTGCTCACGTGAATCCAGTACAATGCGAGGTGTGATGAAGAAAAACATTTCGGTATTGTGATCAACCAGCCGGGTAGAGCCAAAAAATCTCCCGATCCATGGAATTTCGCCGAGGAAAGGGACGCGATCTTGATTATCATGCGAAGTCTTTCGACGCAACCCGCCCAAAATCACGGTTTGGCCATCGATGACGCGAACTTCGTTTTCGATATGCCTCCTTTCTACGAGAGGTCTATCATCAGGATGTGGTTTGGTCGTGTCAAAGGTGATATTCGTTTGCAAGGTAATAAAGCTCGCTTTTTCATCACCTTCGCCAAGATTTTCAGGCGCATGGACGATCGGCGTCAATATGATGGTAATCCCATATTGGGCCCGCGCAAAAGACTTTTCGAATGCTATGCCTTTATTCGTATCGATAGGCGCTGCGCCATTGTTGATTGAAATCTCCTCTTGGATAGAAATCGTTGCCGGGGTTTGATTCACGGTGATTACGGAAGGAGCTGCATTGAGCTGAACATCTTCCTGGGTCATCAAGAAGCTGTAGGTAATATCAAACGCCGGGAAATGTTTGCTTTTCCCATTTTGGAAAAGAAATTGTAAAACCCCTTTACCGGAGGGCGCAAAAAGACCTTCATATAAAACCGTATTTTTGCTCCCAAGCTTGAGAAGGTTCAATCCAAAATTATTCTGCGTATGAAGTTTTTTCTCGAATAACAACACCTCGATCTGCACCATTTTTTTCGGTATGTCGAGTTGCTTGAGAAGCTCCTTGATCTTCGTCAGAGCATCACGCCGCACCACCATCAAAAGCGTTCCTGTTTTTGGATCGGGGATAAAATGTTCTGAGCTCACTTCCGCATCGATTGAAGTGACTGTGCCAGAGTTCAGCGGCTTAGGGCCAATCATAAGTGGCGGTGTTGGTTGATAACCATCGGGCGTATTTGGTCCTATGCCTCTTGATTGATAATTGATCTCCATCTCTTTGGATGGTTCAGGAGAAACCATAAGAAGAGAATTGTAGACCTTCTCAAACACCTTAGCCAGATCGACGGGATCACTGTGTCGGCAAGTATAGAGGAAAACGGTGATTTCAGAAGGGTCGAGCATCTGATCTTCTGTTGAGCGGATGATCTTCTCTGCGCGCTCGACAGCTTCCTGTGAACCTATGAGAACGATGGCATTACCACTGGCCAAGGAAAATATGCTCAACGACTCCTGTTCCGACTTCCCAAAAGGAGGACGGCCTGCTTTGTCAAGAGATTCTCCGAAAAACCCTTGGAGGATCTTTTCCATTTCCTTGACATTGATCTTGCTTACCGTTACGACCTTTGAAACTTTCCCTTGTGCATCTTTCCAAACATTTTCATAAAGATCGACTAGCCTAAGCACATCATCCCGTGAAGCAACAAGGGCAATTTTACCGCCTACTTGATAAACAAACGTCTGACGGGCATCAGAAAACCTCTCAAAAAACTGGGCTACACTTTTGACTTGTTCTATTGGCGGCGAGAAAACAAAGAAAACCCGAACATTGCTAGGCGCAAGGAGAAGCGGCTCGCGCGAAGAGGCGACGAGCTGCACTGCAGAGAGATCCTGCTTAAATATATAAAGCTGTCTAGCATAGTTATTCAGCTTCTTTATGCCGATCCCATTGTGATTGAGAAGGATTTCGAGCATGTCCCCCCAAGATTCGCGCGGAATCGGAATTCCTGAGTGGATATTGATTTTCAGAGAGGCCATTTCAGGGGGAACGATAAAGAGATAATCCAATGCGCCATATTCCATAATCAATTGAGCCAGTGTTGTTTCCTCCTGGTCCCAAAGCGCATACCCCTCTTCGTCCTGTTTAGCTTCTGCAAGAATCGTCTCCCGCCATTTTGTCTCAAGCTGCCCGATTGACTCCCTTACATGACGAACCTCGCTAAGTAATGCTTTAAATTGCTCTTCTTCAGCGCCTTTTTCCATTAAAGCTGCCGCTTCAGCTGATAGTTTAGCTAACTGTTCTTTCTGACTAGCGAGGGAAGAATTAATCTGTTTTACAAAAGCTTCTCCATCGACACTATTGAACGACAACGGATGGCCGTCTTTGTCTTTTTCTTCTAAAGATTGAGCCGCTAAAGAGAGTGGAATGGTGAGAAGGGTGATTTTTAAAAATCTATTCATGACGTTGGAACTTCTTTAGGGACTGTCGTTGAAGGGCGAAAAACTGTGGGTGGTTGGCTGCCCGATACATTGGGGGATCGATGATCGATTGCAGCTGGCTGATCTGGACGGATAGATGGCCGATCAGGTTTTAAGGCCGCTTTTCCAGAGGCAGGCTTCTCGTTAGTTGCGGGGGGGTGTGGTTTGTTCATTCGCCCGGGACTCTCTGCCACTTGGAGTGAAAAGGGTTCAACATGAAGGCGCAAAGGATCAATAAGACGCCCTTTAATCACCGTTCGACCTTGAAACGACTCTAACCCATCGATCACAATGAGTTCACCTAAGAGACGATAAGAAAAATACTCATCGATTTCTGGGCGATTTTTTAAACGCCGCCACCCTCTTTGCGATTTAATCCACCAAGCGCCGGCTTTGAGTACGACCCTACGTTTTCCCATGATACAACTAACTTCGGAGTTATTACGTTGCTTGAGCGATGAAAAAAGAGATTCTGGGCTTGCAAAGGCATAGGTTGCCATGCCGATAGGAGGAATCATCGCTATTTGGAAGAAAAACCCCGTTTCATCCCATACTCCCACCGTTACACCAGAAGCTCCCGCTGCGAGTATTTTAGCAAGCGGGCGACCTTTAGCAAATGTTAATTGTCCTGTTTGCCACTGGCCCGAAGCGAAAAATAAATAATCTCCAACGGAGCAGACAACGACGTTTCCTGCGTTGTTGTCTCCAAAACCCATTTTTAGCATGCCCTCTTTCTGTTTTTTACGCACAGAAGCAAAGTGGTCGACTGTCCAAAACCTTGCCAATTTTAGAGCCTTAAACCACCCGGATCCTATTGCTTTTTCATGGAAAGTGGTTTTTTTAGAACCATCTTCTTGTAAAAGAAGATCAGATTTGACCTTGTTATGCTCAACCTGAATAAAGATTCGATCCTCCAAAGCAACTGGCAATAGTTTCCAGTTCGTTGGAGACCTGCTGATCACTAGCGGCGCTGGCGGACCATTCCAGGCACGATTCAAAGAAGAATTTGGGCCTTCCATAGAAAAATAGACTGGCTGCCCGCTACGAAGAGCCAACGGCATTAAATGTCCACGAAAGGCCAGCAAAAACTGCGGCTGTCCAATCTCATGTTCGAGCTGCCCTGCATCTGGCCTGGTATTGAGAGCATACAGTTGCAGCCCATCTATAAAATTCGGGAAGACATTTTCGTCATTTTCGCGAAAAGAAAAAAGTCGCTGGTGCAAGAGGCTGCCGTTGCTAGCACAGGGCCTGGCCAAATCGGTCGAAACAAACTCTTGAGGCACCTTAGACCGAAAGTAGAGGAGGAAAAATCCAAGAAAAACTATGGACATGAAACCCAAAACAATAGAGATAGGAAGGAAAAGCCGTACGAAGGGGCGATAGGGATCTTTGCATTTTCCTAAGACAATCACAAGCTATGCAACATTATTCAATTATGAAACTTGCTATCATAGGAGACTAAGGAAAAAAATACAAAAGCTTCGTTGCTAAAAAACTGTTAAATTTTTAGATTCAACTTAAAGAGATTAATTTATCTATTTCGTGAATCGCTGAGGATGGCCATGGACGAGAAAAAAAAACAAGAGGGGATTTCCGTGAAAGAACTAGAAGGATTTGTAAAAAGATACCGCTTCGAAGTATTTATCGTTGCGTTGTTCGTTTTAGCTGGGGTTTTCGGCATGGGTCTCATCTGGAGTGCTACCTGGAGCGTGGCTCTAACAGCCATAGGAGGCATCATCGGCGGACTCCTGCCTCAAAAAATTTTGAAGATGTCTCATAGCATCATGGGCTTTTTCTTTAGACAAGACAAAAACACTCAGCTAATCATCGCCGGGGTGATCCTTGTCCTTGCCATTCTCATTTGCCCGCTGATTTTCTTCATCGCCGGTCTTCATGCTGGGAAGACGTTGCATCTCACGATGCTAGAGGTCTCTTCCTCGCACGAAAAGCGCTAAGAACGTGGGGTGTGACAAACGCAAGGAAAAAAGACTAATTCTAGGATCTTTTCTAGGATTCGTTTGTAGTTACTAAGCCCTCGAAGAAAAGCTGCGCTCCACGCAGCATTCCAGAGCCAATTGCAAAACTCTTCGACGCGCAAAATTGCCCTTTTTGACTCCATTGCGACCACACCTCCTCGCCCGCCGCTCTAGGCAGACCACCGTCGGTGCATTTCGGACAGGTTTCACCTGTCCTCGCAATGGAGCCAAAAATCATCGATTTTTCGCTGTCGTGGAGTTTTGCAATTACCTCTCCAGGGTGCTTCGCACAAAGAGAGGTCTAATAAATACAAGAAGGAATCTGGAATTTTTCCCATAGGAAAGTTCTGCAATAGCGTCTCTAGTTCAGAGAACGTTTCTTGCGGAAACGGATATAGTCCTTTAGATCGACTCCTTGATCTCGAAATCCCCGTTCTAAGAGAGGCAGCGCTTCGTTTTGCGCCAGAGCGCCTTGCATCGTCTTTTGCTCATCCCAGCCTACCAGCTGCTCAAATTTTTCCCATGCGTCTGCCTCATCTTGAGGCTGACCAAGCGATGCATAAAGTTCTGCTATCCTTAACAAATTGATCATCCTAGCAAGGGCTCCAGGCTGGATACTGCTCCCCGATGCTATTTGTTGTTTTAAATCGGTATCTAGGGCCAGAGATTCTTCCAAAGCAATTCCTAAGTCCCCCTTGGAAATTAACATCGAAATATGTGCTGCCTTTGACTGAACAGGGGAGACCTCCTGAAGACGCTTGAGCGTACTCACAAAATGCATATGTTCAGTTTGGCCCTCTTTGAGTAATTGCTCGGTTAAAATTTTCCGGTAATCCTGCAAGTACGATGGATGTTTTCCAATCAACATAGCCAAAGTATTTAGGTCATGATCTTCTAGAGCCTTTTTCGCTTGGGCGACAATTCTTTCTGTTCTCTCCTCTCCCCATGGCAAAAAAGCCAAGGCAGTGCAAGCTAGGAATGCGCCTATCCCTGTCGAAATGAGTATTTTGCGCCGTAAAAACGTCAACATTTAGCACCTCCAAAAACGGCTATCATGAGATGATCAAGAACTTTTTTCAATGATTTCTTCTAACGGCTGTATGAGCTTTCTATGGCCCGAGGAAAACGGCAGGTCGCGCAATCTCTCAATAGGGTGCCAATGGTAGAGTGCAGGAACTTTTTTCTCAGCACATTTTAGAAGATACGGGTAAAGATGCACATGGAACCGCGTGAACGTATGCTGAACAGAGTCCAAAAGGATAAAAATCTCAAAGTCTTTCGCTATATCACCTTCCTTTACTTTCTCCCCAATGGGCTTACCGTCCTTAGGAAAATAGGGAAACTCGTAGAGCCCTGCCATGACCTTGTCTTGAGCAACTTGTGTAATAAGCACCTCTTTTTCATAAACGAGAAGCGCTACTTCCCTCTCAATCCGTTCCATTTTCTTTTTTTCTTTCTTGCGAGGGAGGATAGCCGCCATTTTGCAACGTTGCGCATCGCAAACCCCTTTTAAAGGACAGTGCGTACAGTCTGGATTTTTGCGGCAAATGAGGGCTCCCAGCTCGATTAACGCCTCCATCACCACCCAAGGCTCTTTATCTGGCAACAATAAAAAGGTAAGCTCTCGTATCTGTTTTTGTACTTTTGCATGATCGATTTCCTCTTCGATGGCAAAGAGCCTTGCGATGACTCTTGCTACATTCCCATCGACGGCGGCTGCTTTTCTTTGAAAAGCAAAACTCATCACAGCACCAGCTGTATAGGGTCCAAACCCTTGAATCTTGAGCAATTCTTCATAGTTATCTGGAATTCGACCATCGTTGTGTTCCACAAGGTGTTTTGCCGACAGCCAAAGTCTTTTTGCCCGCGAATAATAGCCGAGGCCTTCCCATGCCTTTATCACTTCCTGGATCTCGGCTTTAGCTAGCTGCTCCAGGGTCGGAAAACGTTTCATCCAGGCAATAAAAAAAGGCTCTACAACTTCCGCCCTGGTTTGCTGCAGCATCACTTCAGAAACCCATATGCGATAGGGAAGAATCGTCCGATCAACTTGGGTGTTACGCCAAGGAAAGCTCCTCTTATGCTGTTTAAACCAATCCGCGAGCAATTCCATGGCGGCAATTTTTTCTTCCACCGGCAATTCTTTCCTCTTTTTGAATGAATACCCATGAGTATAGCCCGTCTTGCCCGATTTCATCCAGATCGTCTCATCATTTTTAAGAGTTTCATTCCTAGCAAGATGAGAAAAAAAGAGCAGCAATTGGTCCTTCTTGGCACGCCTCTTGCTTCTTTACTTAGAGGAGAGTCAGCTCGTAAAACTGCCACCCCTTGATTTTTTTAGGGTGGAGAGTAGTGCAGGCCCGCTTCTCACGAGCGCTAAGGAGGAATCACCGTGGACGATGCAATGGCTAAAGAACAAAAGAACATTCATGAAATTCTCCAATCAGCCTTAAAACAGGAAATCGGAGCTATGCGAGAAATGCTAGCAAATATGCACCAAGAGGAACTTACGCTCCTTGCAAAAGATCGCAAAGCGTGGACCCTTGTGATGCTAGAAAGGGTTAACCTTCTGACTATACTCAGTGAATTGCGTTTAACACGGATCGAAGTCACGCATAAGCTAGAGTCTATAAATGGTTGCGCCTCTAATGGCTTAAAAGAAGAAGACTGCGAGATTCTCTCTATGCGCGACCAATTAGCAACCCTTGTTGAAAAAATGAATCAACAAAATTTACGCATTCATACTCTTGAAGCAGGGGATAGTAAAGGCTCCGCCTATCTTCATGCGCCCTCGCCTATGCCGTTAAAAGAAGGAACTCGTACAATCCTTGCAACCTATCCTCGTCCCAAATAAATTGGGAAGAAAGGATACTCAAGTTTGGACATCGCCATTTTTCTCTACGGACCAACATGGCACCATCTCGACCACTTAGTCCCTCTGTCGCAGCATTTGTCAGCTCCTCTTTACGTCACAGACGAAGAAATCTCCGATTCTGCCAAACGTTTTTATCCTGCTGTAGACATAAAGCTCATCGATCGGTTTAGCGCTGCTAATTACATCGTACAAGAATATTCCTACGTCATCAGCTGCCTACATTCCATGGATATCGAACAACTCTTTTTCTTTGCCGAGAAGACCGCTGGGAAAAAAATCGTGCCGATTTGGTGTCCGCATGGACAATCCGATAAAGGGCATTTGAGCGGTTTTATGCAATCCCTCTCGGACGAGCGAGCTCTGTTGCTTTACGGGCACAAAATGGTCGATCTACTCGATTCTCTCGGCGTCTTAAAAAAAATCAAAGGATACGCATTGCTAGGGAATTATCGCTGGCTGGATTACCAAACCCATCGCGATTTTTATGATCGCAAAGCAAAAGAGGCTTTGAAACGCCTAGAACCCGCTACGATGACCCTTCTCTACGCCCCTACTTGGATGGATAGTGAAAATTCTTGCAGTTTCCTCGACGCCTACCACCAACTCATCGACCACCTGCCGCCCGGGATCAACCTGATCATTAAACCTCATCCCAATTTGGTGTTACAGGAACATGCGCTCTTTGAAAAAATTCGCGAAGAGCTTTTTGACCATCCTCATGTCCTTCTTCTCGAAGACTTTCCTCTGATCCTGCCTCTTTTAGCCTGTATAGACCTCTATATCGGCGATGCCTCCTCGATTGGCTATGATTTTCTCGCATTCGATAAGCCAATGCTGTTTCTTAATCAAAACGATCGCAATCCACAACTCGATGCCGGTTTATTCCTCTTTCGCTGTGGCATTCACATTACCCCCGATGAGTATCCAAAAATCTATCAAAAAATCGAACATCTTCTCCCTTACGACAAAGAGCTCTTTTCCGAAATACGCCATGAAGTTTATCGCTACGCCTTTGGCGACGACGATATCCCTCGGATGCTCAATGCCTCAATTAAGACCCTGATGCAAAAGGCCGCTTACGATGACTTCGAACGTGGATTTCAGTAAACTCGACAAAGTCGAGGTAAACAAAAGAAGTATACCGGAACAACCTGAAGAATCGGGTTTTTGACAAGAAGGCTCTTCGAAATTCTTGTCTGGAGGGAGAGACCATTGTTCGAGAACAAGGCTCAAGTGAAGACAAGAATTGCGAAGTAAAGCCGCCGCCGTCAGAAACCGATTTTTCAGGTTGTTTCGGTATAATACAAAGAGCCAAAGGAGATGAAGGTGGGGATTAAAAATGTATTTAGAACCGGGGCGATGGCGGTATTAGCGATGGTTGTTATAGGAGCAACTGCTCAAGAACTGCAGGCATATCCGTTTTTCACAACGCCAGAGACGTATGGGGCAGTAGGAGATGGAATCCACGATGATACTCAAGCGGTTAATGCGGCGCTGGCGTCCTTAGCTCCCGGTGGGAGGGTACTGTTGACCGGGAAATATCTGATTGAGTCAGCAAATCTGCTGATTCCATCGAATGTTACTTTGGAGGGGACCTACGAGGCAGTAGGGACAAGCTGGAACAATACTACTGCACCCTACGCGCAACTTAATTCAGCTATTATACTAAACAGTAATTACACGATTGGCTTGGGGGGAGGATCAACAATCAAGGGGGTATTAATCCGACGGCAGGGGCAGATATTCCCAGCTGCGGATTCGACAGGGTTTGCCGGGATAGCCATTACCGCTGTCGGCGACGACCATTCCATTATTGGATGTATGATCCTTGGGTTTAACAAGGCAATCTACTCTTCCGGTTATGCACGTCAATATTATAATCACATATTAGGTGATAACCTCAATTTTATCGAGGTGACTAATAGTACAGATATCGGACGGATTATTGACTGCCACGCTTGGCCCTTTATTGCCATTGCCTATCCTGGAGTACGGCCAAGTGTGTGGGCCGACCGCGGGGTGGGGTATTATATTCACGACGGAGCAGACTGGATAAAATTGACTAACTGCTTTGCTTATGGCTACACGACGGGGATCAGCCTTTTGAATGTTAATTCTGTTACACTGCTTGGCTGTGGAGTGGATGGGACACAGGAGAATACAAGTTCTATTGGTATAAGCATTATAGGCCAGTGTCTCGACACGCGCCTTGAAGCTTGTCAAGTAGCTGCACAAGCAGAGGCCATTTACATCAATACGGGCTTTACTCCTGCGTATAGAATCGTCACGCAAATCGTAGATTGCAATTTGTGGGGAAATACTGCCAATGGCATGAATAGCCAAAATATTTTTATTGCAGATGGAGATGCGGACATCCTAGGGTGCCATATACGCAATGGAAGTACCGGTGTGTACGTTAACAGTGCAGAGTCGCGTGTTCTGATCGATGGGAATGGATTTGATGATATGGATACCTATCCGATCTATAACAACGCTGGCAGCCCTTATGTCCTAATAGGGTTGAACGACTATGGGATCTTTCCCACTGGATCTGGAGTGGTCTACAATATGGCGTTACAAACCGCGACAGTGGGCAGCGGTTCATTAGCGAATGCGCTACTCCTTCCCTCTTCTGGTGATGTCTTCTCTATCCCTTCAGGAACTGGGAACTTTAGCTTTATCAATGGTTCATTCGATGGACGGGTTAAAACACTTCTTTTCAACGGAGTGCTTACAATCACCAGTTCGACAAGTCCAGGTGGTATCCGGCTATCCTCTGGTTCTAACTTTGTCACTGCGGCAGGGACAAGCCTTTCAGTTTTACAAGGTCCAGGAGGCTATTGGGTGGAAACCGGACGGAGTAATCCTTAAGATTTAAAACAGAAAGGGATTAGAAACCCCCTTCCTGTTTTAAATAATCTCCCAGTTCGACCTTGGGTCGAACGTCCGAGGACAAATAGACGAGGCAGGCGACCCTAAAAAGTTGCAAAGTCGAGATTATGCAAAGATGTCTAATAATCACAAATCCCTGGTCGATTGATCAGCAGTATTCATGAAAAAATACAATGTTGTTAAAGTTACCGTAGCAAGAGCTGCAGATGCTGCAATGATCTTAAGATTACACGCTCTTGGCCTTTCCTGGAGGAAAGAAGCCTCTAATTGAGTCAATTTCTCTTGAGCGATCTCGTTAATTTGTCTATAGAGATCCGTCGGTGCAAAAGAAGATATGTGCTGATTAGATATGCTGTGACGTACTATATTCCTTCCGTTAATAACACCGTTCACAACAGAACTCGATTGCGACTCAGGATCGCCATCAGTTGGTTTATTTATCTCATCTAAATGAGCATTGATGACCGTAGGCATTATTCTTGAAAAACAAGATCTATCACTTGCCTTAAACGAATAGCTACATTCTATCGTTGGGCAAGGGTTGTTTTTTCGTCTGAACTGCGTTATCTTCAGTCGAAGCTCCTGATCAGGTCCCATTCTTGCTACACAATTCCTAAATTTTTCCATGAATTTCGCCCGTGTATAAATAGGGCATCTGATATCCCTCGGAGTTTCCAGCTCTTCCAAAAATTTATTTGCTACCGCTCTACATTTTTTATTTACTGCGCTGAAACACAGTAAATCTTTTATAGAAAAATAAGAAGGAACTTCTTCAAATATATCATCAGGTAGTTCTAATTCTCTAGCTGGCACGACGGCTGAACTTTGTATTGACTGGATGGACATATTACCCCATTTGTTTCATGTTTTTGCTTAACTGTTAAATTATACAACAAAAAACCAATAAACTAAACTCGATTATTTATTTTATAAAAAATAGTACAGGCAAACATTGATCCTCAATGATTAAACAAATTTCTTGCATTGTGGATCTTTGTTAAAGAGTGGAAAAATCGGCCTGGTTCAAAAAGCGCTAAAATTAGGTAACAAAAAGAAAAAAGGTATTTTTACCACAGAGAAGACAGAGAGCACAGAGGAAGAGAAAAAGGGTCCAATTCTTTCCCCTCTTCCTCTGTGCTCTCTGTCTTCTCTGTGGTAAAAAGTCTTCTTTGTTACCCAAGTTTGAACCATGCCGAAAAATCAATTTGTTTTTTCCTGGGGCGTGACAAGCGCTCGTTCCTCTCTCCTGTCACACCGTTTTTTTCCCTGCCGTTTTCGGTGGACATTTCATAGACGTATTAGAACAAGACTACGCTGGAATAATTTCGCTGTGACAGGCGCGAGGAACGAGCGTTTGTCACACCCCATCCTTAACTCGACTTTGCAACTTTTTAGGGTCGCCTGCCTCGTCTATTTGTCCTCGGACGTTCGACCCAAGGTCGAACTGGGAGATTATTTAAAACAGGAAGGGGGTTTCTAACCTCTTCCTGTTTTAAATAACTCCCCCGAGAACAAATATCTCGAGGCCTTCGGCCCTAAAAAGTTACAAAGTCGAGCTTAAGCCCACGGGCAGTGATTTTTTCAGAAAGAGAAAACGTCATTGATCCAGGGTAAATAACATAAAGATGATCTAACTTCAAATCTTCACAAGCGATTCGCATAGAAGGAGTTATTTTGGGGGCATCGGAATATTTAAACTCATAGCCGATCCTCTTGCCATTTTTCAGAATCAACAAATCTAATTCTGCGTGCGATTGCGTTCCCCAAAAGTAGCATTCTTCTGAAGTTGCGCCAGTTTGACGGATAATTTCTTCTAAAGCAAATCCCTCCCAAAAGGATCCCATTTTAGGATATGTATCCATTTCAGCTTGGTTACGAATTCCAATCAAAGCATGTAGGATACCGCTGTCACGAAAATAAATTTTTGGGGATTTGATCTGTCTTTTTTCTAGATTTTCGTACCAGGGAAGAAGAATGCGAATCATAAAAGTTCCAGCCAAAATATCGAGATATTTTCGAACGTTGTGATCGGAAATACCGAGAGATTTCCCAAGTTCATGAGCGTTGAATATTTGACCATGATAATGCACGAGCATGAGCCAAAATCGTCTCATTTGCTGGGGGGGGATCTGGAACCCTAAATTTGGAATATCTCTTTCGAGAAAGGTTGTGATATAGGACTGGCGCCATAGGAAGCTATCTTCTTCGCTTTTAGCCAAATAAGAAAGCGGAAATCCACCGCGGAGCCAGAGGATTTCACTATCGTGATCCACTTCATCAAGAGAAAATGGCATCAATTCCAGATAACCTATCCTGCCAGCCAAGGACTCGGAAGACTGCCGGATCAGATCCCTAGAAGCACTGCCCAAAATAAGATATTTTTGTTTTTTTTGCTTATCGTCAACGAGCACGCGAATAACAGGGAACAACTCAGGAGCTCGTTGGATCTCATCGATGATAATTAGCTTGTCGGTTAGCTTGGATAAGGTGAGCATGGGATTTTCAAGCCTGGCTAAATCCAGAGGATTTTCCAGATCAAAAAAATGAAAGTTTTCCGGACTATCCTGTTGAAGAAACATCTTCGCTAAAGTTGTTTTTCCTACTTGGCGGGGGCCTAAAATTGCACAGGCTGAATGTACGCGAAAGTGCAACTCTATGGTTTTTAGGTACTTAGGTCTTTCCATTTTTAAAACACCTTGTATTTTCTAAATCCTATTTAGATTTTACAAGGTGTTTTTAATGGAGGCAACTTTAAAGAAATCTTTTACACAGATTCTAGCAGATGTCTATTCAGCTTTTTCATCGCCGAACTCGGTATCATCACTAGCCTGTTCACATCCGCAGTCCTCCTCATCCTCGGGCACTTGCACAGTCACTTCTTTTCGGTCGCTATCACTATTTTCGGCAGAAAAAGCTACGGTAGAGCTGGAATAAAAAATCACAGCGAAAAGAACCATGAGAAACTTTTTCATATTTGTCTCCTTAAAAGAGTTGTTTGTTATTTTGTTGACGCAAAGGTGGAAGTACCCAGACATCGACAAGGTCACCGAGGTTAGTCAGTGCTGGAATCGCTTCGAGTTCATAATTCGAAGCCCCCTCTCGAAGAATCTGCACTTTTGTTACTATTGCTACTTCTAGCCCTGATGGAAAAACCCCATCAAGTCCGCTTGTCACCAATAAATCTCCTGGACTGAGCAAAGAAATGGGGGAGCAGCTTGAAAAATCCGTGGCTTCTCCAGAACGAAGATCACGCGCTGGCCCCTCTTCATCGGCAAAATCGTAGTTGAACCCCGATCCTTTGAGGAGCATTTTTCGACTTCTCCACAAAGGAGAGCTGCTGCCCGAGAGCTCGCCTTTAGCCAAATAATGATCGCCCCAAGCCTGCAAGGTAGTAGATTTAACCCTTTCGATTGCCTCGATAGCTTGCTGCTCCTCGATGGGTGAACCGTAAAGACCTCTCTTGGCATGCAAAATAGTCAAAAGCTGATCCGCCAGTTCTAAGAAAAGGTGAGTACTCTGTTCACCGCGGATGGCGCGGACAGCAGGTACAAGCTGGATGTCGGTGAGTAAGCGAACCTTAGAGCGGCGTTCTTCAACCTCTTCCACGACCCCAACAAGCTTATTGCCCACGACAATCGCACTATTTTTTGCGATCACCTCGACACCAAGGCTTTGATTATCTGATGAGCCTGCATCGATCCAAACAAGGCTGCTCCAAAAATGGGGATCGCGAAAAACCACTTTGGCCGGGATCCCCAGCATCTGCATTTCAAGACGCGACGCGAGTTGTTGGGCCCTTCTTGCGAAAAACTCACGCCACGCGGTATCTGTAACTTCCCTGCCTCGAATCTGGGCAAGCCGCTGGATTTGCTTTTCTATCCATTTCTCGTGTACAAGCTGTTTTTTCAGCTGCCCAACTTCCTTTTTGAGCAAAAGATTTTCTTGCTCAAGCATGAAAGACTCTGTTTGCGCATGCTCGTGCAATTCCTTGGACATGGGAAAAGCAGAGAAAAGGCCAACAGCCAGAGCATGCGCGCGCCCTTGCAACGTTCTCGGCAAGCTGAAAAGTCCCAATAAAAGAACAAGGAGAAGAAGATAGGGAAAAATTTTAATGAAGCGCATCAGAAAGCCTCTCAATGACACCTTTGTTCAGAGCAGCCAGATTGACCCTGCTATCGGATGTCATGTAAATCGCTTTTTCTTTCTTCAAATGCTCAACAAAATCTGCTGAAAGCTGTAAAAGGCTGTATAATCCAGTGGTATCTGCGATCCAAGGTTTTCTTAAAGCTCTTGCTAAGTCGAGTCGCATCTTGGCAATTCTCTCCCTCATTTCGCCCAACTCTTCTTTCCATAACTTCGTTAGCCCATGATCGCTTAAGACCCCTGCAACGATCCTAGCCCCATGAGCCGGGGGATTGGAAATAGTGTTCCTTATGAGCGCTTTTAGCGCATTGAGCACGCGCTCTTTTTCCTTGTCCGAGGAGAGGACTGCAAACAAAGCGCCCACTCGCTCATTATAAAGGGAGAAATTTTTCGAACAGGAATAGGCGAGCATGAATTCTTGCCCAGTTTCAATAAAATTCTTTAATGGCAATAAATCCTCCTCGAGTCCTTTCCCGAATCCCTGATAAGGACAATCAAAAATAGGGATGAGCCCTTGCGTTTTTGTCATGTTCGCAATCTCTTTCCATTGTTCATGGCTCAAGTCAATGCCCGTTGGGTTGTGGCAGCTTGTTTGAAAGATCACAGCCGTCCGCGGTTCTAATCTAGCAAGCTTCTTCCTCATCTCTTCATAGCAAAATACATGATGTACAAAATCGTAATAAGGATAAGTCTCTACATCAAAGCCAGCGCGAGAAAAAACTCCGCGATGATTTGGCCAGCTTGGATCGGAGATGACAACGCGGTTTGTGCCATACGCCATCAAGAAATCTGCGGCAAGCCGCAAAGCGCCTGTACCGCCTACTGTTTGAACACCTGCAATTCTGTTATGCGCGTGAGTCCACATTTGCTCGCCAAAAGCGATTTTCCCAACCCCTTCTATAAACTGCCAGTCTCCAGCGATCGGCAAATACTCTTTGTCCTTCTCTGTTTGCAGGAGATTTTGTTCAGCTTTTTTGACAGCCCGCATGATGACTGGTTCGAGTTGCTCATTTCGATAAACGCCGATGCCTAAAAAAATCTTATCTTGACGTGGATCTTTTTTAAATGCCTCCACCACCCCGAAGATAGGATCCTCCGGTGTTTCTGGAATCTGTTCAAAAAAAAGCATATCCCTGCCCTTTGGCACAGTGAATTTTTGTATTGTAGCAAAATCAGCTAAATACCTAAACTTTTCCCTCGAGAGACCTCTGAATTACTCAGCTTCATTGGAAAAAACAGACCATTTTGATGAGATTTCGAATTCGAGCGAGTCCGCATATGCGGGACGTCCCATAGAGGACGAGCAAGAATCGAAAGATCGCGAAATGGCCGTTTTTAACGAGGAAGATCAGTTATGCGGAGGTCTCCTCGATTAGGGGGCGTTAGCTCAGTTGGTAGAGCGCCACAATGGCATTGTGGAGGTCAGCGGTTCGAGCCCGCTACGCTCCAATTCCCACCTATCCTATAATAGACATCTTGCGTAACCTGCTTTACTTGAAAAAATCGGAGGTTTTTTCGCCGATTTTTAGGAACTGCTTTGCAGTTTCGGATCAAGCGAACGAAGCCACTCCAAAGAGTGGTTGAGTGAGTGCGAGAAAAATCAGCAAAAAAAGAACGATTTTAGCAAGCAAATGAGGTTACGCAAGATGTCTAATATCCAAGGGACGTATTTAGAACAAGACTACGCTGGAATGATTTCGCTGTGACAGGCGCGAGGAACGAGCGTTTATCACACCCCACTGATAAACTACTCGTGTTAATTATGAACCCCATACTACTCCTTGCTGCAAACGGATATACTGATGCGACGAATTTACCTATGTTTGATTTTTGCAATAAATTTTTTGCATGCCAGAGAAATTATTATCACAAGTGATTTTGAACGTATTGAAGATTTGACCAAGAAGCTAGATGCAAGTTCTCTTGTGCTATTCGATGTAGACGCAACTCTAATTGTTCCTAATGATGCTATTTTAAAACCTCACGGAAGAGATCTGTTTAACCAGTTAGTCGCCGGCCATACCGAACGCGATTTATTTCGGGATATTCGCATGAAGGCTTCTCATTCGCTTGTTGATGTTAGAAGTATTGATTTGGTATACGATCTTCAAAAAAAGAAAATCCCTGTACTTGCTTTGACAGCATCTCCAGCCAAAATCAAGGGAGTAGAGCCTCCTGGAAACTGGCGTGTTGATGAGCTTAAGCATTATGGCTTTGATTTTAGTCAAGCGTTGCCAGATTGTCATTTCATGGAACTTGAAAAAGATAACAATCAACAACATTATCCCCTATATAAGTCTGGGGTACTATATTCTTCTTTTCACGCAAAAGGGACTATTTTAGCCGCCTTTCTACGAAAATTGGATCTAAAGCCAACCCTTGTCATTTTCGTTGATGATGAACTCAGACATGTACAGTCAGTCGTTTCTTCGTTAGAAAAAGAAGGCATTTTATGTGTTGGTGTGCATTATACCGCTGCCGAGAATACGCCTTGCGAACTGGACCCTGTTAGAGCTCAATTTCAAGTCGAATATTTTATCCGCCATGATGAGTGGTTAAGCGATGAAAAAAGCAAAAACTTGCTTGAACAGTATCCACAATCAAGCATGGGCAGTCAAACTCGATAAAAAAAAGTTTACACCTCAGAGCCTGGCGCCTGTATAATATTAATTTTGATTATGTTTTTCTTCTGTATAATCAAATAAAATGGTAAAATGTTTATAATAACTTGTGTTAAGCTGTTTTAACAAAATATTATTTTTAATTTTTTAAAGATGGGGTAATTAATATGGTAACACCAACAGGATATATTGCTGGAGAAATGGGCCAGGCAAAAGCTGCGATAGAAAAAGAGATCAGTAAACTATATCAAGAAAAATACAGATATTGCACCGGATATGAATACACGATATCTCGTCTAAAACTTGAACTAACATCAGGAAATCGCTTTGTATATTCCCCAGAAAAGCTAGCCGCAATGGAAACAGACTTAGCGAGCGCGATACACAGCCTCGAGAAACCGAAAGCTCCTATAGAGAAGAAAATAGATGATCTTGCAAAAACACTATTGGATCTATCCAAGCTGACTGAACAGACGATAAAAGCTGTGCCCATAATGCAGTGCATCCCTGATCCAATTCTATCGATCATTTCAGGCTATCTCGATTAATTCTTCCGAAAATAGACATCTTGCCTTACGCAAGATGTCTATTCGACAAAAAATTCACTGACGATCGTCTCTAATTCTTGCATCGGTAAAAACAACTTTTGGCAATTGGGAAGAGCTTTTAGAAACCTCTTGCCGTAGTTTTTGGTAAAAAGTCGCTTATCTAAACAGACGACCATTCCCCGATCTTCTTTTCGTCGCATAAGACGGCCGAATCCTTGTTTGAATTTCATCACCGCCTTAGGAACGGAATAATCATAAAAAGGGTTCCCCCCTTTGAGGGAAATCTGTTCTTGAAGCGCCTCGACAAGGGGATCTTGCAGAGCATGAAAGGGCAGCTTGACGAGAATCACAAGACGCAACGCATCTCCAGGGATATCGACACCTTCCCAAAAGGAGTCGACGCCAAGCAACACAGCTTTCTCCGTTTCATTGAACCGCTCAAAGAGCGCACTGCGGCCAAGCTCTCCCTGCCTAAGAAACGTGTAGTCGTTGAGTTCTCTTTTTCCCATGAGCGAAGAATAGGTCTCGCGCAACATCTCAGTAGCAGTAAAGAGTACTAGAGCGCCTCCTCTGCTGGCTTGGATGAGCTTTGCGATCGCTTCAATGGCTTTTGAGGTAAAGTCCTTGGCCGTTGGTTCGGGAAGATCACTTGGAACAACGAACTGAGTCCTGTTCTCATAATCGAAGGGAGAGAGAAACGTCGCTTCACTTACGCTTCCTTCATCCACAAGCCCAAGCCGCTGTTTGACAAAAGAGAAATCTTGCCCTTGGCATAATGTCGCACTACAAAGCGCCGTCGTACGCAGGGGGGAGAATAAGATCGTCCTCATCTTTTCTGCCACATCGATTGCCGCCTCAATGAGATGGATCGTTTTTTCCTCTTCCAGCTCAATCCATCGCACATAACCCTTCCAATCCATGGCGAGATCAAAAAAACGATAGAGAAACTTCACATGATCTTCTAAACGCGAAGCTAGCATGCGAATCTCGCTAATGACACTTTCCTCTGAAGAGTCTTGTGCACAGAGATTTTGCCAACTAACCACCCACTTCATGATAAGATCTGCTGCTTCCTTAAACGCAGGGACAACCGATTCACCCCAACTTTCCTCTTTTTCCCAATCGATTCTTACGCGCAACCGTTTCTCATAGGGCAAAGTGTGTTTCTCTAAAAATTGCTTCAAAAGGTTAAATGCCCGCTCGAGTTTGCGCAGGATCTCATTTTTCTGCGCTGGTAAATCGATCGTGAGAACATGCGTTGCTTGACCAGATTTCTCTAGCGCCTTTTCCAATACGCGAATTTTTCCTTCTGGGTCATCGCGGTAGACGAAGAACCGGTTGATGAGTTTAATTAGAGCAATCCAGTCCGTGTGATTAGAAAATACTTCAAAAGCCACTTCTTCTAAATGATGGGCCTCATCGATGACTAAGCGCTCGAAGGAAGGCAAGATGGTTTTTTCTTGCGCTCGCTGCTCATCCGCTTTAACTTTCAGATCATTTAAGAGAAGATGATGGTTCACGACGAGTAATTGGGCCTCTTCCGCTTTGCGACGCGCTTTGAAAAAGAAACAAGAGCGAAAATGGGGGCACTTGGATGAAGAACAATCATCCGCCTTGGCAGAAAAAACCTCCCAGCTTTGGTATGAGACATGGAAAGGAAGAGACGATTTGCATCCAGAGGCTGTTTCCTCCGACCAAATGCGCAAACGATCAAACTCTCGCCGATTTTCATTGTTTGTAAAGAGATCTAAAGTTTCTTCTGCCTCCTCGAGCTTGCGGAGGCAGAGATAATTCTGCATTCCTTTGACTAAAACAACGTCCAAATGGAGCTCAAGGGCTTTTTGAAGAAAGGGAATATCTTTTTCGATGAGCTGATGCTGCAGAGCAATCGTATACGTCGAGATCACTGTCCGTTCTTGGCGTTTTGCTGCCCACAGCAGAGCTGTAGCAAGATACGCTAAGCTTTTCCCAATCCCTGTGCCTGCTTCTGTAAGGGCGACTTTGTCTTCGAGATAAGCGCTCAGCACCTGGCTAGCCATGCCAATTTGGCCAGCGCGTTCTTCATACTCCTCTAGAGCTTGCCCCAGCAAGCCTTCCTTGGAGAAAATATACGCAAGAAGTTCTAGGCCGAGTTTAACGTCCACGGCAAAGATCAATCAGTTTCTAAGAGGTCAAGAAAGGCCTGTAATTGCTTAGACCGCGTAGGATGGCGCATCTTGCGAAGCGCCTTGGCCTCGATCTGACGCACCCTTTCCCGCGTAACTTTGAAGCGTACACCAACCTCCTCGAGCGTCTTTGGCTTGCCATCGAGAAGGCCAAAGCGCTCGATGAGCACGGTCCTCTCGCGGTCTGTCAAAGTAGAAAGCACTTCGTTCATCTTATCTTTCAAGATGGCATATCCCGTTGCTTCCGCAGGCGATTCAATGGCTGTATCTTCTAAGAAATCACCAAATTGGCTCTCACCGCCATCGCCTACCTCAGCTTGCAAGGAGATAGGATGTTGTGCGATTTTGTAAATCTCGCGAACTCTTTCAGGCGTCAGCCCAAGTTCTTGTGCAAGTTCTTCAGGCGTCGGCTCTCTCCCCGTCTCCATCATGAGTTTTTTTGCGCCTCGAAGCACTTTATTGATCGTTTCGATCATATGCACAGGGATACGGATGGTGCGCGCCTGATCAGCGATTGCGCGCGTTACCGCTTGGCGAATCCACCATGTGGCATACGTTGAAAACTTATAGCCGCGCCGATATTCAAACTTTTCGACGGCCTTCATCAACCCCATGTTCCCTTCTTGGATAAGATCCAGGAAAGAGAGGCCGCGGTTCGTGTACTTTTTGGCAATGGAAATGACGAGCCGCAAATTCGATTCGACCATCTCGCGCTTGGCTTCTTGGCTTTTATCCATCCAACGCTGAAGCATTCGCACGTCTTTTTTAAACTCATCTAGCGTACGGCCTGCGGCCAGTTCTCGCTTTTCGAGCTTTCTATGAAAAGCCGCTAATTTGGCTGCAGCGAATTTGTTTTTTTCAGCGCGAGGGGCTAACTCTTGCATCTCTTTTTCAAGCGTAAGGAACCGTTCATACGCGGTGAGAATAACCTCGCCGAAGTCCTCGATGATATTGTGTTTGCAATGCATCCTGCGCAAATACGCTTGCGTCCTAATGCGCCCTTTTTCGATGTCTTCGGCTATTTTGACTTTGTCGACTTTTTTGAGTTTTGGATCGCGCATTTCGAGCAGCAATTTTTCCAAAATTTCATCTTCGTCTTTGAGCAACTTGCAAAGTTTAGGCAACAAGCTAAAGTAGCCTTGTTTGTCGGCCACCTCTTTCTCAGAAATGATCTTGTCAAAGCGCTCTTTGCCTGTGATTAAATAATTTGCAATCGAAATTGCTTCGCGATTGGAATAACGAAAGCGCATGATGATTCTTTCGATCTGGATTTGCGCTTTTTCAATTCGCTTAGAAATCTCCACTTCCTCTTCACGCGTGAGAAGAGGGACGGATCCCATCTCTTTGAGATACATCCGGACTGGATCGTCTGAAGATCCTTCGGGCCGTTTGGCCAGGCCTTCGAGCTCTTTCGCTTCTTTTTTACGCTCTTTCTGCCGCTCGACCTCAGCCTGGTTTAGGATCTGGATGTCCATTCCACTCAGGAAAATGAGCACCTGGTCGATCTGCTCCGCCGAATCGAAAGACATTGGCAGAATGTCGTTAATCTCTTCGTACGTGATGTACCCTTGCTCTTTGGCAATAGCCACGAGCTCTTCGATCTTCTGCTGATGCTGCTGATTGAACAGCGAGCCAAAATTGCTCTTGCTCATGATCTCCTAAAGAAGTAATTCCTCCCTTGACAAAGGGATAAGGGGGAGGGCGAAAAATAGCACTGATTCTCTAAAGAAACTCCCTTCTTGTCAAGAGAAGGGAATATGTTTACTATTCTTTGCTCTTATGCAACTGATCGCTTTAGCTGGGCAAAACCGCGTTCAGGCACACGTTGCTGCTAAACGTTTGCTCTATGTTTGTCCTGAGTGTTATAGCCCCTTACGCGTTCGTTCCGGCCCTCATCGGCAACCCCATTTCTACCATCTTTCAAAGAATTCTTTATGCAATCAAAGCGGCAAAAGTCTGCACCATCTCAACACACAGCTTGCTATCATCAAACAACTCCCTTTTGGAGAAGCAGAAATTGAAGTCTCTTTTCCAGCACTTGGCCGAATTGCCGATGTCGTGTGGTGGCCAAAGAAGATCCTCTTTGAAGTACAATGCTCGCCGATTTCACTCGAAGAAATAACCAAAAGAACTTTTGACTACGAGAGCATCGGATGGACTGTGGTTTGGATCCTTCATGAGAAAAGGTATAATCGGAGATTTCTTTCCGCTGCCGAAGCGTTCCTAATAGAACGCGATGTTTATTATACCTCATATGATGAACAGGGTGCAGGCAAGATCTATGACCAATTCTCCCTCATCCAAGGCGATCGCCGTCTTTTCCAGGGAGTGAAACTTCCTATTTCCTTGGTATCTCCCTATTTTCCCAAGGATCTTGCCCTCAACGCAGAATGGCCTAGCACCGTTCGAAAAACTTTTTTTTCCAAACGCTTGGGATTTCAGGGCGATCTAATCGATCGCATCTGTCAGTCCTCTGGAGGAGACTGGCAGCCTATGAAACAGCTCGAAGCTAACTATTTGAAAAGCCTAGTCAGGGCAAGGCCCATAAAAGATGCCCTTCTTTGGCTAAAAAATGTCTATCTAAGCCTTCTTCATGCTCTGCTTGAAATACACTCGGTCTAAAAAGAAAAAATACCCCAAGATCCCGATAGCCGTTAAGGCATAAAGACATTTTTTTAAAGGAAATGCCCGCTGAAGGGTAGAATCGTTTGGCTTTTTCCCATTAAAGAAAATCACAGGGCGCTCCGCCTTTCTCTTTTGAATTTCTTTTTCAGCCGAGGGACGATTGAACAGATAGGGTTTTGCAAGCCTTTCCGTCCCGGTATAGAGTTTTTCTTTATATGAAAAAGTATAGTCCGCTTCGATTGCGAACTGGGACGGATCGATTTCGATGATCCGCCATGCCGTGAACCTGCCCCATGCGCGATCATCGCGATGTGCCCATTTGTATAAGCTAATGGAAGCCGCAGCCAAAAAATAGAGGGCGCAAAGGGCGGAAAATCCGACGATAATTTTCTTTAACATCGTAATGACAGAGACCTTTTGACGAATTAGTCACAATAGAGTAACATTTCGGCTAAAAACGGAGAATCGTCTTATTATGGCTGACGAAAAAGAAAAGAAAAAAGCTAAGGAAAAACGTCCTACAGCCCTCAAGCGAGACCTTCAGAGTGAAAAACGCCGTCTCGCAAATCGCTCTTATAAAGCAGAGGTAAATACCGCAATCCGAATCCTGAAAGAATCTGTTTCTAAAAAAGACCAGACGGCTTCTAAAGCGCACCTTTCTGCGGTGTTCAGCCTGATGGATAAAGGGGTAAAAACCGGCGTATTCAAGCTCAACAAGGCAAGCCGCACCAAATCACGCCTTGCTCTTGAAGCATCTGTCTAAATTCAACATTGCGACGATCAAAATAGCGCATATCTGCTAGCCGTGGACTGAATATCCACGGTTTTTTTTTGAAAAAATTACACAACATGTCTAGCAGAGCACATGCAATTGAATCAATTTTTTGAAACTCTTTGAAAAGTGTCAACCATCACCCGTAAAAGGCGAATCCAGGGCGGGAAGTGAGCGCACGAGCAGCCCGAGGTCTCACCTCACGTTGCCAAATCGTGTGTGCTCGTAGGTGGGGTCGTGCAATGAGGCTGTGAAGATAGCTTTTTTCCATAAGAAAAAACAGGATGGGCATGATCGGCGAAACGCCGGCAGGATGGGCAGGATAGAGAAGATGAGATAAATTTATCTTTCTTCATCCTGCTCATCCCGCCGGCGTTTCGCCGATCATGCCCATCCTGTTTTCTCTATAGCACACAGGGAACTCTGACGCGCAGCGCTGTGTCCCCGACATGTGTGATGGTTGACGCTTTTCAAAAGACCTCTGCAAAGGTTTTCAAAAAATTGATTCAGTTTCCTACACCCTGCCAGGTCTCATTTATGTTCGTTTGAATTGGATGAGAAGCTGACAGATCGAGTCTTCAACTTCCTCTTTGATTTCCTGTGCCTTTTTTGTGAAGCCATTCACCATGATGGTCATCGCCAAAACCTCTCCCTCTTGAGCCTCCACAAACCCAGTAAGAGCGGAAATTCCCGTCATCGTGCCGTTTTTGGCCCGCACTCTGCCTCGCAGCATTTCTTTGTCTAGACGTGACTTAGAAGTGCCATCACACCCATTTCTTGGAAGTGCCGAGAGTATTTCTGGAGCTAGGCTGAATTGTTTCGAAAGCCAAACTAAAAGCTGTGTCATTTGATGGGGTGAAGCAAGATTATAGCGCGACTCTCCGCTTCCATCGAGCAGAATCAGTTCTTTGGTATTGATCCCCACTTTTCGCGTTAGAAACTCTCTTACCGCATGGCTCCCATTCTGCCATGTTCCTTGTGAACCTTCCCATTCCTGTCCGAGCTTTTTGAACAAACAATTCGCGGTGAGATTATCTGAATCTTTCAATGCCTTGCGAATAAGTACAGCGAGAGGCTGCGAAAAATGGGAGGTAATGAATACTGCCTCTTTTGGAGCCTTCCCAACATGCATTCCCCCGCCTATAGAAATAGTGTGCTTCAGCAATTTCTGCCGAAAAAGGTGGGCTGTGTACAGATGAGGTGCCTCTACAGGCATGCGGTAGAGTTTAGGCGACGTATTGGGATTGAGTATACCGCTGATTTCGATTTTGTTGTCGCGGACCAAGGGGGATCTCCTTACTTCTAATTCCCCTTTCTCTTCCGAGGTTAAGGCTCTATTCTCAATAAAAACATAGTCTGCTCCAGCCCTGAGATAAATTTCCGGGCATTTCTTAAGGGCCGTAGGCATAACCCATAGGTCGACACAAGAGTGATCGACTAACAAGGAATTCATCGGAGAATTCCAGTAGTGATCTCCTTCATCCCACATCCAACCAGGTCCATTCGCAATAAGATCAAAAACCGAAGCGTCGACGATGAGATCTCCTTCAAATGATTTTTCTTGTTGTAGCAGCACACTTAAGGCAAGCTCTTCCAAGTCATGCTCATTCAATGAAGGATCTCCTGCTCCGACTAAATACAAATTGCCAGCCGAATCTTTGAGCACTTTTGTTTCAAATTGATACTCTCCACCCAGTCGGTCGATGATTGCTGCGCAGGTAAACAGCTTAGCAGTACTCGCCGGGACAAAAAGATTTTTAGCGTTGTGTTCATAAAGAACTTCGCCCGTCTTCAGCGAGACAACTTCCATCCCGACATTTACGTTCGCACCAGCAGAATTCAGGACTTTTTCGATCGAAGAACGCAGAACGTCTACATTTTGACGACTTCGGTCTGGTTTTGCAGAAAGAGAAGCTGCCCAAAACAAAGCAAGCGCGATAAGTACTATTTTTCGTCGATTCATAAGATCCCTGAATGTTTGACAAGTGATTTTCCAACCATGCTAGAGAGAACCTCTTCTTGCACGAGTAAAGAGACTTTCTGCCTAGCCCTTGTAATAGCGGTGTATAACATTTCCCGCCCAAAATTTTCACTACCTATAGGTACAATGACAAGGACTTCATCATATTCTGTACCTTGACTTTTGTGTACCGAAGTACAAAAAGCAGGTTCATAGCTTGGGAGCGCCATTAAAGTAATTTCTTGCCGTTTCTTGGAAAAATAGGCAACTCCGCTAGCACGATCGCCTTGTCTTTGCATGTAGATGCCCATCTCTCCATTGCTCAATCCGGTTCTTTCATCATTGCTCGTGATCATAATAGGCATCCACCACCATTGATCCATTCTAGCGTCCTTTCGCACTTTTTCTAAAAAGAATTGATTGACGGCATCTGCGCCAAACGGCCCTTGTCTTAAGCAATTCAGCATTTTTTTTCGAGAGAGCCTTTCAAAAAGTTCCTCGGGATCGGGTTTCTTCTCCGTTGATTCTCCCGGCTGTGATGGTAAAGCGCTCGTGAGATAGCAGTAAAAGGCTTTTTCCGAATCTGGCCAAGGAACGATCAAATCTTTTGGAATCTTGGCCTGCAATACTGCTTCAGCCATCAGAAGAATTTGCTGATTTTCTGCTCGCATGGATTTTGTCAGTTGCGCTTTGCCCATCAAAAAATGGGAACTGGAGACTAAATCAGTAAAAACACTTCCACTGCCAATAGGACTTAATTGATTAGGATCTCCCATGAGAATCGTGTTGCAATGCGTAGGGATTGCTTTGAGCAACGTTGCAAAAAGTGGAGCATCGATCATTGAGCATTCATCGACAAGGAGAAGATCTGCGTCTAACGCAAAATTCTCTTTCGGCCACGGCGGTGATCCTCCCAATTGAAGCCATTTATGCAACGTGGCGCTGGGCAGATGCCTCCCGCTAGCCTTGAAGACGCTTTGCTCTAAATGCTCTGCTGCTTTGCCTGTAGGCGCAGCAAGAACTATCCGCTTCTCTCCCTTGCGATCGAAGGATTCGACGATGGCGGCGGCGGTGAATGTTTTCCCTGTGCCTGGTCCTCCCGTAAGCAGGGTTAAGCGATTCTCCAAGCAGATCGCTATCGCTTGACGCTGCTGTTCATTCAAGAGACCTCTCTGTAAGTGATCTTCTTCGTTAAAAATGGAGGATTTATTCTCCGTCAAACGTCGAATCTCTTTTTCGAGCATCCTCTCGATCACCCAGTTTTTCTCGAGATAGACATTCCCTCGATCGATCCGAATGAAAGAAGAGAGCCTCTCTTCTTCCTCTAGCAACCTTTGTGCGCCCTCTTGAACATCTACTAAAGGAAGACAAAGATCACCACGCCTTGCTGAAGCCATCAATTGGGCTAAAGCCTTGGAGAGGCTGCTCTCCTCCTTCAGCCCAGAAAAATGCATGGCCCGCTCAGCAAACCACCGATCTAAACGTATTAAGGGATAACCTTGATCCATCGCATGCCTCGTAAATAGAGATAATAAGCTCCTCCAAAACACTGTTCAAAGGGGCGATCATCAAAGAGTTTTACATACCGTTTCAATGCTTCGACATAGATTTTGGCCTGGATGTCATAATGTTTTTCCTGGATTGAAGCTTCGAGCTGCTGAAGCGAATAATCGGGCAGCCAATTCGTTTTCCAATCGGCGAGGTAAAAGAGCCCTTCATGGTAAAAGACCAGATCGATGAAGCCTTTGCACAAATTCCCTCGATCTTCATAGACGAATTCCATTTCCGGCATCAACCATGAAGGCTTAACCTCTTTCAGTCTAAAAGCCGATTTGGAAAGCTGTGCGGGTTCAATGGGAACATCGAAAACCCCTTCAACCCATCGGATAATCTCTTCTTTTATCGAGGCAAAAGGTGTTGCTTTTGCTTTTTTTTCGATGAGGGCAAGAATCTTCTCGTGATGATAAGGATGATGGAGTGCTGTCCGGAAAATATCTTCTAGAATGTCATGCACGAATTTTCCCGTTTCAGCGGCAGGAGGCGGAGCTTCCGAAAGAGAAAGCTCCTCCCTAATGGAAGAGTTTTTCTGAACAAAGAAGGTAACTTTTTCTCTTGTTTCACTTTTCGTCAGAGAAGAAAACGAAGTGACTTGGCAAGGTGCAAATCGCCTTGTAAAGCATTCAGGGGAGGGTATTTCCAAGAGGCTCGGCATGACGTCTGCACGGACATCGATCGCTTTTTGTTGGATCTCCTCGACGACCAAAGAATGGCTTTCGCTAAGCTCTCTCAGCTTATGCAAGATTTTTTCTTGGTCCAAAGAACCTAAGCGTGCTTGAAAAAAGAGTTCGGTGATCGAGGGTTTTATCTTTTTAGCATCGATGAGCCAGGGAAGATACACACAGCGCTTTGCGCGTGTCAGCGCAACATAAAGAAGTCGCATTTTTTCAGCGACTCTCTCTTCGTCCTCTTCATTTTTCGTTCGTCCTGTTGCGAGAGCTAAAGGAAAGACAACCTCATATTCAAGACCTTTGCTCTTAAAGATCGTTGTGATTTCGACTGCATCATCATCCATGCTCGAACGCTTTTCGAACTCTTCTTCATCGAAGCGTTTCTCTTGCTTGATCTTGAGTAAAAAAAGCCGCAAGGGCAAAAGATTTGTTCCCTGCCGCCCACACTCTTCGACGAGCAATTCTGCGACTTGCTCAAACTCTTCATACACCTGGATAGCATCGTCTCGAAGAAGGCTTTCGGCAATTGAACTGGGGCCAAACAACGCCTCTTCAAAAAACACCTTCAGACAGGTGGCAAAACCCTTTTCTTCAAAGGCGCCGATCATCCTTTGCAGACCGCTCATTAGGTAGGTAAAGGCCGCATCGAAAGCCTCCGTAGCCAGTTTTTCTGCGGACCAAGCGACAAGCGGCCCTGCCAGCACTTTTTTAAGGCGCATCGTATCACGCGGTTTTTCGATCAAGGAGAGTAGATCGATCATCGCATCAAACGTCGGTGTGTCGGCCAAATGTCCCTGTGCACTGTAATGCGTCTTGATGCCAAGATCGTGCAAAAATTTTATCAATTTCCGCGCTTCATAGCGGTCTTTAACCAACACAGCAATCTCTTTTGGAATAACCCCTTGGCTTCGCCAAAAGGGAATCTGCTCCGCGATATAGCGAAATAACGCATCCTGATGCTTTGCGATGACGACATGCACGTTCCCTATCTTTGCCAAAGTCTCTGTCGACTTGTCTTTTGCTTCAACGAAAGGGATCTCAAGGGTTTGGTCTAACTTAGGGAGAGGCATCCATCCTGCTTCTCCCTGACCAACAAAAAGCGCGTTGAGGGCATCGACGAGAGGTTTTCTACTTCGATAATTTATGCTTAGCGAAGCGAACTCCTGTGGAAGAAAGGCATTTTTTGCTTCCAGATAGATATAAAGATCCGCCGCACGAAAGGCATAGATCGACTGTTTGGGATCTCCAACAAGGCAAAATGATTGCAAAATCCTTGATCTAATGAATAATTGATCGAAAATCTGCCATTGTACTTCATCTGTGTCTTGAAATTCATCGATGACCGCAGCTTGAAATTGCTCTTGCACAGCTTCGAGAAACCGTCTGTTTTGCAAAGCCTGCTTCATAGAAAGGAGGAGCTCATCTGGAGTCGCATTTTGTAGTGCGCGTGTCCTTCGGTAGAGAGAAAATTTTGCCAGCAATTTGTTCTCTATTTTTTTCTTATCCGAAAGATCTGCCATCAAGGGCAAAAATGCTTGTTGAAGCAGAGAAATCAGCTCTGGATGATGCCAAGAGATCGATTGTTCCCTTTTTTTCTTTTCAGCGGTTTTTATCGCTTCGAGAAAAAATGTTTTGCCGCCGATGATTTTTTCCACTTCTTCTCTTTTTACACAGTGACTATGACACCATTGGGCTACGATCGAATATTGCTCTTCATAGTGTGTAAATTCCTTGTAAACCCTCCCCAGCTGCTGTAGATCTTCGAGCACGTGATCAAAACGCAGTTTAGGGGTTTTCTCGAGCTGCTTTTCGATGCGCTGTGGAACTCGGGAAAAATCAGGCAATGGATCCTCACTATCGGGCTTCCATGCTTTCACAAGAGCTGCTAATTTTTCCTCGAATTTACGGCCGAAAAACACTTCAAGCTGTTTGGCGCTCAGCTCCTCTTTGCTTAGATGCCCGCGCAAAAAATCGAGCCATTCCTCCCAAAGTTGCTGCCCTTGAGAAAAAGTCAAATCGCACCCTGATTCGAGATAAAAGCGCTTTAGCATCGACTGACAAAAACCATGAATCGTGTAGATCTTGGCTTCATCGAAACTCGCTAACGCCGCTCCGAGAAGAAGGAGCTCTTCAGCAGAACTAGCTATTTGATGGGCCATTTGCAACCTGTTATGGATCCTCTCCATCAGCTCTCTTGTCGCAGCTTTGGTAAAAGTCACAACGAGAATTTGGCGTAAGGGAATCCCTTCAAGAACCCATCGCGTATAAAGGTGTTCGATCGCAAACGTTTTTCCCGTTCCAGCCGATGCCTCGAGAAATCGATAGCCGAGAACGTTTAATTGCGGATCGAGAACATCAAACTTTTGCACTCCAGTCTCCTAAAAAAGTTGATGAGAATGTCTCCTGCAAAAACAAGCTCCAGGTATCGCATAAAACCGCCGGGTCAGGCGTACCATCTCTTTTAAATAACCACTTCACATAGCGCGGGAGGAATAGATTTTCTTGGAATGCCTTCTCAAGAGCCTGGAGGTCGCGTTTAAAAAGCATTTCAGCCCAGCTAGGAAGGAAGGGCGAGGCGTGCTTTTTCGCCACAGCATGATACAAAAGTAATTTTCTCATCTCTAAAACGGGATCAATGTCTCCAATGGTATCCTCAGTCTTTTTTTTGCTCTCAACTACTATAAGACGAACCGGAATGGATTGTAGTTCAGGATGTCCCTTCATAATCAATAGATCGCACCACCGCTTGAGCCAATTGCCACTGACTGGGCTTTCTTTATAAAAATCGACCAACCCTTCTTTGCTTACCTGTTTTATCGTACCCTTTAAGGTCACCATTTTGCCCTCGCCAAGATCGATTGTCCAAGGTGCGATTTCTTTGCCTAACGTAATATCGCGTAATTCTTGCGCTTTGATCCCATGCTGCTCGCATTGTTCGGTCATTTCGTGAAATTCTTCTTCCAGCTCACCCAAAGCCACATCCCGAAACAATCCGAAAGGAAGTCCTTTGTCTCTTTGATACTCGTCGATGGCCACATCCAAGGAACTTTTTAGAGATCTTTCGATGACTCTTTTTTTTGCCGCGGTTTGTACGAACATCTCTTCTGGATAAAAGGCCTGTTCATCAACCCAATCGAGCTTCAACCCAAGACCTTTTTTAAAATAAAATTCCATTGGATCTCTAAGCAGCAGCTGAAGATCGCCTAAGTCGATCTCTCCTTCTTCTATCGGAATCTTTAGCGAAAACGCCGTAGCTTCTTGCCATTCGCGCAGCAAATGATGGGAACGCTCTTTCCTCTGATAGAAAGCGTTGGCTGCTTTAAAGCGCGAAGAAGAAAAATAAGGTGCTATCGATAACGCTTCGATCGTAAAGTCTCTTTCGGGCAAGACACGAATCTCTAGTTTACCTTTACATCGCTCCAGAGCGTTTTGTACTTCTTGCACGACAAGAGAAGGAGAGAGCTCGATCTTTTTTTCTGGGCATGTATGCAAAAAACTGAGCACAAAAAACTCTTGGGCTTTTAACAAGGCTTCTAAAAAGAGAAATCGGTCGATCTCCCCTTTAGAAGGAGGCTTCGTCTCCAATTGGTCTAGAGAAGTTTCTACCTCCGAGCGAGGGAAGGCTCCATCCTGAATGCCGATAAGCATGATGACCTTCTTGGGCAAAATCGTCCCCTCTTCCAAAACATCGAACTGGACCGATTGTAAATTGTTCGTGCGATAGCCGCTTGTTGGTTTTGCAAAGAGTTCCTGGCAGATTTTCTTCAAATCTTGCCATGTGAAAAACGGTTCCTCCCACGTTTGGCACCCTTTTTTTAAAAGGAGTAATTCATCGGTTATCCAAGGATCATCCTCGTTGGAAAAATAACAGTCGATCAGTGAGGACACTACGTCAACCCACTCTTTAAGCGGCTTTTTTTTGTTCTCGACCATAGGAGAGAGGTCGCGCGCCAATCCCTCCATCGTCTCGAGAAACCCATTCAACAATTCTGTCTCTGACCAAGGAACTTGCGGGGAAGGGCTTGGAGCTGCTTTTGGAGCCGTAGAGGTCAATCCAAAAAGCAGACGATCTAAAGCAAAACACAGCGTACCAGCTTCCGCCAAAGAAGATTTACTCTGCAGAATGGTCTCTCTTTGTTCTCGGTCGTACCCCCAGGTCAATCCGGCTCCTTTAAGCCATTTTTCGATCAGGACAAGATCTCCCTTCTTCCACCCCTTTTTTTCTGCAAAGAGTGGATGCGCGCAAAGCGCGAGCAGAGCTTCCATGCTCCACTTCTCTTCGACGAGATTAAAAAGCGCGTGGACCCCTTGAGCAAGAGGAGAATCGCGTCCTCTTTCAATTCCTCGGATAGAATAGTCTAAGATCCCAGCAACACCTTGAAAAGCTGCGTGGATATAGGGAAGATAGGCTCCAAGATCTGAGGACAATACGAGAATATCTGCTGGAGAAAGGTCTTTTCGCTTTTGTAAAAGGCGTAAAATTTCCTCTAACAACTCCTCGATCTCCTGCCGCCGGTGTTTAGCCGAAAAAGCCCTGATCGTCTCTGGCAAGGGCGTTATCATCTCTACCGCTTCCAGATCAAAGATCGATTTTTGAAGAACGGCTAATGTATGCAAAGGGGCCGGTTCCACGTAATCCTCTTCGCTCTCCATTTCTTCGGTTGCCAGTTCGTTGAGAAGCCGCCTTCCCCATTTGCCGAAAGAGGCCAGAAGGGAGGGATTCTCTTCTACAAGACCGTCTCGCGCTAACTCTTTAGTTGTCTTTAGATCTGCCCAAAACAAGGGGCAAGGGGAGAAGAGAAATAACGTCGCGCCGACTTTCTTAAAAAATTGTGCATGAGGCGAAGGAAGAGAGGAGAACCCAAATAAATGGGGAGGCTGGTCGATGTGTAAAAGCCGATGGAATGGTTCTGTGGAATAGCCCCAATCTGCGTTCTCATAGATTGCTTTCCAAAGAGTTTGTTGCCAACCATCACGCTTCAACCATGTGTTAAGAAATTCTCCTTGCGCCCCATATTTATGAAAGAGGTGCGCCAACTCTTGACAAAGCGTTTTACATTGTTGATCTGAGAGGTTTCTCAGCGATTCCAAAGGAAGCGTTTTCATGAAAATAAAAAGACGCGCTTCTAAAAGCGCATAGGATAAAAACGACTTCCCCGTGCTTTCCATCAACCGCGAGGCAAGCCAGGACGATAAAGTAGTGATCTGGATCCCCATCGCAATCCCAAACTGCGGGTCTTTGGCAAACACTTCTTGCAAAAACCGTTTGTAGCGATCGCTTGGAACAATGACCGTTCTCTGCAAAAAAGCTGCGTTATGCTGAGGTCTTTTCTGGAAGAGTCTTTCACCCAGCCGTTCAGCCAGACGCCTTAGATCATTGCTGAAATAGATAAATGCCATATAATGTGGGGTGTGACAAACGCTCGTACCTCGCGTCTGTCATCGTTAAATTGTTCCAGTGCATTTCTGTCTCAAATACAGCTTGGAAACGTAGGACAAAATGCCAAACAGAATGGGTGCTAAAAAACGCTGTGACAGACGCGAGGAACGAGCGTTTGTCACAGCCCACATATACTGCTTCCGGTTCAATCGCCTAAGTGCTTTTGACTTTGGCATCCTCGCTTACGGGCCTTGTGTCAAGGCCCTTTAAAGCCGCCTGCATCGAACATATGCAGCTTCGCATATTTCTGCTTCGGCGGCTTTAAAATCGAGGCGCCAAAGCCAAAATCATTCGGGTGTTTGAACTGTCAGCAGTATATAATGTACTAAAACAAAATTCTATTCACAAACCTTATGTTGAAAATCCTACATCAACTGCCTTTTCGTAAATTTCGAGAGACGCACAGCCTCGTTTTGATGAATCTTGCTCAGCTCGGAGCCATCATCAATGATAACATCTATAAGCTTTCGATGGTCTTTCTTCTCATCGACACCTTGGGTCATCAAGAAGCTAGCTCCATCCTTGCTAAAGTCGGCGCTATTTTCGTCATCCCTTTTCTCCTTTTTTCATCAGCAGCAGGCATATTAGCCGACCGCTTTAGCAAAAAATGGATCCTCTCTGTCATGAAGGTCGTCGAGATGTCAGTTCTCATCGCAGCCATCCCCATTTTTCTTCTCCGCAGTAGCTTTGGCTGCTATTTTTTGCTTTTTCTTCTCGCCACCCATAGCGCTGTTTTCGGCCCCTCTAAGTATGGCATCATACCAGAGTTGGTGAATAAGGAGGCTGTTCCAAAAGCAAACAGCTTGGTCACCTCGACTACCTATCTAGGGATCATCATAGGGACCTTCCTAGGTCCTTTCTTGTCCAATATCACCGGCAAGCGGTATGTCCTGGTCATCTCTTTCTGTATCTGTTTAGCTATAGCAGGCCTGCTCTGCGCTATTGCCATCCAGCGCACCCCGCGCCAAGGATCTACCAAAAATCCTTCCCCTCTGTTCTTTCTAGAAATTTATCGAACGCTCGAATTTTGCAAAAAAATTGAACACTTGCGAGTGGTCCTCTTTGGATCCGCTTTTTTTCTCTTCATTGGAGCATATACGCAGCTGGCCATCATCCCTTACACGATTGAATCGTTACATCTCGATGAGACTGTAGGGGGATATCTTTTTCTTTGCACGGCCCTCGGTATCGCTCTCGGCGCTTTTCTCTCGGGCAAAATCCTTAAAAAACACATTGATCTAGCGATCCCTTGCCTCGCCTCTTTTGCGCTCGGCATTCTTCTCCTCACCCTCTTGTTCTTCGCGGGTCATGTCTCCCTCGTCATCCTTGCCCTTTGTCTCCTTGGCGTAGCCGGCGGGCTGTTCGTCGTCCCGTTAGATTCTTTCACGCAGCTCTCTTGCCCTAATGAGCGAAGGGGACAGGTCATCGCAGCCGGCAATTTTGTTGGGTTCATCGGTGTACTCATCGCCTCATTTTTCCTCTATCTTTTCGGTGCAGTCTTAAAAATCAATCCAGCTGTCAGCTTCGGCATCATGGGAATTTTGACCCTGCTCTTTAGTCTAGTCTTTAGTTTTAGGCTTTCGAATTTCCTGGTGCAGTTTCTCGTTAGAAGAATGGTACATTCTCCTATGACTTTAGAAAACGAAGATCTTTTCTTTGAAGCGGAAGAACGCCCGCTGCTCATTTTACAACATGGGTCGTGGAAAAAATTTATCTTTCTCAGCCGCCTAGCCCCAGACTACCATTTTCTGCTCTCTAACAACACCCGCTTTCTTTACCGTTGGTTAGCTAGATTCTGCTATCATCTGCATCTTTCTCCCCCTTCACCAACAGCCATCTTGGAAAAGGCGCGGCTCCTGCAAAAATCAGGCGTCCCTGTCTGCATCATTCTGCCTTATCGGTTTTGGATTGAAAAACAGGGGGAGCAACTCTCTTTCTCTGCCTTGTTTAAAGAAAAGCCGCTTAAACATTTGATCGTGGATATCCAGCTGCCCCTAGCAGCAAAAAATACAACCGTTATCCGCTTCTCAGCCGAGTGACCTTACACAAGACCAGCTAAAAAAACCTAAGGACAAGATGAAGAAATCAAAAGCTTCCGGGTTCCCCTATAGGGGAATCCACAGAGGCCCCTTACTATTAAGGGGCACATTCACTCACATATGTAAAGGAACCTGATTGTGTTAAGCTGCCTATGTTGCCTGTAGAATTTATATTAAGATTAAAGGGTCCTGTCGACTGAATCAAGGAATATCCTCCCGATGTATTACCGGTAGAGATATTGTTTGTGTAAAATAGGCAGATCTCGTCGACTGCAGGAGAATGAACTATCATGCCATAGTTACCGCAGCCAGTGAATTGGTTATTATACACATCGAGAGACATGGTGCGTGCAGGTTCCGCGTACAAGCCATCCCGATTCGTATTAGAGATAATATTATTCCCTACGCTGACTACCGTACCTACTGAAGGATTTAGAGCGTTTAATAATAATGTTCCAAAAGCTCCTCCGGACGTATTCGTAGACTCAAGTTGGTTCCCTATGATATTGACATAGGCTATAGAAGTGCTCTGGTTGGTAACAGAAATCCCCGATGTGCTAACAAAATTGATCATATTATTACTAATCGTCATTGTTACGTTACCAGTTGATACGCTATTAGTAGAGATCCCGCCAGAGCCTGTCGAAGAGATGATGTTATGGTCAATCAATAAGTTTCCGTGGTAAATACGTGCAGTGATTCCTGTATTAGAGGTCGAATTGCCTGTAATGATATTTCTTGTAATGACAAAATCGCCTCCTGTTACACTAGAAGTCTCGATACCAGAATTACTTGCGCCCCCCAGAATAGAAATACCGAACCCAGAGACTTCGTTAGCATCCGTCAACATGACCACGGGTATGGGTAAAGTGGCGTCTGCATTAGAGATGATAGGAGAATACGTTGTTTGAGGGGGAACTACGAGAACACCTTTCGTCGTTGTGAACTGATTAGAAATGCCAGATCCTAGAAATCTTTGTGCATCTTTCAAGGCAATACCGTTAGCCATATTGGTCGTAGTCCCATCTCCTGCGAAGACGTAAAGGATGTTTCCGGCTACGGAGGCATCTTGGGCATTAGCAGCCCCATCCAATGTACTCAAATTAGCAAAGGGATTTTCAAAAGTGCCGTTTGGAGCGGGATTGGTATTGGTATTATTGACGAACACGACAAAAAAAGGCTGGCCCGTTGTGGGATCGATGGCGATAGGATCTACGGTATAGGTTTTTTTATTCTTGCTAACAACGACAATTTCTTGACGCTCAGGGGGTTGTACGGCGCGTAAGCATAGGGGGTTATCGGGAAGAGACTTGTTTTTCGCTTTTTGTTTTTTGCGGCAACATTTAGTCGATCCGAAGGGGTAGCTCAACGAAACGGTCCCCTGAAATCGATTGTGAAAGACGTTGTCATAAGAATTGCTTAATTCCAGATACAAATATTTTGTGACTTCCGCTTTAACGCGAACCTTCCCTCCCCAGGTGGTCTTACCGCCATCTGCATTGAAATAATAGGGGCCCGCGCCGACGAAGAGATCGTAATCACACATGGCCTTTAAGCAATGCACCCCAGCTTCCGCATTGAAGCCCCGCATAGCGGATTCCACCGTGTCGGTGTAATTTTCGTTGATGAGGATGTTATTCCCGGAGAACGCTTTAAACGAGATCCAGTTGAGATCGTGCTCATATGCCTTTCTTTTGGTTCCTACGGGAAGGTATCCATTCGCACGAAATTCCCAGCGTGTAAGGAAAGCTTCGAGTCCAATACCAATTTGGTTATAGTGAGAATGCGTTGTATCCCGATAGTCATAGTAAAAATTCCCTCCTACCATATAAGCATCGGGATCGATGACATAGCGCATGCCAAGCCCAGTATTCGCGGCCAACTTGCCGTTGTTGAACACATGCCCACGTAAATCAACAAATGGGATAAACTCATCCATCTGATGTGTAAAAAATCCATCAAGGGTTGTATAACCGTGCTTATAACCAATGCCTTTAGATTCGATATGACGCACATTGACTTGATAGGGCTGGGCACTGAATCTACAATCTTGTTCCAGCGCATCCTCCTGCGACTCAGCAGAACTTTTCCTATCGTAAGCAGTCTCTTGCATCTGCTCTTTTTGCTGATCAACCTCTTGAACGGGAGTAACAGTAGAAGCAGTTTCATTTTTTTCACCAAATCCAAGAGCCTCTTTAGGCTCCTCATCAAGGCCCTTTAATACTAAGTCATTTTCCGTACCAGCAATGATGGGTCGATCTGTGCTGCTGTGTCTCTCTTTTCCAGCATGCTTTAAGGCCTCATCCGAAAAAAGGCATTCAGAATACAGTGCATT
>Ga0206862_1012_pt1 | contig 62241 bp, 58 predicted proteins | sample Alteio_BWOrgCont_43_FD_152625 | JGI IMG/M metagenome (GOLD analysis project Ga0206862, IMG submission 152625) | Enriched cells from forest soil in Barre Woods Harvard Forest LTER site, Petersham, Massachusetts, United States -... | ecosystem: Environmental > Terrestrial > Soil > Temperate forest >... | reverse complement strand
TTTGACTATTTCCTTAGCCTGCGTGGCAGCCTTTATCGCCATCCTTCTATCGATTCGTCTGGATGATATTGCTCATTTTGCGACTCTTGGCGCCCCATTTACCTATATTTTCTTTTTCACCGTTCACCAGATCCCCTACATCCTCCCGATCGCGATCCCTCTTTCCTGTCTAATTGCCTCCGTTATCTTAATGCAACGGCTTTCGGCAACACATGAGCTTACTGCTTTGCGGGCAGCCGGTTTTTCTCTCAAAGATATTCTCTTTCCGATTCTTCTCACAGCTGCTTTTCTTTCGATTTTCAACTTTTTGATTATTTCAGAGCTTGCCTCAGAGTCTCATCTGAAAACGAACCTGCTGAAAAATGAACTGCGCTCAATTAATCCTCTCCTCCTATTAAATAATAAACACCTGATGCGCCTGAAAGGATTCCACTTTGATATTCTAGGACACTCCCATGTGGGCGAATCTGCAAGCGATGTGATCCTCGCTCTTCCCAACCCACGTACAAATCGACTTAACCTATTCGTAGCCAAACAGCTAAGCGTCAACAGCAAATCCCTTGACACAAGCCAAGCAACCGTAATCATCGGCATGCCTAAAGAATCTCCTGAAGTATTTGACGACCTTCTCATCGAGAATACAGGACATGCACAATCGGAAGTGCAAGACTTTGCCGGCCTGCTCCAACGAAAAACACTCACCATTAACAACGATTACCTAAGACATGGTCTTCTTTCAGAGCGGATTAGAAATCAGAAAGCTGCATTAAAATCGGGCTATGAAAAAGGGCTTCCGCTGCAGCAGATCCATACGATGAAAAAAAACCTCAATCAGAGCTATAGCGAGCTTTTAAAAAGACTTTCCATCTCCCTGGCCGTATTCTCATTTTCGATAATGGGAGCCGCTTTCAGCATTCAAATCGGTAGAAAAAAATCCTACTTGGCGCTTCTGTACATTATTTTGCTTACCCTGCTTTACCTAGTGGCATTTTTCGTTGCAAAAGGATTTGACCACAAGATTGCCTATGCCGGGATTTTATATGCAATGCCCCATCTCATCATCATCGCATTATCCATCCTCTATTTAAGAAGAATTTCCATAGGAGTAGCAGCATAATGTCAAAAATCTGGGAACGTTATTTTCTAAAGGAATTTTTAAAGATCTTCTTTCTCTTCCTTTTCTGTTTTTATGGCCTCTATGTGATCATAGACTATGCGAGCCATACGAGCGCTCTCCCCCATCATACGGTACAAATCCAAGGCCAAACATTTTTTAAGTATTATCTCTTTGTCTTTGCCAGCCGCGCCGAAATTATCATTCCAATTGCCATCTTGCTGGCCTTCGTTAAAACGATGACCTCGTTGAACACACGCAATGAGCTCGTGGCATTAATGGCAGGCGGGATCCAACTCAAATCATTATTTAGACCCTTCCTCCTCTTTGCATGCCTTATGACGCTCCTTATTTTTGCAAATGAGGAGTTCCTCTTGCCTACCGCACTGAAAAAACTCAAACGAATAGAAGAAAAAACCAAACATCAAAAATCCAAACATGCTGTGGCCATTGCCGCTAACAGTGTCATTCTTGCGGATGGCACTTCCATCATTTACCAAGCATATGAGCAGGAATTTAATCGCTTTTTTGATGTCTACTGGATTGAATCCATCGACAGCATTTTCCGCATGAAATATCTTGACCCTAAGGCCGTTCCTCCGAAAGGATATTCTGTCGACCATTTGGAGCGTCAAAGTTCCGGTGAACTGATGCAGACAGCCTCGTTTCCTGAGAAACAGTTTGAAAAAATCGTATTTGCGCCCGAGGTCCTTCAGTCGGCCATCTTTGAGCCTGAAATTCTCTCCCTGACAGAGCTAATCAAAGAGGCTGGCGATCTTTCAAAAACGCGTACCGAGAAGGAAAGCCGCCTTTTGACAGCGCTTTATTGGAAGCTTTTAATCCCTTTTTTGTGTATTCTTGCCATCATTGGACCAGGCCCTTTCTGTATTCGTTTTTCAAGGCAGCTTCCCCTGTTTTTTATTTATGCCGGATCTCTTTTCGGGTTCATTGCCTTTTACATGCTCCTGGATGCTTCAACGGTTGTTGCGAAAAGACAGGTGCTCCCTCCAATGATCTCCTTTGCGTTCCCTTTTTTGCTCATTGCTCTCTTTTTTGTACGGCGTTTCTTTCGTCATATTATCGTGCGGGTATAACTTTGGTATTCTATGGATCCATTTGATCTTAAACTCTGGCCCGGATTCCACGCCGCTGGCGGCTTAAGGAATGGTTCCACAATGATACATCAGGTGGCCATTGATTCAAGGCGCGTCAATTCTGCCGATGCCCTTTTTGTGGCATTGAAGGGAGAACATCACGATGGCCATGATTTCATCGATCAGGCAGCCAAGAAAGGGGCTAAATTTGCTCTTGTGAGCAAAGAGTGGAATCCTTCCCTCTCCCCTTCCTCCATACAACTACTCCGCGTTGCCCAGCCTCTTGCAGCCCTGCAGGAGATCGCTCAATGCTACCGTGAAACCCTTTCAGCTCAATTCATCGCAATCAGCGGCTCCTTCGGCAAAACCATGGTCAAAGACCTGCTTCTATCCCTTCTTAACACACAATATTCGGCTGGCGGCTCTCCGGAGAGCTTTAACAGCCAAATCGGCGTTCCCTTAAGCCTCTTCACCATCAATCAAAGCCACTCCTTTGCCATTATTGAAGCTGCCATCTCGCATAAAGGAGAAATGGACGCCCTTGCAAAAATGATCCGTCCCAACTACTCTATCCTCACCCCCATTGGAAAGAAACACCTCGCCACGTTAAATGATCTGAAAACGCTTTCACAAGAGCTCTGCAAGCTGATCGACGCGGTCCCGCAGCAGGGTTGGTCCCTCCTCCCGTCTGAACAGCTTCCCTTCCTTTCCCGAGTGGATAATCGTTTCTTTTGGGATCAACCTTCACACCTGCTTCCGTTTGCCAAGCGATTGTCGTCAAATCAAAAAAATTACACACTCCATTTTCCTAATCAAGAGTCCTTTTCATGTACGCTTCCGGGCTATTCAGCCTATTACATGAATCTCATTAATATAGCTGTGCAGGCAGCATGGCTATTGGATATTTCTGCTGAAAATATTGTTAGAGTCCTCAGCCAGCTGCGCGAGGAGCCGAGCAGAACAGAACTTTGGAGTTCGCCAAAAGGCACTCATATCCTCAATGACACCTACTGCTCCGATCCTCAGTCTGTTTTAAGATGCCTACGTTTTTCAAATCTCTCCCCTGCGTATAAAAGGAAAATCTTTGCTTTTGGAGGAATGAGGAGTCAGGCCCCGAACATTTTGCAGGAATATGGGCATATCGGAGAAATTTTTGCAGCCGCTAAAATCGATCAACTTCTTCTTTATGGGGATAACCCTTTTTCTACTCTTATAGAAGCGTTTAAACGAGATCATCCTAACGGTAAAATCTTCTCCTTTGCTGATGAACTGACACTGATCGCTTATTTAAACGAACAGGCTAAACAGGATGATCTTATTTTTATTAAGGGAGAGAGAAAAGTCCCCTTCGATGTTCTGATCAAAGGCTTCCATGAAGGCCTCTCGAATAATCTTCTGATCATCAATCTTTCGGCTATAGAAGCTAATCTCAAGCTCCTTAAACACAAACTACCCAAGCCGACAAGAATCATGGGCATTATCAAAGCCTTTGCCTACGGAACTGGTGACGCACGCATGGCAAAATACCTTCCTGTTTGTGGTGTCGATATCTTGGGCGTTTCTTATGTCGATGAAGGAGTGATTTTGCGTCAATCAGGAATCGACAAACCCATTTTCTCCATCAATGCAGCCATCTATGAGATCGATAAAGTGGTAAAATGGGACTTAGAGGTGGGTGTCAGCAACTTAGTATTTCTTCAAGAGCTTTCCAAACGCGCAAGGGAAGAAGAGCGATGTATCAAAGTGCACTTGCATGTTAACACTGGCATGGGAAGGTTCGGTTGCAGACCGGAAGAAGCTCTCATGCTAGCGCAATTCATTGTCGGTCAGACGCATCTAAAACTGGAAGGAGTCATGACCCACTTCGCCTGTGCCGACGACCCTTCCCAAGATCCTTTCACCCAAACACAGATCGCTTCGTTTGATTCTGTCATTGAACAACTTCAAGCTCAGGGCATTGACCCTCCTTGGAAGCATGCATCGAACTCCAGCGGGGCTATTCGTTTCTATCTTCCTCAGTATAATATGGTCAGAATTGGACTAGCTCTCTACGGATTACATGCTTCTGAAAGCGTAGAAAAAGCTTCCGACCTACGGCTAGCCCTCTCCTTAACGTCCCGCATTGTGGGAATAAATGTCTGCCATAAAGGAGAATCGGTCAGCTATGGAAGGAGCTATCGCATTGAAAAGGAGATCGGACGGATTGCTATCCTTCCCATCGGGTATTTTGATGGATTTCATCGCCACTATAGCGGTAAAGCGTCTGTATTAATTGCAGGACAACGAGCGCCTATGGTAGGGAATATCTGCATGGATTATATGATGATCGATGTGACGGATATTGAGAATGTGAACGTGGGCGACCCTGTTTTGATTTTTGGGGAGGATGAGTCGGGCAACTTTCTCTCCCCAGAAGGCCTAGCTGAATCAGGAAATTCAATTATTCACGAGCTGATCACCTGTCTTGGACCACGAATCCAGAGGATTTTTGTTTTCGAAGAGGGGCAGCAGCAGCGATAACACTTGGCCTTGTTATACACTATTTACCACCGAGCCACTTTAACGAGAGATTTTAACGCGAAGACCTCGAAGAAAACCAAGGAGAAGGAGAGATTTTAACGCGAAGCGAGACAGTTCCTTTGGCTAGCGTTTGCGATTAAGCATTAAAAAGGATAGTTTTTATTCTTAATTTGCTTATCCTGCCGCCGAAGGCGACCCTGCATATCCTGTTATAAAAATATTTAGAACAGGATATGCAAGATCGCCAGCCGCCGAAGGCGACCCTGCATATCTTGTTATAAAAATATTTAGAACAGGATATGCAGGATCGCCTTCGGCGGCAGGATATAAACAAGATAGGATGGATTTTTTTGTCGTGTTTATAACTTAATGCACATGCCTTCGGCAACCTCTATCGCGTTAAAATCGCTCAGTGGTAAATAGTGTATAACAAGGCGATAACAAATGAGGAACAGTATGGAAACAGAAAAAAATTTTGATCGTCTCTTACAACTTTCTAAGCAAGCGCGTATTCTTGAAGGCGTCTCATCGATTCTCGACTGGGATCAGGAAACCTATATGCCTGATGGAGCCTCAGGAATACGTTCTGAGCAGGTAAAAACCTTAGCAGGCGTTATCCATCGCATCAAAACAGGAAAAAAATTTGGCACTGCTTTGAATAAATTGATCGACGTCAACAAAGGGAGCTACTTATCCAAGTCCTTTTCAGAAGAGCAAAAGGCTGCATTGAGGGAATGGCGCCGAGATTACCTGCACAACACGTCTCTTCCGACTAAGTTTATTGAAGATTTTACAAAACTGACTTCTCAAGCCATTATCGCATGGCGTGAAGCCAAGGAGCAAGACTCGTTCCAGCACTTCGCCCCGTCCTTGGAAAAAATCGTCACCATGTGTCGACGTAAAGCAGATCTGCTTGGCTATAAAGAGCATCCTTACGATGCTTTACTTGATCTCTATGAACCGGATATGACGACGAAGGAGGTCTCAACTCTTTTTGATGGACTCAGACTTGCGCTTTCGCCTTTGATCAAGAAAATTGAAAACCACCCGGTTGATCATGCTTTTCTTTTTGGCAAATGGGACAAAACAAAACAGCTCGCCTTTGGCAAAACACTATTGGATCATATGGGATACTCGTTCACTAATGGACGGCTCGATTGCTCCGTCCACCCTTTCTCCTCCTCCTCACATCCCACAGACAGCCGCATCACCACACGTATTCACCCGACCTCGCTGATGAGCAGTATTTTTGCCGTCTTGCATGAGGGAGGCCACGGCCTCTATGAGATGGGACTCCCTGTAGAATGGTATGGAAATCCTTTAGGTAACGCACGCTCCCTAGGCGTCCATGAAAGCCAATCGCGCTGGTGGGAAACACGCATTGGATTGAGCCGGCCCTTTTGGAAATATTTTTTTCCTCAACTACAAGACACATTTAAAGGTCCTCTGAAAAATGTTTCTTTCGAACAGTTTTACCGCGGCATCAACAAGGTAATGCCTTCTTTCATACGCATAGAAGCCGATGAGATGACCTACCCGATGCATGTCATCCTGCGTTTTGAACTGGAAAAAGGGCTGATCGAAGGCACTCTGAAAGTCAAGGATATCCCTGAAGCATGGAATGACACGATGGAGCGCTATCTGGGAATCACCCCTCCCAGCTTTCAGCAAGGCTGCCTACAAGATATTCACTGGTCTATGGGGGGCTTTGGATACTTCCCCACATACACCTTAGGAAATATTTATGCGGCGCACCTTTTTGAAGCCTTCGAAAAAGATCAGCCTCAATGGGAGAAAGAAGTAGAAAAAGGAGAGCTTCTTTTTATTAAAAATTGGCTGGCAGATAAGATTTATCGCCACGGAAGCTTTTACAGCACAAGGGACCTTCTAGAAAAGGCTTCTAAGAAAAAACTCTCTTCAAAAGCCTATTTGGACTATCTAACTAAAAAATTTTCCCAATTATATCCCATCGGTCATTGAGGAAGAATAATATGCAATTGTAGGATTGGGGAATCAAATGCAGAAGAGAGAAACTCTTGAATGAGCGTTTTGAATTTCTCATTTCCCCATTCCCTTATTGCATTCTCAATTGTTTTTACACCGTTGAGAAAACGGTGGAAGTGTCGGCTGATCATGAGTCTTTCCCTGCTGATAAAAACGGGCCCATAGAGGAGCGTATGAAGAAATTCTACATCCTCATTTTCCAATTTGCCTGACTCTATAAAACGATGCAAGGCAAACAACCCTGCACTCATGCTCATGCCCAAATCCAATCCATCTTTGCAGGTTAAACTGAATGAGCTTGGCTTAATCAAATCGATCAGTTTCAGCTCCAGGAATAGATAGAACAAGTCGATAAAATTAATGCGCTCTTCCACAGAGAGGACATTTTTACCCGAAAAGAAGATCTGATGAATCGCTTTCATTGCCTTATCGCTATAGTCCTTCAGCTTATCCATAGAAACATTTTTTGGGAAATAATAGCCCGATTGTTTTCCAAAAAGATGCTCTCTGAAAACCTGAAGGAAAGCTGCAGCATGATTAATATCCGAATAGGGAGGGTCTTGGTTTGTAAAGTCGGTATCATTAGCCAAGGTAACAACGCAAAGAGACTTACTGAAATCCTCTTGTTCTTGCAAATCTTCTAAAACTGCACAACGGGCATGCTCCAACCATGTGGTGCGATTTTGCAGATTGATGATCAGATGTTTTTTTGGAATCCCATGGCTTGTCAAATGGCGTATGAATCCTTTGAACTCTTCGATCACACTTGCTCGATCGATAAACTCTTGTACCGTCGGGGATGGAATCCTCAGATTCGCAATACGGTTTTCTTCAAGAAGCAGATCGTAGATTTTGTAGGGAATGTTCGTTTGTGCAACCGGATCAAATGTATGGCAAGAACCCTCTTCAAGCATGTCTAAGACCTTATGAAGCGGTCCGTTAAGAATATTCCGCGTCCACTTTGACATTCCTCCATAGATCGTTTCCAGCTGCTTTGAAACTATTTCGTTATTGGGTTGTCCTTCATAATTCTTTTTAATGCACTCTTGAACAAATGGGTGAATCTCTCCAATCAGATTCTGCTGTGAAAAAATGGCATGGCAAATGGCATGGACAAGTTCCATAATATTTACAGCAGCATCATTAGAAGCTTGCGGCGGATAGGCCAGCCAACGCTGAAACGAACTCGTATGCATCGCTTGCCTTAAAAAATATTGAAAGTCAAAATAGTACTCCATACAGTTTTTCACAGGGGAGAAGCGCGAAAGATTATTTTCATGCGAACTCATCATCAATGCTAATAGCGCCTTATTCAACGATTGGACAAGATCTAAATTTTTGTATCTTTTAGTTGTTTGGTAGTACTGCGACGTAAATGGCGCGATCTTCTTAATAATCTGTATCGCACCTTTTTGCAGCATGCGATCAAACCACTCTGCAATCGACTTCTGACCACCCTCTTTGTTTTCGCGTTGAGTAAGGCCTCCAAAGTCATAAACAAGCTTAAGATTCCTAACCAGGCGTGGATTAAAAAATCGCCCTCCATCCTGCTTTCTAATAAAAAGGAGTTCGTAGTCAAGATCCTTTTTTACTGAATCAAGATCGACATAGATATGATTCACCTCAGTATCAACAGAAGTTTCACTTTCAAGCTGCACATTAAGAGCAGGAAATAGACGGCTTTTTTTCAATAAACCAAAAATCCATTTACCTAAAACCTCCTGTTCCACCTGCTTCGATATCTTTGTTGCATAAAAGGACTGCAGCTGTTTATATTCCTTAAATTCATGGACATCTAACTTTTGATTAAATTGAGAGGCTATTTCTTCGATTTTCTTTGCTGAGTCCCCTACTAAAAGCATGATCGATTTAATGCCTTCAATTAATGCCATGTCAGTCAGAAGAAGATGCTCATCCCCATACATCTCATGCATGTATTGATAGATAGACTGATAGAGCGCTTTAATGGGTTTGGCTAGAAAAAGCCCTGAAGCTTCATCCACCCAATTCAAATGGGTATGATTCGGAATATCAAGCTGCGACAGTTCAAACCCGGAGCCTACATCTATATTCACGATATGCGACAATGTCTCATTCGCTTCATTAAAACTTATCTGTGTATGTATATGCGTAGTCATAAGGCCTCCTAGATCTAAAACATCTCAATTACTAAACCGTTAATAAAACTGTTAATAAACTAACACTTCCTATTACTCATATATTTTTATTATTACAAACATCAATTAATTTAAGAAGTAATATATTTATTTGTGTTTATTTATAAATGTGTATAAAAATAAAAAAAAGGAATATAATGATCTCGACAAAACAATTGTTTTAAAAACGCGACATACACGAAGAGAAGTGGACAAAGTGGACGAAGTGGACTTAGTGGACGAGGTGGACGAAGTGGACGAGGTGGACGAGGTGGACTAACGAACTATGTTTTAATTAGTCCACTAAGGTCCACTAAGTCCACTTTGTCCACTTCGTCCACCTCGTCCACTTTTCTTTATTTTTTTAAAAGCAATTCTGATTGACAGAAAATAGAGCAAACGACTATAAACTCAGATTCGATTTGTTTTATGCAGAGCTCAATTTTATGCGGAAGAGTGGCAGAGTGGCCGAATGCGTCTGTCTTGAAAACAGAAGTCCCCTCCGGGGACCGTGGGTTCGAATCCTACCTCTTCCGACACTTGGGATGATCTGACACTGCTATTAGCTTATCAAACGGCTCACGCAGTGTTATGATTGCCTTCTTATCCTTCATTTCCAAGTTCGAAAATAGGAAATTCAGAATTTGCCGTTTTTCCTCAACTTTCGAACTTTTGTAGATTTCCTTAGCTCGCTTGGCCAAATCAAGCACAGTTTTGACAGTAATTAAGCTAGCCTTATCAGCATCCACATGAGTTGCCATCAAAGAGATGATTTCTTGCTGTCGTTTTTTATATTCATTAAGCTTCTGTTCATAAATCTCGCCATCAATTTTTCCATCTAAATGAGCATCAACAAGTCGAGAGATTCGATTTTGAACTTGATCCAATTCCTTTCGTAGATTCTCATGGGTTTGTTTGTAGAATTCCTGTTCAGATTCAAAAGATTTTCTCAAGTAATCTGTGATTTTCTCAATCAAATCGTCAGGAAATTGAATTTTATCAAGGTAATCCAGCAGTGGAGCTACCAATTCCTCTTCTCTTACCCATTCTTTCTTGCAAATACCTTTTGTTGAGCACGATGTAACTGTGCTGGAATTGACTGTCCTTCTTCCTGTTCTTTACTGGACACTCTGGCTAGGATGATTGCTTTCATTTTTTTGTTGTTCTATAAGCTTGTTGGGGATGACTTGACTGATAAGGAAATATGTATTCGAGGAGTCCTGATTCAATCATGTTTTTTAAATAGACTTCTTTTATATATTTTGGATTTCGTTTTAATATCTCAGAGAGTTCTTGAATCCGAAATGGACGTAAAGAACAAAGATCTTTAATTAAAGATTTAACTTCTTCAACATCAGACTTTTTTCTAAGTTTTTCAATTTTTAATCTTAGATCTTCTGGTATGGAAGCAAATAATGAAGATACCTGACCAGTAGAACTAGGTAGGTTTGAGCTCAAGCTAGGTAGGTTTGAGTTGAAACTAGGTAGGTTTGAGTTTAAGCCGGGTAGGTTTGAAGTTTGAAGGTTAGGTTTTGTCTGGCCAGTTAATAGCTTACTTGTTGGAACATAGTAAGTTGCGTTGCTTCGACCCATTTGCTCTAGGAGGCCAAAATCTCTCAATCTTCGCAAGCTGGCGCTCGCCGCCAAAGTCTCAACGCAGTTAATGTTGCGATAGTCTGCATTAGTGATCGCTCCCATTTCCCTCACCACAATGAGAGTTCGAGCTTCTTCATCTGTCAAATCAAATTCTTTAAAGTTTTTAAGCCATTCAATATCTTTTTCGTCAAAAAAATGGTGTGTCAGCAATGTCAGTGTAAATTTATTAGCTGTTCGATCTGATTCGAAAAATGGGACAGATAAATTAGCTTCTCGCATCGCTTCACGCATTGTCCGAATCCCCGTTCCTTTTGTTTCGGCAATATGTAAGTCATGCAAAACTTTAGCAATCTGGTCATTGCGAGTAATTGACCCAGGAAGTCCGAGCTGATCTTCAGGTTTCAAAGAATAGCCAGGATTCAAAAATTCAATGCGATTGGCATACCGAACGATTTGAATAGCTTGGCCTGCACGATAGTCTCGATGCATAACAGCATTACATACAGATTCCCTAATAACAACGTCAGGTATTAAAGGAATGTCTTTCCGAAAAATATTGTTTGGCTGCATTGAAAAGGCTTGAGGAATATCCCGCATAATATGGGTGATTACACGCGGAATAGCTAAAATTAGAGCCTCACTAAATTCATAGGATTGAGAATAACGCCTTTCTGGGTGAGGAACCCATTCCCTTCCTTCAACGATGATATAATCAATATTGGAAGCGATGGGAAATAATCGACGAAGAGCCATCTCAGTTCCAAAAAGAATAATTCCCGCAACGGTAGCTTTGATCTCTCCTTTGACCTCTATGGCTGCTCCTAAAGCAATCATTAGCTCTTGATCGCTCCATAAGAGCTCTTTAGCCTTGGGATTAACTTCTTTTCGATAAATTCGATAAGCAGCTATAGCTTGTGGATCAAAATCTTTCCAAGAAGCATCCTCTAAAGGAGTTTTATCAAATTTTTTCTGTGAACGAAGCTGATAGAGCATATCGAGATCTTCTCGAGTGCATAATTGATCAGTTGGTCCGATTCTTCGAAAAGCTCCCTGCTCTATTCCACGACTCTTTATGAAAATAGGTTTTTCATAAGTTTCGACTTCAGAAATATAGGCAACAATGATAGGCCCTTCTGGATGAAGTAGTACGTCGATAGCAGGTCGAAGTGGTTTATTAAAATTTTGACGGCATAAAGTCACAAGTTCACTCTGGAGTTTATCAGGATTAGAAACTCCAGTAACTTTATAGCGGGGAGCTTTATTAGAATCGTTTTTCGTAAGTCCAAGAACCAAATAGCCCCCGCCCAAGCCAGCCTCATTGCTAAAAGCAGAGATGGTTTCTAAGGCACTATCTCCAATTTTTTCGATCGATCGTTTGACCTCGACTCTTTCCGATTCATCGCCATTTTGTATGAGATTTAATAGTTCTTCAAATTCCAGCTGATCCATGAAAATTCCTTAAGGGTTATTTAGAGGTGCTTGAATTGCGGATTGATTTCAGGAGATTTTCAAGATCTTTTTTTTTGTAGAGACGATAACTGTTTATGGGATTGCGATGGGTTGTTAGTTTTCCTTGTTTTTCCCAATTGCGCAAAGTGCTGGGTGAGATGCCCAAATAGGCTGCAGCTTCGTTGATCTGTAGATAATCATCGATCTTCTCCATGATGGTTTCCTCCTTTATTGATTTTAAACAATATCAATGCTTACATAACTTTGCAATTAGAACATTAACACACGTCTAAAAACCTCAATCGGGCTGAAACCATTCTTCTTGTTCAAAGTCGAAATCACCTTTTTGTGCCAATCCACATAAAATCAAAACCTCTTTTGTTGCTTCAAAATCTCCCACAAAATGCCTTTCCCATAGAGCTAATTTTTTTTCTAAACTCTCAGGCATATGAGGGCATTCAGATCGCATCTTTCGTAGACGTTTCAAATGCAATTTATTTTCTTTTTCTATATCAAAGTCTTTGTGAAGACAGTTTAAGTCATCCCACATATATAAAATCCTCCAAAGATCTGAGAGACTTTTTTAAGTCATTGATCAGAATTCGGCATTCAACGCGCTTAGCTTGTGCTATTTTTGTACAAAGACCATGTTTTATTACCATTGAACCACCATGCCAATAACATCGACCATTAGGCATTGCAGCTTGCTGACAAGGTTTATGATGATTACTTCGTGCTTTAGCTCCGCATCGAGGTAGCCGTCTGAAATCAAACGCCATGGGCTATTCTCCTTTTTTATTTGTTAATTCGATTTGACTCTTCTCGCGATAGCGTTGAAGTACCTCCAAGGCTTGATGACTTAAGCGAACCATCATCATCCCGTGGCCTTTAGTTGCTCCACAATCACTAGCTAATGCATTCATCCCCTGAAGATGAAGAGCCACAAATTGAGCAGCTAAAACAGCTTCAACAGAATCCTTTTTTCAATGGAATTTCACTGGTAAAGCAGAAGAAGCGATGAACACCAGATAATTTCAGGGAGTATTTTTAAACTTGAGCTTGTTGGCAAACCTTATGTAACTTTGTAATTGCAACCTTCTCTTTTTTCCCCTAGAATGACTCATCAAAAGATGAAACATAGACAACTTTTTTAGAGGAAAAATATAAACTCATTCTCAGTTGTAGCAATAACTACAACAGGAAATTGGAAATAGGTAATCGTATGGTCTTTGTAAGCGCTAAATCAGGTCCTCCAAATATTGGAGATCCACCAAGTATGTTCACTGTTCAGTATTTCGATGAACAAGGCAACATGATCATCCGAAGTGGCGGAAAACGAACTTGGAGATGTAATAATCCAGGAGCACTTCTTAAAAGCCCTTATAGTATGAGCAAGGATAGACGTGCAATCGGCTCAGCAGGATTTGGGGAGTACGAGTATGCTGTTTATCCCGATTATGAAACAGGACATGAAGCATTGGTTGTTATGTTGAGAGGCAGCCGCTATCGAAATCTAACTTTATTAGAAGCTTCTATTAGATATGTTAAAGAAGATCCTGGTCATGGTCCAAAGATTGCACAAATGAGCAATCTTGATCCCAATCGCAAAATCAGCTCTTTATCCGATGTAGAATTTGAAAGATACTGGAAAGCTATCGAAAAAAATGAACGTTGGGAAGTTGGTGAGGAAGATTTTATTCCAAAATGGATTATTTCAGGAGTCCATAAAAAAAGAGGTGTGATCACAGAATACTTAGTTTGCTTCAACAAAGAGTCTATATGGCTTCCGAAACAAGAGGCCATCAAGTGGACTATGGAGGGTAAGCTGCATGCCATTCTCGTTCATATGAAAAATGGAAATCATTATCTACGACCCGAATATGGTCAACATGGCTTTGTTATTATCACCTAAAAGTGTGTGTTTTATGAGAATCAGTTATCTTTTTTTGCTGCTTATCTTAACAGCCTGTTCTTCAGACTCGAATAAGGGATTGGATAATATCGAGGAAATCAAGAAAGATTTCATCGCCACTATTTTAACCGAAAGCGCTTTAGATGAAGGGCCTTTTCAAATGAATTATCATTTACGAGCCATTTTATTTTCAGATAACGTGGTGAGTCTTATGGGTGATGTTTTTGTATTTGCACATCTGCCACACGGCTGGAAGCAATATGAAGGCAAAACATATGCCAAAATGAATGGCTCTTTTAAGGAAATCACTTTAAATGACCTATTCCCAAAATCAAGTCAAAAAGAATTTTTAAGAAGCTATTGCGAAAACTTTTTCAAATATCATGCCACTTGTAGCTATTTTCAAGGAACTGATCCATTGTGTGATCACCTGGATCAAGAACTAATTAAAACATTTGTGGTAGATCACGAATCTCTTATTTTAGTTTTTCAACCTTACGCTGTGGGTGGATTTGCTGATGGTCCCTTTACAGTTAAAATTCCGTTCATTGAGTTAATTGGAAAATGGCAAGCAGGCAATCCCTTGGAAAAGCATCTACCAATAACTAAAAACTTTCTTTCTTCATGGGATAAAGACAATTGGATCAGCGATGTCCAAGAGGATCACTCAATTGCGTATCAAAAGCAATCTTCTGAAATTTAATCTTTTGTAATTTTTGCAAGTGTAGCAGCCACCCAACTTGGAGATGGATCATTTTTAAAAAGTTGAGAAACATCAACGAGTTTCAAATCCAGAATTTTAGGCTTTGCATGGCTACCAATCAAGTAGTGCATTGTAGCAGTGACATCTGAAGGATCTCCAATAGCGTTAAGATGCATTCCATGTTTATAAAATTCTGCATATTTGTTTTGCTGTAAGAAAGAAAATCCTTGTTCAATTTGATTTTTAGCAAATGATAAAGCCTCTTCACCCATAGGAATAGTAGAACTTTTAGGAAGAGCATAGGCTATACCATGATGACAATAGTCTTCTGTCCCAACAATAACAGCATTTTTGGCAAGCTTTTCAAGCTCTTGTATGCCTGGAAGTGTTTCGGGATGCCTATTTACTAGACTAGGATAGCGTTCAATTAAACGTGGAGCCTTCTTCCCTCTACGTTTGACTTCAATTTTTAAAAGAGAATTGAAAAGATTTAATGAAAATTCATCTTTTAGGAGATCTTTTACATTTATTAATTCAGGACTTAACACTCCCCAAGAAGGTTCTTGTGAAATATCTTCACCGTTAAATTCTTTGATGCGGGCTTGTAGAAATTGTGGAAAGGGATGAACAGTTCCAAGGGTAATCACCTGATCGGCACCACTGTCCAAAATAGCATGGATTACTGCTCCCATTTGTTCCCCACACTTGCTGAAAAAAGTATGTGGAAAAATAGCTCCTCCGCCATTGCTAAAAGCTAAAGCAATCTCTTTTGACCACTGTTTTCCCTGATCGAGAATCTCATATAACTGATCTCCTAACGAAGTCAGCTCTCCATAGTACTGATCTAAACCATTAGGTTTAGGCTTAGTGACTGAGAATATTTTTACAAATGGGTATTCTATAGCATGCATTGTTTTCAATTCCTAATTAACCATATTCTTCAGCATTGAAAGTATTCTTGAAATCCAAATTTAACATTTTGTCAGTGCCCAGGTTGCTGCTCTTTTCTCTTGCTTCAAGAAAAATAGCTCATCTTTACGAGCTTGCTTTTCAGCCACTGCTTATTGCCTTTTTCTCTTTCTTTTTCTTTTCAATCTCTTCTCGCATATAGTCTTGCGCTAAGGTAGAAGGCTTCGTTGTTTCTTTTATTCTTGCCATCTCACTATCTCTCTTACCTTCATTATGCTCCGAGATGATAACATATCTTGCCAAGGCTTGAAAAGATGCAACTTAGCTGATTTAGCGAAAGCCACCCGTTATAACAAGTGTTTCACCAGTAATCCATGCGGAATCATCGGAGGCAAAAAACACAACGGCTTTAACTACATCTTTAGGCAAACCAATTCTTTTAAGAGGAGTTCTTGCTTCAACTTTTTGGCGAAGCTCGCTATCAATAATCCCTGAAGATTGCGTTCCTTCAGTCTGTATGATCCCTGGATTAATAGCGTTGACCCGAATATTTCTTGAACCAAGTTCACAGCCTAAAGATTTTGTAATCGAATCAACTGCTGCTTTCGTCGCACTATAGACAGTCGCATAAGGTGCCCAAGACTTACTTGCAAGAGAACTAATATTAACAATGCTTCCCCCAACTGGATTAAAATGTTTAACAGCTGCCTGACAAGCAAACAACAATCCTAATACATTTAAATCAAAATGCTTATGATAATTTTCGGTCGTGATTTTTTCTAAAGGAGCAAATTCATAGAAGCCTGCATTATTAACGAGAATATCAAGTTTTCCAAAAACCTTTTCTGTTTCAGAGAAAAGATGATCTATATCTTTTTGATTGGTCATGTCACTTTGGATAGCTATTGATTTTCCACCTTTATGTTTAATGGATTGGACAACACGGTCTGCTTCTTCTTTGCTTGAAGAGTAATTAACCACCACTGAGGCTCCTTCTTCAGCCAATTCCTCGGCAATCGAAGCTCCAATACCTTTAGATCCTCCTGTTACTATAGCAACCTTATCGATCAATTTTTTTGACATAATCATATCCTTTAACTATCTAATTTCTTTTTTTAACCATTGAATTTCCAATTCAAGTTGGCAAATTCCATATTTTAGAGCTTTTAGGCGAATCGATTTCCTTGGCGAGTCTGTTAACCCCTCTAATCTTTCTTGTATTTTTTTGTACTCAGCGTGAATTTTTTCGATTTTCTCCAATCTTTCCTGAAACAACCGAATCGCCTCCAATGGATCTACAACGAAAAAGAGCTTAAGCAAAAACTCATTACGTGGGGTCTCTAAGCTCATGGAACTTTCAAACCACATCTTAAATTCCTCTCGCCCCAATTCTGTAATTGAAAAAATCTCTTTCTTTTTCTTTCCAATAGAAACGCTTTTGGATTGAGCTTTTCCTTCCTTAGCCAAAAGTTTTAACATTGGATAAATTGTCGAATCAGATTCACGCCAGAAATAGGCAGTTGATCTTTCCATAAGAGATTTAATTTCGTATCCTGAGCAGGGTCCGTCAAAGAGCATTCCTAAAATTGCATATCTTGTTTTATTGATTGATCTCATATAAAAATACCTAGTTTATGGGTATTTTATAATATAAGATACTTTTTGTACAGGAAGTTTGTCAGCTTCCCGAAATTAGAGGCTGATGGCAGTAGATTTTTGCATGAATGGTCTGAGAACCGCCTGTTATGGCTGAGTTGTTTGGTGTCAAAATACCAGCAATTTCTAAGCATCTGAAAAATATCTATGAAAGCAAAGAGTTAAGCCCGGAAGCAACTGTTTCCAAAATGGAAATAGTTCAGATAGAGGGAGAACTTCATAAGCTTTAAAGATAAAATTCTCCAGTAAAAAACTTTCAATGCGCAGAACCCCTTTCTTATGTTTAAATCCTTAAGTCTAACGTATTTTCCAAATCATGGTATCAAAGCTAGCTTTAAGCTGCAAAAGGAAGTAATTCCCTGATGACGTTACCAAATTTCCGCCAAGGAAAAGTTCGAAGACCGTCCCATGTCTCCCGCACTTTCTATATAAATCAACCCCCTATAAAGCCAAACGATCCAGACATCCTAGACAAACAAATCTGTTTTGGTGTTGCCTGAAATCAAACCTTCTATAACTCCAAAATGTTTGTCCTGAGTACACACCACGCATCCATGTTCCAAAGCTTGTGATGCGATCCATATATCATTTGTTGGGATTGGTTTACCTTTGCTTTTAAGGATGCAGTAAATCTTTGAAAAAAAATGGGAAGTATCGAGACTAATAGGGTAAATAATAATTCTGGGTGATTCTAGAAATTGCTCGAGCTCAAGTTTATTTTGTTTAGCCCTATTTCCCCCTTCGAATCCAGCTTCCAACTCTCCAATCACAATAGGACTTATACATAACAATTCGGCATGCTGGATAATTTCAACTATTTCTTTATCATTTCTTTTGAATGATGCATAAGCATTGATATCGAGCATTACAGGTCTCATAACCAGAGCTCCCTATCAATTTTTTCGAAGAATTTTATGTTTTCATCAAAGGCCTTTTTATCATCCATACTCCATGTTCCAGCAAGATGGTCGAGATCGTGAAAAAGAATCCTTTTCTTTTGATGCACAGTTCCCAGCCCTTTATCAATAATTTGCAAAATTAACGAATTGATACTGATTTTTTGTTTTGCTGCTTCTCTCTTCAATAAGACCATAACCTCAGGAGCAATATTTCGAAGATTGAAATTCGACGCCGACATATAATACCTCTATCTGATATCAATATAATATCTTATATAATACCATTTAGCATAAGATGTCAAGAAATAAATAAGTGCTGACCTCGGCCTGACTACTTTATGAGGAGGGGATATATCGAGACTAAAAAAGCAGCCAGACCCTCTCGGTCTAGGCTTGTTAATTTGTCTTAAAGAGTGTACAAGAATAATGTCCAAATGTCAGTCTAACCCAATCGCGCGAAGCGTTTGGAGTGCGCAAGGCCTCTTGCGCTTTGTTATAAGGCCATAAAGTTTTTATAGATTCATCAGTGCATTCATCATAACAAAGCGCAAGAGGCCTTGCGCACTCCAAACGCTTCGCGCAACCTGGAGGAATCTCCGGATGTGGGACATAAATTCGAACATATTTTACAGTATTCTTTGAGCCAGAAACAGGCTAGATTAACCAGCTTCTCGGTCTGGTCTACTAAGTTTTAGGACAAAAAAAAGTAAAAATTTCTAGTCGTTTTTAAATGAAAATTTATCTTTCTATTCTAAGATAAACCCGTTGCCAGTAGCGAAAGAATTCATCTCTCCAACTTTTTCATCATTTCCTTGTTTGGTATAAATTTCAATTAGCTTTTTGAGGTACGTAGTAGCTTTATCTTTTTTATCATCAAAGGAATGCTCATTAATATACTCTGTCATTGCGGGAATATGATCGCCGGCGATAGAGAAGTTGAGGAGGGCATCTGCGTACTTTTCGTTGCCCTTTCCATTATTTTTTCCTATAAAATTGGGGATTCGATAGAGCTTGGACAATTCAAATTGAGCTTCAGCATTTTGAGTTTGATGGAGAAACTCATAGATTTGACCGGCATACTCCAAGTCATACGAAAGACTTTGAGGATTTTTATAATCACGTGCTAGACCCAACAAATAATTTGTATCTGGATGGATTGCACCTGTATTCAAATTGATCATGAATTCGAGTTTTTCTAACTCGGATAATCTTTTTGCCTTGGTTGTATCACCCTTATAGTTGTTTTTCAATTCACCTATTACTTCAAGAGTTCGGACTGTACTATTTCCATTCATGTTGCTTGTAAGCTCGGTTTCCAAACGAAGATTAGCGTCTTTTCTCAATTGATCAAGTTCTTCACCAACTTTTTCATTTCCCGTTAGATTAAGTTCTTTATCACCTTTTTCCTTTCCCGTTTCAGGTTCTGATTTAACTTTTTCATCAGAAGGGAAAAAGTGACGCTTGATTGCAATAGAGACGCCGATAAGAATCGCGAGAGCCACACCCGATATAATAAATACCGGAACCAGTGTAATTGGCGAGCGACTCACAATAAAATCTCGACAGGAAGGGCAACTATTTGACTCATTAAAAAAAACATTTTTAAAAAGCTGCGTCGCTTTATTGACAACCCCATCCTCGTTGTTGAAATGGTATGATAAACCAGAGAAATATGAAGAAATACGATCCATTTTATATATCCTTTTTTAGTATATTTTTAATATTGTGACCATCCTATCATAAAAAGTAATTTGAAATCAATATTTTTATTATTTTTTTCAACTTCTTTATTATAAGATTTGATAATTGAAAAAGTTAAGAATATCGCTCATTATGTTCGAATAGGAGAGGCAGCAGGGAGAGACAAAGACCTGATCATGATCAGCCGGAAAGGGAGTAAAAATGCAATATCCATCAGGCATTTAACAGCAAAATCGCCGCAAGCCAACTTTAGGATCATGCTGATCTCTTCGTTCCAAAAGGCGAGAAACCAAAAAGCGGCCGTATCAACTAAAGAGGCCGATACAGAAGCAACGAGGGGTCCATACCACCAAGCAGCCTTTCTCAAGCGATTGAAAATGGAAATATCGAGCAACTGAGAAATCAGAAAAGAACTTAAGGAGGCAAAGGCAATTTGCGGCGTGGAGAGATAACTCGATAAGATAGCTGCAAAGATGAATCCCAGATAAACAACCTTTCTGGCCTGCTGTGGACCATACAGACGGTTGGTCAGCTCATTGACAAGAAAAGAAAGAGGATAGGAAAACGCTCCCCAAGTGAGCCAGTCGTTAATGGGATACATGACCAGGATATTGGAGAGGACAACAACCCAAACCATTGCTAAGTAGGCATTTGGAATCGAAAATAACCAAGAGGACTTTTTTAGCATAATTTAATGCAAATCATATTGGATTTTTTTTGCGATAAAACGCTTCGCCTCTTTTTCCGGACAGGCATAGAGACCTACAAGAAGAGAGAGAACCGAGGCACCTAGTGCCAAAATCATGATCCAATTTTTAATTTGAAAGCAAGGATAAAAAAAGTAGGTGCAGTGAATATTGATTGTATAAGTGTAAACAACAGAGAGAAGACAAAGGAATAATAGACTTAGAAAATAGAAAATTCTGCGATAGATGAGTGACTCTTTCTTTTTAATTGCATAGGACTCCATTAAATGTTTCGAAAGTAAATAACGCCAGAGTTCGGATTCGTTGGCTTCATTGGCTATAGGCCATACTCTCCCCTCATAGGAAGAGAGCAGACGCTCTTTTTTTTGAGCGCATACTAAGGAGTTGAGAAATTCGCTAATCACCATATGATATAACAATTTAATAATTAAAAAAATTAACTTTAAAAAAGATAATATCATAATTAAGCAATAAGAATCAATAACGAAATTGAAATGGGGGCCGTGGCCAATGTCGTCAAATTAAGAGAAATTTAAACCACAGAGCCCACAGAGCACACAGAGAGGGAATGAATAGGAGAGTTAAACTGTGTTATATTGCCCCCTCCTTCTCTCTGTGGGCTCTGTGGTTTAAATTTCTCTTAATTTGACGACATGGGGGCCGTGGCTGTGAGATGGGCATGAAAATTGCACCAGACATGAAAGAAATAATTAAGTTTACATAATGAAGCCTAAACTCCATAGTGAAGTTTGGAAGGCAAATAAAAGGAAGGAGCCCAGTCTATGATTATTGAAGTCAGCGTGGCAGTCATAGCGCTAGCGTTTGTCATCTTAACGATCTATCTCATCATAATGAGTAAAGCAATCGACAGGACGTTGGATGAGGTCAATCGCACATTAGTGGAAACGCGTATTCAGATGCGTGAATTGAGCCAAAATTCCGGGAAAACCATGGAGAAAGTCGATACGATCAATATGGATTTAAAGCATAAGATGGAGGCTTTGGATCCTATTTTCAACGCAATCACTAATATTGGAAAAATTTTCGAGCATCAATCAGCATCTCTCAAACACCGTTTTTTAAGACAAAATCTCAATGAGTATCGCATGGAAGAGGAAGAGGCTATGGAAGATGAAAAACCTTCTACGTTAATATCTGAAGCAATCGAGATTGCTTCATCAGGTATCCGTTTATGGCAGAAATTAAAAAAAAAGGGAGGAAGTCATGAATAATAATCAAAACCACTCTAAGGATTTTTTAATTGGAGCAGCTGTAGGCACAGTCATAGGAGGCATCACAGCTCTGCTTGTAGCCCCTCAAAAAGGAGAGGACTTGAGGCAAGACATTAAAGAAGCCTACGATGATTTCTCAGAGAAAACACAAGAGTTTACTGAGGATATCGCCAATCGCGGACGCGCCTTAGCTAACAGCTTTGGAAGCCAAGTGAACGAACTCGCAGAAGAAGCTGAAGATGCATATGACAGTGCAAATCGAGCCATCTCATCAGCTAAGAAAAGAGGAAAAAAAGAGCTGAAAGATCTCAAAAATTTAAAGGATGCTGCACCCGACACCTATAAAGGGATGTTAATAGGGGGAGCTCTGGGAAGCGCTCTAGGAATAGCTACAGGTATGCTTTTGGCGCCTAAATCCGGAGAAACCTTACGTCAAGATATTATGGATGTCTGTGATTTTAAAAATGGAACAAAAAAATTATATAGAGATTCGAAATCTTCTCTAGGAGAAAAAGTTCAGTCTGGAACACGACAGCTTCTTGATTTAGGCAATCAGATTTTATCCAAATTCGAAACCGGTGAAGAAAAGGGAGCAGTGAAGTCGAAAGAAATCCTCAATGACATCGCAGAATGGGCCTCTATCGGCATTCAAGCCTTTCAGAAAATCAATCAGACGCTAGCTAAGAAATAACCCCTTACTCACCATTTAAACACAAAGCACAGAGGCACAGAGAGCACAGAACCCAAATCTGTGGATCTCTGTGCCTCTGTGTCTTTGTGTTGAATCTTTTTCGCTGCGATCACCATCTCATAAAACTCAGGTTGACAGGCTCCTTTGAAAAACTTATTATTGACTTTCTATTAGCGGGAGCCTGAAATGAGTCAAAATTTTACCGATAGTGTCGCCACAGCCATTCAAACAGCCTTTTCAGAGGCGCAAAAACGCAATCAGACCGAAGTGACAGAAAACCATCTTCTGCAGGCGTTTCTTGAGAATCCGGAAGGGTATTTTTACTCCATACTAACAGGGCTCAAAACTGACCCTCAAACGTTGTTACAAGAAGCTGAAGCTTCGCTGGAGCGCTTACCGACTTTTTCGGGTCCTCCTTCCCCTCCCACCCCTTCGCGAAGTTTACAATCACGCATTATGGATGCGGAAGCGATTGCCAAGAGTTGGAACGATACCTACACGAGCAGCGATCATTTTCTATTATCATACTGGAAGAATGGCGGAGACCCTTTTTCAAAGTGGAAAAAAAATAGCGGCGTCTCAGTCGAAAAATTAGAACAGCTGATCAAAAAGATCAGAGGAGATAGGCATATGGACTCACCGAACGCGGAAGCTGGGCTGCAGGCCTTAGAAAAATATTGCAAAAACTTAACAGAACTAGCCCGTCAAGGCAAGCTTGATCCGGTCATTGGCCGAGATGAGGAGATCCGGCGGACCATTCAGGTGCTCTGCCGTCGCACGAAAAATAATCCTATGTTGATAGGTGATCCGGGAGTTGGAAAGACTGCGATTGCAGAAGGATTAGCCCAGCGAATCGTTCAAGAGGATGTCCCTGAAACCTTAAAGAATAAGCAGCTGATGGCTCTTGACATGGGCAGTTTAATCGCCGGAACCAAATATCGCGGTGAATTTGAAGAGAGATTGAAGGGCATCATCCAAGACATTGAGAAAAGCGAAGGGCAGATCATCCTATTCATCGACGAAGTGCACACGTTAATTGGAGCGGGAGCCACTGAGGGAGCCATGGATGCAGCGAATTTACTGAAACCTGCACTCGCGAGAGGCATGCTCCACTGTATTGGTGCAACCACTATCAATGAATATCAGAAGCATATCGAGAAAGATGCGGCTTTGGAAAGGCGTTTTCAACCTATTATGATAAACGAGCCTTCGCTTGAAGACTCGATAGCTATATTGCGGGGGCTGCGGGAAAAGTATGAGATCTTCCATGGCGTCCACATCACCGAGTCGGCCATCCATGCTGCCGTCTATCTCTCCTACCGTTATATCACCGATAGGCGCCTTCCAGATAAAGCCATCGACCTCATCGATGAGGCAGCTAGTCTGATTCGGATGCAGCTAGGAAGCCGCCCTCTTCCCATTGATAACAAAGAGCGCGAGCTTTCAAGCTTGATCGTCGAGCAGGAAGCATTGCGTCGAGAAAACACCCCCTTGAGTAAAGCAGAGGCAGAAAAACTGGAGTCGCGCATCGCTCAGGTGAAAGAGGAGCTTTCCCTCTTAAAAAATCAGTGGGATCAAGAAAAAGAGATCATTGAAAATCTAAAGCAAAAAAAAGACAAACTGGAAAAAATGCGCTTTCAGGAAGAAGAAGCGGAAAGACGCGCCGACTACAATAAAGTTGCCGAGTTACGCTATAACACCATCCCCAAGATACAAACAGAGATTGAAGAGACACAAAATGCACTCAACGCAAAACCTAACCGTCTTCTTCAAGAAGAGGTCGATGAAAATTTAATCGCTCAAATTGTTTCTAAATGGACTGGCATCCCTGTGAGCAAAATGCTCGAAGGCGAAGCAGGAAAGCTGCTCCATCTTGAAGATGAGATTGAAAAGCGGGTCGTTGGACAGGACCTCGCCGTCACCTCCGTTTGCGAAGCGATCAGACGTTCGCGGTCTGGGTTAAGCGATCCTAACAGACCCATGGGAGCTTTTTTATTCCTCGGCCCTACAGGCGTAGGCAAGACCGAGCTGGCAAAAGCCTTGGCATATCAGCTCTTTAACTCCGAAGATGCTCTGATTCGATTAGATATGTCCGAGTATATGGAAAAGCATACCGTCTCCAAGCTGATTGGATCCCCTCCAGGCTATATTGGCTATGAAGAAGGAGGCCAGCTGACCGAAGCGTTGAGGCGCCGCCCCTACTCCGTCGTACTCTTCGATGAGGTGGAAAAAGCTCACCATGATGTCTTCAACATTCTTCTTCAAGTTTTCGATGATGGAAGGCTCACTGATAGTAAGGGCAGGATCGTCAACTGTAAAAACGCCCTATTCATCATGACTTCGAATTTAGGATCGGATCGCCTTCTAGATCACCTTGAGAAAACCAAACAGGTGATGACGAAAGAGGAGATCATGCGGATAGTGGATCCGATTATCAAGAATCATTTCCGCCCTGAGTTCATTAACCGTCTAGATGACATTCTCCCCTTCTTGCCATTACGTGAAGAGGATATGGAAAAAATCGTTACCATTCAGTTAGATCGTCTTGCTAAACGTCTGCTCGAGCGCGATGTGCAGCTCAGCTGGTCGAATCAGGTTCTCGCTCATCTGGCAAAAAATGGTTACGATCCTCGCTATGGAGCACGTCCATTGAAACGATTGATCCAGAGTGAGGTGGTGAATCAGCTTTCGACAGCCATTTTAGAAGGGAAGATTCTCCCCCACACCAAAGTGAAATTGAATGTGGAAAAAGATAAGATTGTTTTTGAAACCACTCGGAAAAAATCATCCTAGCTTTTGCCCTAAAGAAAAACGTGCCCGCGCCCGTGCCCGTGCCCGAAAAAAAATGAGCTTATTGTTTTTGCAATTGTTTTACAAAGCAGCGATTAAATTTTTTTTCGGGCACGGGGACGGGCACGGGCGCGGGCACGTTTTTCTTTCGGTCTACGGCAAGGTTTTTTTTCGGGCAAGCGCATGTTTTTTTCCCTTGACGGAATTAAATTTAAAGGTATAATTGCTTAAATTCCAATACTTAAGGCATTGATATTTTATGTTTAAAAGCATGACCGCCTTTGGCCAAGCAGCTCTCACCTCCGAACTCGGCCACTTTGTCGCAGAAATCCAATCCGTTAACCGAAAATTCCTCGAAATTAACGTTATTTTACCGAAGGAGCTGAGCAGATTTGAGGTAGAAATAAAAAAATGCGTACAAGCCCATGTATCTCGTGGAAGTGTCACTGTCAAGATTTATGCCAACTTTGAAAATCGCGTTCCTTTTACTGTACGCCCCAACATCTTACTAGCCAAACAGTTGAAGCATGCATGGGAAGAGGTTGCCACCCATTTAAACATGGATAAAAGCGCGTTTACACTCTCTTTCTTAGCTCAAACCGAAGGGATTGTTAACTTAGAAGAAAATATCGATGAAGAGGAAGGGTATAAGACAGCCCTCAAGAGTTTATTAGAGGCAGCCCTTGCTAAATTCTCTGCCATGAAAAAGCAAGAGGGCGCATTGCTGCAAATCGACGTACTTAACCGCTTAGAGCAGATTCACGCCTGGATGGTGGCGATAGAGAAAAGAACCCCCTTTGCAACAGATAAATATCGACGCAAGCTGATTGCCAGACTCGAAGAGTTAATACCGGGGCACATAGAAAATGAGGAGCGCATTCTAAGAGAGCTGGCTCTCTTTGCTGATAAGATCGATATCACAGAAGAGATCACACGTTTTTTTTGTCATCTGACGCGTTGCGAAGAGATCATCCATTCGTCGCAAACATCGATTGGAAAAACGCTCGATTTTATCCTTCAGGAACTCAACCGCGAAATCAATACGATTGGAAATAAATCGGCTGATATTGAAATTGCCAGACTGATTATCGATATTAAAAGCGAGTTAGAACGCGTTCGCGAGCAAATCCAAAACATCGAGTGAAGGAATGAGTTCGCTACTAGGACATCTCTCAAAAGGATTGGCTTTTATAATCAGCGCGCCGGCAGGAACCGGAAAGACCACCCTTGTGCAAATGCTTACACATGAAATCCCTCGTGTGATTGCCAGCGTCTCTTTTACAACACGCCCGCCGCGTGCAGGTGAAATCCCAGGGGTGCACTATCATTTTATTAATGAAGAAGAATTTCTACGTAGAATCGATACAGGTGATTTTTTAGAATATGTACAGCTTTATGGAACCTATTACGGTACGTCCCGAAGCTGGGTGGAGGAAGAGCAGCAAAAGGGAAACCATGTGCTCTTGGTGATTGACACCCAGGGAGCTATGCAGTTGAGAGGGAAATTTAAGTCCATATCCATCTTCATTCGGCCCCCCTCGCTTGAAGAGTTGAAGTCGCGTCTGATGGCGAGAAAAACAGAGGGCTTGGAGGAGATTCAAACAAGATTACAATGGGCTCAAAATGAACTACTCTCTATCCCCTACTATGATTATCAGATCATTAATGATGACCTAGCAGTTGCATATCAGACGCTAAGAAGTATTTTAATCGCTGAATCTCATCGGGTTCATCCGATTCAATAGACCTAAATTAACAAGGAGAAGAAATGGAAAAGAAAAATATTCGCTTTACAAATGAAGAGATCACAAAGAAATTTAAGAGTCGATTCGAACTAGTCAACTATGCGATCAAACTCGCTGAAAATATGATTATGACCGGCCGAAAATCTCGCGTCGATGAAAATGAGCAAAATCCTGCCATGTGTGTCATTAAAGAGATTGCCGAAGGCAAAGATACGTTTGAAGATATTGAAACATCAACGAATCAGGAAGGCGCTGATGGCTATTACAACGAAGAGATCAAAGAAGTCATGGTTTTTGATACACTTCCGAAAGGAAAGAACGCCCATGGTTTTTCCATAGAAAAAGAAGAATAGTCAGGAAGGCAGATGGATGCAAATACGAGCTGGGTTCTTCTTTTCGCTTTCTCGATTATAGGCGCATTCGCTGTCGTCTTTGCTGTTTTCTGGTTTACCTGGTGGTCATCAAAGCGGGAGGGTGTCTGTCCCTATACGGGGCTTCCATTGAGGCGCGCCACAGACCTATCCTATTATACCTGTGAGAAGGCTCTTCAGTATATGTATGACTTTAGGCAATACGACAACCCGGTATTCAAACTTAGCAAAGCTGCCTACAGCCGTGAAACAGGTAGAATTTTCACAAACTGTATCAATATCTTTGATACCATCCATGTAGACTGGTCGTTTTTAAACAAACGCTACCCCGGCGTATATGTTTCTTGGGGTAGCCTAAACCCCGAGCAGCAGGCTGCTGTGCGGAAAATCCATGGCCCATTAGATGCCTTTCAAACTGAGATTTCAAGTCCCACTCCCTCTCCAAGAGCCATAGAACCCGAGTTCTGCTACACAAAACCCGGGCCGCTCTACATCAACTTTGAGACTAAAGTCTTGCTCGGTTGGCAAATCGTGCCTGGCACTGAGGTCGAAGTCTTAGTCATGCAAAAACCGATTAAATAATCAAGCTATCATCTAGGAACGCTTTCATGAATAAAAAGAAAATTTTAATTACAGCCGCCCTTCCCTATGCCAACGGGCCCCTCCACTTTGGTCACATCGCCGGCGCCTACCTCCCAGCTGACTGCTACGCACGTTTTCAACGCTCGCAAGTGGACGACGTGTTATTTATCTGCGGATCTGATGAGTATGGTATCGCTATCACATTAAGCGCAGAGCTGGCAGGACGTACTCCAAAAGAACATGTTGACCTCTTCCACCGCATGAATAGCGACCTCTTCAAACAGCTGCAGATCTCCTTCGACCATTTTTCTAGAACGACCTGGGAAGGGCATACGGAGCCAACGCAGGAGTTTTTTAATGATCTTTTAGCCAACGGATATATTGAAGAAAAGATTACCGAACAGCTCTATTCCGAAGTCGATCAGCGATTTCTAGCCGACCGCTATGTTGTCGGCACCTGCCCCCGTTGCAGTTATGACCAGGCCCGAGGAGATGAATGTCCCAAGTGCGGTGCCAGCTATGAGGCGATTGAGTTGAAGAATCCGCGCTCCAAACTTACGCAAGCGCCCCTATCCAAAAGGGAAACAAAGCACTGGTTCCTTCTGCTGGATAAATTTAAAGAACGGCTTAACCATTGGATTTCTACCAAAAACTGGAAGCCCAATGTCATCAATTTTATTCGCGGCTATATCGACCATCTTCATGCGCGAGCGATCACACGCGATTCCACGTGGGGAATTCCGATCCCACTGCCGAATACTGAAGGAAAGGTGCTCTATGTCTGGTTCGATGCACCCATCGGATATATCTCAGCAACTAAAGAGTGGGCTCAACTTCAAGGCCACCCAGATAAGTGGAAGGAGTATTGGTTTGATTCTGAGACCACTCTCATCAACTTCATGGGAAAAGATAACATCCCCTTCCATGCTTCCATTTTCCCTGCGATGATTATGGGGCAAAATCAGCCCTATAAGCTTGTAGATGAACTGGTCGCGAATGAGTTTTATAATCTAGAAGGAAGACAATTCAGCAAATCGGATGGCTGGTATATTGATTTAGAGGACTTTTTTAAACATTTTACTCCAGATCAGATTCGCTATGCCATCGCCTCTAATGCCCCTGAAACTTCTGACAGCGAATTTTCTTGGAAGGACTTTCAACATCGCTGCAATTCCGATCTGCTTGGAAAATATGGAAACCTAGCCAACAGAGTTTTAGTATTTATCTACCAGCGCTGCAATGGCCAAATTCCTCCCTTGGAGGATGCGCTTTTAGAAACTCAGGACAAAGAGTTTTTGCAGCAAATCCATGAGCTCGTCGACCAGGCAGCTCAGGCCTATTCGCATTTTAAATTAAGACGTGCCTCTCAGATTATTATGGAGATCGCCCAGCTGGGGAATGGCTACTTCGACAGCAAGCGTCCCTGGCAAGATGTCAAACAAGAAGCCACCATGAATAGACTGCGCACCACTCTTGCCTGCTGTTGCGAATGCTTGAAGACGCTTGCGCTCGTCTCATTGCCGATTATTCCCACGACTGCAGAACGACTCTGGACGCATCTTGGCTTTCATCATGCGATTGCTTCGGAAAAATGGGCGCGCCTCAAGGAGAGAAGAATTCCGCCCAATCAACCCATTCCTGAACCTAAAGTTCTCTTCAATAAGATTGAGGACGATCTAATTGAGGCTGAGATTGCTAAACTTCATGCCTCGACGCAGAAGAATGATCCAGTGGTACCGGCAAAGCCGAAAGAGCCTCTGAAGCCCGAGATCACCATTGATGATTTTGTGAAAATTGATCTGCGCGTGGGAAAGGTCTTGACAGCTGAGCGGTTGCCAAAGAGCAAGAAGCTGCTCAAACTAACTGTAGATATAGGACTGGAAGTGCGTACTATTGTCTCTGGAATTGCAGAGGCCTATCAACCGGAGGCTCTCATTGGACGCAGCGTCATCATTGTTGCCAATTTGAAGCCGACAACTTTGATGGGGGTGACGAGTTCTGGTATGCTGTTAGCCGGAAAAGAGGACACGCTCCTGAAGATCGTGTCTGTCGAGGACCTGCCTCCTGGCGCGCTCATCAGTTAAAAGGCAACCGGCCGAACCTAAGAAGTTCTTAAACCGCTACCGCGGCTGTATTATTGCCATTTTCCCCACGTTCGCTACAGGGTTTAATCGAGACCGAGACCGAGACCGTGACCGAGACCGGATTTTCTTGCGTAATGAACCGGTCTCGGTCTCGGTCTCGGTCTCGGTCTCGATTAAACCCTGTAGCGAACGTGGGGAAAATGGCAATAATACAGCCGCGGTAGCGGTTTAAGAATTTCTTAGATTGATGCCTATGCCGTTACGGCCTGGTCACCAACGCCGTTTAGCGAAGATGTTTTTTATTTGTGAAAAGTCCATATCCAAGGGCCAGGCAAGAAAACCCGAGGATCATCGAATCGCCCCAGAAGGTATAAAGAGTATGGTAATGGTAAGTAGGGACCTTAACAAAAAAGGCTCCCTGTTTTGTTTGTGAATCATAGAAGTCGTTGCCGAAATAGTCGACAACTTCTCCTAAGCTACTGTAAGCACCAGTAATCCCTGTATTACAAGCTCTAACTACAGGGAATCCATTTTCCACTGTTCTGAAACGCGCATGATCGAAATGCTGTTGCGGGAGAGCAGAGTTTGGATACCAGCCATCGTTGGTTAAATTCACCAATAATTCAGCTCCCGACAAACGGTTATCGCGAATAATCTGACTAAAAGTCTCCTCATAGCAGATGGAGAAGCCAAATGGAACAGATCCCTTACAAACGACGGCTTTTGTGCCGGGAGTAAAAGATCCTCCCACCCCATAGCTTTTGGCTAAATTCTTCAAGCAGTCGAAAGGAATATACTCGCCCATAGGTACCAACACTCTTTTATCATAACGTGTTGCATCCATCATTGCAGGGGCGAAGTGAAACGCAGAGCTATAAGTCTCCGCCTGTTTTTGCTCCTCATCCACATAGACACTATCTTCCAAGCCAACCACCAGATCAGTATGCAGAATATTGGCCAATGACTGGGCAAAAAACGCATTAGACACCCAATATTCCTGTCCGCGTTTTGTTTCGATCAGATAGGCAAATGGCTCTTCAAGAGGTGCTAGATGAGTCTTAGCAGAATCTTTAAATGCCTTTTCAAAAAGAAAGCGCGCGTCAACATAGGGATAAACAGGATAGTAGGCCCCATAGGGCACCACAAATTCGGGCAGTACTGTGAGATCGACAGAAGAAGATTGATAGGGAGCAGTTAGATGAAGAATTTGCAGCCACTCCCCTAAAACAAAAGCACGCATCTCCTCAGCTGTGTGAAAAGGCATCATCTCCTCGACAGGAAAGGCTGTCTGAAGCAAAAGAACGCTGATCTCCTTCGCGCTTGCCTTTTTGCTCAGATGAAAGTGGTAGTGCACAACGCCAAAAAGGAATGGCAGAACAGCGAATACAAGAGGCCAGGCAAGAGCTGTTTTTGTAAACCCTAGCAGCCAGGCGCGCAAAACAAACAGATTAATCAAAAAAACAAGGAAGGAGAGAAGGAAGACTCCTCCGACAGAGGCCAGTTGAAGGGAATAGAGATTGCCTGAAAAAGCCATTCCTGCAGGATTAAAGGAGAGACCCGATAGGATGAAAAGACGCGACCACTCTAATAAAACCCAGAGGCCGGCAATAGCAAACAGCTGAGGAATCTGCAAGCACCGAGATGGGCTGATCAAGCAGGAGATGATTCCGAATTGAATGCCGCCGACAAAACCCAAGAAAATAATGACTATATAAATATAGAAAAAAGGATGAGAGGCCATCCAGTACACTTGGATCATCTGCACCAATGCAAACCAAGCAAACCCCATCCAAAACCTATCCCATGTCCGGGGCACAGATATTAAGACACGCCAAAATAGGGCATACCCAAAGCAAGCGGCAGCCAGAGAAATCCAGTTCCCCCATAACGGTTGACCAAAGCCAACAATGCAAAGAGAGAGCATGCAAAGGAGTAATTGTATTGGGAACGCTAAATGGGTCATCTTTATAACTCTACTCCCGTTTACAAAGTTGCTGCATGAGCAGTCATGTTATTGCGGATCTTATTTCTTACTAAAGTTTCAATAAACTCTCTAGGTCTAAGTGGCGGTTCTTCGGCAAGAGCCTGATGAAAAATAACCGTAGAAGGAGTGAGAGCAGGCAGGCTGTTTGCTTCGATAATGACAATTTTTTCGGTAGGTAGATGAAAAAACAGGTCAATCCTAGCATAATTCTCTATTTCAAGGGCTTTTGCTGCCTTTTCAACGCCGAGCTGAATCTTTTTGACAAGGGCATGGGGAATTAAAGTTGCTGGCGGCGGGGTTAAATTGACTCCAGTGCCGCCTTGGAATTTCTCCTCGAGGCTTAAAACTGCCCCCTCAGCAACGGTTAAACTAGGTAAGAAAGCATGATAGACACCTTGCCTTTCCACTAAACCTACAGTCAATTCAATCCAACCTGTCAAGTGGGTATGGAGAAGCCTCTGATTCTGTATTGCAATGCGATCGACTTCAATATAGGGTTCTAAAATATAGTCTGTATCTGGGGATAGAGGCATTTCTATGCGATGAGACTGTCCAGGAAATGTGTGCGGCGGAATATGAACTCTATTTAAAATAGAGCGGCAATAGCATCTCAACTCCTCATTTGAATTGAGTCTGATCACCCCTGTTGAACAGCCATCTCTACGCGGCTTGATAAGCAAACGCTCTGTTTTCCATTCTTCTAGAGTGGATTTCCAGAAATGATCATCTTCAAAAATCCCATGAAAATCTATCAACAGATCATTCAGAAGCTTTTTTGGAAGTGCGGTGACATCAGGATCATTCAATCTATAAATCCGGTCTGCTGTCATCCATTTATCCATGCAGTTAGCAGAGGCTTGAGAGCCAGACCCATTGAAGAGAAGTCCCTCATCCTCCAATCTTTTCTGCAGGGTACCATCCTCGCCATTTGCACCATGTAGCGCCAGAAAAATAAAAGCGGAGGAATCTTTAGCAAGAGTAATCAATTGGTCAAAGTCGAGCGGAGCCGGCTGTTCAAAATCTGCATAGGGGATGCCAAGCTGCTGCTGAATTTGCCTTCTTAATGGAGAGATGTCTGGGTCATTCTTAAGCAGATGCATCTGAATCTCTTCTACAGTGTGATGTAAAGCATAAAAATAGGGAATCCTCCAAATTCTTCCATCGGGAGCATAGAAATAGGGGATCGGTTGAAAAGAAGAGGAGGAGAGGAGCTTAAGCCAGACATTAGTGCCGCTCATTAAAGAGACTTGCCTCTCGGCATTACTGTTGCCGAATAGCACATACACAGCTGTTCGCAAGGCTTTTTCTTCAAAACCCATCTTCTCTTGAGCCTGCCACTCAAGCGAATAACGGCGGCATGCCGAGCTTAAAATCGAAGACAGCATCATGGAGTGGGTCATTCCGATATAGGCTGCCTGTTGGAATAGGAAGCTGTTTTGCTCGAGACCACTGATCGGATTGAGATCGGAAAAGAGGATTCTTCCATCGTTTAAGAGCCATCCATCCATGCGAATGAAGTCGCGCATCTTAAAGTGGTTGAAGATCGATTCGGCCTGATTGCGGATTTCTTGAACGACAGCCAAGTCAAAGCGAGGCGGGGTATGATAGGCGACTTGATTGGTGGGCAAGTATTTTTTTCGGTAGTCAAAGAGGCCGCCGGTTTCGTTCTGCTCAATTTCCGTTGGCATTAAGGCTACGGGAGCGCCGTGGCTGTCTTCGATGACGATGACAGTAAACTCAACTCCATGACAAAAAGGCTCGATCAGGATGCGCTGGGTCGAAGAGCTGTCTTTGATCCTCGTAAAAGCATTCTCAGCCTCTTCAACGGTATGAAAGGTGTGTACGCCGATGGAAGACCCACCATGCGTTGGCTTCATCACCGCTTTTTTGCACTCGAAAGCATTGATAAATTGAGCTGTTTTTCCTGAGTCGAAGCGGTCTCTTGTAAGAACAAGAGCAGGATTTGTGGCAAAGCCATACTCGGACAACTTTCGGATAAGGATGTCTTTTGGATAGATTTGGCGGCAGGTTTCGCTCCCTGAACCAACAAAGGGGACGTGATGCTTTTCTAGAAAAGCCTGAAGCGTTCCATCCTCGCCATAGATGCCATGAATCACAGGAAAAACAAGGTCCGCAGCATGAAGAAGCGCCAGAAGTCTTTCTTCATCGAGAAGATCAGCCATCTCAAGCAGCTTGAAGTCAAAGTCGGCAGGTGTGTTCGAATAGAGTTGAGCACAGCTCAATCGATAGAAACGCAAGCTCTGATCAGCGTAAATGGGGATAATCTCTATAGAGAAATGCGAAAGATGATCCAGGAGAGAACGGGCAGAATTTAAGGAGATTCCCCTCTCGGCAGAGGGTCCCCCGCAGATCAAAATAAGCTTTTTCATCGCTATCTTTGAAGAGGATATTTGTTTGTGGTCGAAGTGGGCTTGGGGAATATGGACCGTACCTTGGCTGGGTAGCCTCGCGAAGCGTTTGGAGTGCGCAAGGCCTCTTGCGCTTTGTTATGAGGCTATGACGTTTTTAGTAGATTCATCAGTGCATTTCTCATAACAAAGCGCAAGAGGCCTTGCGCACTCCAAACGCTTCGCGAGATCTTGTCAGGCTGTCATCCGGACATTATCCTTGTACATTCTTTAAGATAGCCTAGCCATCCCAGGCCCGGCCCCATTCTTCACAAGCCCACAACGCGAGTTCTAGACGTGTTCGCCTTTGGCGCGCAGGTCACGCACAACAGCAGCTACTCCAACGCGATCGATGGTGCGCAGGGCAGCAGCGCTCAAGCGGAGGCTGATGAAGCGGTTTTCTTCTGGGAACCAGATCTTCTTTCTCTGAAGATTTGGCAGGAATCGACACTTAGTCTTGCCGGTCACTTTCAAACCGATTCCCTTCTTCTTTTTGGCAATCCCGCGGATGGCATACTTAAAGCCTGTTCTGGGGCGCTTACCTGTAACTTGACATACTTTAGACATACGTTCTCCAATCTAGCATTCAATAACAAAAAATGTATCATTCTCTTCCTTAAAATACAAGAGAAAAAGCTGAGCTGCATCCATCAGCTATAGGATCGCACCGGCTCGAATGAGCGCCGATGAATGGGGCAGGGACCATGCATGCGGAGGGCCTCGTAATGCTTTTCGGTGGCATAGCCACGATGCCGGTCAAACCCATAGCAGGGCCATTTTTCATGGTAGCCGTCCATAAGTGCGTCTCTTGTCTCTTTGGCGATAATTGAAGCCGCAGCAATAGACAAAGAGAGCTGGTCTCCCTTAATAATCTTCTGAGCAGGGATCCCATCATAGTCAAGCGGCATTCCATCGACCAGAAGATAATCTGGCCGCACTTTCAATGCATCCAGAGCACGCTTCATGGATAGGAGGGTGGCCTGATAGATATTAATCCGGTCGATCTCTTCCGCTTCAGCCTGTCCCACCTCAAAAACAACACCCGGATGACTTCTTAGCTGATGAAACAGCTCGTTCCTCACAGAAGGCTTTAGCAGCTTGCTGTCATTGATCCCAGGCATCAGAAAGCCCAAAGGCAAGATGCAGACAGCTGCGACAACAGGCCCTGCAAGGGGCCCTCGACCTGCTTCATCCAAGCCTGCAATGGAACGGTAGCCTAAGTTACGCCCCTGTTTTTCGTAGAGCAGCATTTTTCTCAGTCGCGCCAACTCTTTCGCTCGATCCATGGCTGCCTTCTAATGACGGTGGGATAACAGACTAACTTTCTCCATTGGGGACAGTTGCAACTTCTTCAGCCGCACCCTCTTCAACAGCCTCTGCGCCCTGAGCAGCCTTAACACGACGTGCGCCCAAACGCCCTTTTACCTTGGAAGCTTTACCTGAAGTGCCTCTTAAGTAGTAGAGCTTCGCTCTTCGGACATCGCCTTCTTTGGTCACTTCGATTTTAGCAATTCTTGGACTATGCAGCATAAAAACACGCTCCATGCCCTCGCCGTAAGCGACACGGTGGACGGAAAAAGTTTCAGACAACCCGCTGCCCTTGCGTGCAATGACAGTCCCGGTGAAGACCTGAATACGCTCTTTATCGCCTTCGATAATGCGCGTATGAACTTTTACGGTATCGCCTACGCAAAACTCAGGGACCGCCTTTTTTAACTGTTCTTTCTGCAATTTTTCTATAATAGCAGACTGGCTCATGATTATAACTCCTAAATTTACATTATTGACTTTTTTGGGCTCTGGTTCTTTTGTCAATGAGATCCTTTCGTACCCGTTCGGTCTTTGCCCAAGACTCCACAGCACGCCAGCGCGCGATTTCTTGATGGTTCCCATTCAAAAGAACAGACGGCACCTCATAGCTTTGCTTTGTCAGAGGATCCTCATAAACGCGGGGGCGTGTATAGTGAGGACAATCTAACAGTCCATTTTCAAACGAATCCTCAGCCGCTGCGTCTGCATGTCCTAGCACCCCTGGAATGAAGCGGACCATCGCATCGATCAAAACAATCGCAGCCAAGCAACCGTTGGTGAGTACATAATCGCCGATGCTGATCTCCTCATCGACTCCAATATCCAAAACCCGCTGATCCAATCCCTCATAGTGACCGCAGAGCAGAACCAGGTGCTTTTCAGCAGCCAGAGCACGGCATTTTTCTGCTGTTAACACAGGCCCTTGAGGGGAAAGATAGATCACCCGCGACATCGGCTTTTTCACACTTCTGATGGCTGCCAGCGTTGGTCCTGGCATCAGCACCATTCCTGGCCCACCGCCAAATGGACGATCATCAACGCGTCGGTGAGTATCTTCAGCAAAATCGCGGATATTCACATGATGGATATCAATCAAGCCACTCTCTCTAGCGCGTTTCAGAATGCTTTCATCGAAAGGCCCTTTGAAATAGTCCGGAAAGAGGGAGAGGATGTCGATGATCACAGAATGCTTTACGCTTTCTTTTCTTTTCGCTTAGCGGCGGCTTTAGCTCGACGCTCCACTTCCCTAGCTGTCAATTGACGGACAATCTCAGGAGCAGTCCCTTTAATCAAAGAGACAGCATTTTCGCTGAGTTGAGCGCCATGATCCAGCCAATGCTGAATGCGTTCTTCTTTCAGGTTTAACCGCTTTTCAGCCTCTGTTTCGATTGGATTATACCAACCGAGCGCCTCGATATATTTTCCATCACGAGGTGAGCGAGCATCAGCCACAACCAGCCTATAGAAGGCTCGATTTGTACGGCCCTGTTGCCGCAATCTTATTTTTAACGCCATAGGGATCCTCCCAGCATCTTTTCTAATTGTTTCATGTTTGGCATGTTTTTAAAAAACTGTTTTGCTTGCTTAAATGATTTCACAAGCTTATTGACATCATCGATCTTTGTCCCGCTACCCCCAGCCAGCCTTTTGCGCCGTGAAGGAGTCAGCTCGCAGATTTCGGCACGTTCATCCGGTGTCATGGACAAAATAATCGCCTCTACCTTAAAAAATTCCTTCTCATCAAGGTCTCCTATGGGCAGCTGTCCCATACCGGGAAGCATTCCTAGCAGACTTTTAAGCGATCCCATCTTTTTAACAGACTGAATCTGCTTGATATAGTCATCATAAGTAAAAGATGCCGAACGCAGCTTCTGTTCCAGCTGTTTGGCATCTCCCTCATTAAAATGTTCCTGTGCCTTCTTAACCAGATTGATGGTATCGCCCATGCCTAAAATGCGATCTGCCATCGAACCCGGATGAAATAGCTGCAGGTCATCGAGTTTTTCGCCGATCCCTTCAAATTTGAGCGGCTTGCCGGTCACCTCGCGGATAGAAATAGCTGCACCGCCGCGTGTACTCCCATCCAACATCGTTAAAATCACACCCGTGATGGCGATCCGCTTATTAAACTCAGACGCGACAGCCACGGCATCCTGCCCTGTCGTTGCATTGGCAACGAATAAAATCTCGCTTGGCTTCAACGCCTCGCGCACCTGCTCCAGCTGAGACATCAACGCATCATCGATGTGGAGACGACCGGCGGTGTCGGCAATGACCAGATCGCAGCCAGTTTCGCGTGCCTGTTTTAATCCCGCTTGAGCGACACGAATAGGGTCCTTCTCATTCGGCTGAGAAAACACTTCGCATCCCGCCTGTTCTCCAAGCATTTGCAGCTGTTGGATTGCTGCAGGGCGCTGTAGATCGCAGGCAATCAACATCGGCCGCTTGCATTTCCCCTGCTTTTTCAAATACTTAGCCAACTTAGCGCAGTGGGTCGTTTTTCCCGAACCTTGCAGTCCGCACAGCATAATCACCGGCGGGGTGCCTTCCAACTTAACTTCGGCCTCTTGACCGCCCATAAGAGCTGCCAATTCATCGTGGACAATTTTGACAAACTGTTGGCCCGGGGTCACCGATTTAATCAATAGCTCGCCGACCGCCTGATCTTTAATGCGTTTAATCAGTGTCTTTACGACGGGGTAGCTCACATCAGCTTCGAGCAAAGCAAGTCTAACATCATTCACCGCTTCCGAGACATTTTCCTCAGTCAGCTTCTTCTTTCCCATGATCTTAGAAAAAGCACCCTGCAGCTGATTTGTCAATGCACCAAACATTGTAGATCCTCTTTCGGTAAACGATCCGCTTCTACGGAACCCTAATTCATAACAGGATACTCAAAAATTCATTCAGTTTCAAGGAAAAAGAAACGTTGATGACCTGCCCAATCATTTTCTATCTCTTTTTTTACCCAAAATGGATCATTAAAAAGTTGTCTGACCCGTTCTCCTTGCTGGAATCCTATTTCCAACCAGACTTTGCCATGCGGGAATAAATAGTGCGGCAGCTGGGCTGCCAGCTTCTGGTAAAACTCATCACCATGAACCCCGCCGACGAGGGCCAGTTTGGGCTCAAAATCCAGCACTGAGGAATCCAGCTGCTTATACTCCTCCATAGAAATATAGGGAGGATTGCAGACCAGGTAGTGAGTTTTAAGTCCTTTAAAAGGCTCGAGTAAATTCCCCTGTTTTAGCTCAACATGAACCCGATTTTCTTCTGCATTTTTAGCCGTCACAGCCAAAGCCTCAGCGGAAATATCGGAAAGGTAGACGGTCAAAGCGGGAAAGCGCTTTTTCAAGGCAATACCGATACAACCCGAACCAGTACAGAGATCCCAGAGAGTCCGATTAGATAAGTCTTCTGTTGCAAGCTCCTCTACAATCCGGTCAACTAAAATCTCGGTTTCTTGCCGAGGAATCAGAACATGTGAGTTAACAGTAATTTTGCAGTCATAGAAGTCGACTGAACCGGAGATATAGGCCAAGGGTTCGCCTTGCAGACGCCGCTTTAGCCATTGGCTAGCCGATTCCCACTCCTGTTCGGTCAATGGCTTTTCAAGCTGAAAGAAGAGATCGCCCGGGGAAATGTCAAGAAAGCTGGAGAGCAGCTCTGTTGCCTCCCGTCTTGAATCGCTCCAGTGATGCTCAGAAAATGAAGCTTGCAGCCAAGCCAGCAAAGCGCCAACGGTTTTCAACCTTCGCCTTGCAGTTTTTGTTGATGAAAATAGCTCACCAGTCCTGTGGTGATCTCTTCGAGGTCCCCGTTCATAATCTGATCCAAATTATATTTGGTCAGGTTTATGCGATGGTCGGTGAGTCGGTTTTGCGGAAAGTTATAGGTACGAATCCGTTCGGAGCGATCACCTGAACCGACCTGCTGTGCGCGTGTGCTTGCAATGGCTTCGGCCTTTTTTCTCTGCTCCATTTCAGACAATTTCGCCTTCAAGAGGCGCATGGCCTTGTCTTTGTTTTTATGCTGGCTTCTCTCCTCTTGACAATAAGAGACGACCCCAGTGGGAACGTGAGTGATCCTGACAGCGCTGTCTGTGGTGTTCACGTGCTGGCCGCCTGCTCCCGAAGAGCGATAGGTGTCGATGCGAAGATCTCTCTCGTCGAGGTCGAACTCCTCATCTTCATCCGGCTCATGAAGGACTGCTATTGTGATGGCTGATGTATGAACACGACCCTGTGCTTCTGTTTCAGGAACCCTCTGCACGCGATGCGTGCCCGCCTCATACTGCATTAACCGATAGACGTTTGGCCCTGAAAGGACCATGACATATTCTTTGAATCCACCCATATCTGACGGAGCGCTAGAAAGAAGCTCATAGCGCCATCCCTTTTTATCGGCGTAGAGCTTATACATGCGTACGCAGTCTCCAACAAACAGAGCTGCCTCTTCTCCGCCTGTTCCTGCGCGCAATTCGATGATGGTAGAGCGATGATCGTTGGGATCTGGAGGAACCAGAAGATTCTCTAAAGTGGCTTGAAGCTCGGTTACCTGCTTTTCGAGATCCTGAATATCTTGGCGGAGGATTTCCGCAAATTCAAGATCCCTCTCGCCTTTGAGCATTTCTTGATTATCCGCGAGCTGACGCAGAAGCTGCAGCTTTTGATCCCAAACGCGCTTCAATTCGGTTAGGTAGGCATGCTCCTGACTCAGGGCTCGGAACTTCTTCTGGTCTTCATAGACATTGGGCTGGCCAAGGATATCCTCCACCTCAGATAACCGCTCGAAAAGTTTTTCTATTCTCTTTTCCATTCAACACTATCTTTAGTGGAAGATTCCGATCTTATTTTTTGCCTTTAGCGGCTGGCTTTGCTGGAGCCTTTGCGGGAGCTGCAGCAGGAGCCCCTTTGGCTGGAGCAGCTTTACCTGCAGCAGGTTTAGCTGGAGCTGCAGCTTTTGCAGGCGCTGGCGCCGCTTTGGCAGCTGCTGGTTTCGCCGCAGGCGCCTTCTTGGAGGCTTCCGCTGCAGCAGGCTTCCCGGCTGGCTCAGCGTGCGCTTCCTCAACGGGGGCGGTCTCTCTTACCGGTTCACTTTTAAGGCCAAAACGACGATTGAACTTCTGAACACGTCCTTCAGAGTCAACTAGTCCCTTGCTACCAGTAAAAAACGGATGAGATGTAGAAGAAATAGAGAGGTAGCTCACAGGATATTCAACGCCCTCGAACTTCTCTTTTCCTTGCGGCTGAAGTGCAGAACCGCATACGAAACGGTGACCCGAAGCAGAGTCAACGAATAAAACTTGTTGATAAGAAGGATGTCCCTTTTTTTTCATTTTTACAAACTCCTCAAGAGTAAATGCTGTTTGATATAGAAACCCTCAAGAATAAAGAGTTGTTGCTATAAAATCAACCTTTTTTTCACAATGCCAATTTTTATTAGGAGTGATCGATATCATGGCGGAAGAAACTCGCGCTATTGGGAAATTAATCCATATTGCCCAAGTTTCCTTTGAGAAAAAAGGAAAGCATTGGCTCTATTTACGGCAGCTGGAGCCGCTCAAATACGTCTGGTTTGTCGTGGAAGAGGACAAGGAGCAAGAGAGCGGCATCTGGGGCGCAACCAGCGAAGAGGCCATCTTTGAAGGAATCACCCATTGGAGAAAGTTTCAGTTTACCTCGTTGAATTGCGGTTTCCGTTACACCCTCCCCGAGCGCGATGAGATCGGCACCCCGGCCCTTTTTCATCAGATGGCAGCCTCTTATGCCACCATGAATGGCATCTACTTTGAATCGGAACTGGGCTGCAACTGCATCGTCCAGAACGCCCCGCTGCTCTCGCGCCAACTCTGGGATGCGCTCCGCCAAAAAGGCAGGCTTTAGCAGAAAAATTCCCATCAATACTGCAAGAGCCCAGGGGGATCAGAGGGATCCTTATTGTGTAGGTTGTCGGCGAGTTTCAAACGAAAGTTTGAGGGTTTAATCGAGACCGAGATCGAGACCGGAATATACGAAGGTCGAGAAAAAAGCGAAGAATGACATGAAGACCGCAGGTCTTTGGGAGTGTCAGAGCTTTAGCTCTGCTTTAACATCGACACTTTAGTGTCGATGCCATTTCTTTGATTCTTTCAGATTCGTTCACCTCTGAAGGAGGCTCGACACTAAAGTGTCGAGAAGAAAGCAGAGCTAAAGCTCTGACACTCCCAAAGACCTGCGGTCTTCATGTCATTCTTCGCTTTCTTCGCGACCTTCGTGCATTCCGGTCTCGGAAGGACAAGTCGCCGCATACCAAAGAGAGTGGCTGAAAAGAAACAGGGTTCATTTTTTTAAATTTGTTAATTCTTTATTAAGATTTCATTTATTAATTTCTACATTTCTTCCTCTATTGACTTTTCATTTTCTTTTATGGTATAATTCATTTGTTAATAAAATTAAATATAGGTTAAGCACATGAATCCTTCAGAAACAATTTCAGATATTGATAGACAATTGTTATCAAATAATAAAATAGAAGTTAATCTGGAAAAAGATTTTGCTATTATTAAACATAATGATCGAAAGTTTAGTATTCGCGTTTTAAACAATAATTCTCAACTTAATCTAGACCAGGATCAATGTGCAGTTGTAGCCCAAAAAGTTGCCGTGATGCTCCTTAAAAAGGGGATCCTCCAAGCAGCCCCAGCCGCTGATAAATTAAAAGCTAACATTAATTCAGTCGGCATAAAACAAATCCCTTCGAATATACTTACACCTCATCATGATGTCGACAACGCAAAAAATACTACAGAGGACTACAATCAACTGATCCAGTTCATTCTAACACAGCCTGGTAAACCAGGTGGTGGTGGTAAAGGGAAAGAGAAGCTTATTGAGGGGGACTCTTCTAGTGAACCTACCCCATCTCGACATCGAAGACAGGACTCTGCCTCTAGCATGGGCTCTCACTCAAGTTCATCTAGCTCCAACTCGAGCTCCGGTTCATCTAGCTCTAGATCAAGTTCATCCAGCTCAGGCTTCAAACCGGATGATAAAGATTTGAACACAAATCATCAAAAGCGAGATCTAAATTCGCCTGATAATTCAGACAAGACAGATGAAACATCTAAGTATGGGGTTAATGATGATGTAAGTGTTAGTGATGGCAGTGACAGTGAATATAATAATGATGGCAGTGATGATGGTGACAGTGATACTGGTTTTATGACTTCAAATTTAGATAGAAAACCTCATAAACCAAACAATGAGAATGGTGATGATTCAAAATCTCACTCGAGCTCAGGAACCCCGAGCATTAATGATGATGCTGCTGTAAGTGATAGTGAAGATAGTGACGGTAGTAATAATGGTGGTGGCGATACGATATCAAAATCACCTAGAAATCCTCATATCCCAAGAAATGATAATGTTAATGATTCTGAGTCTCACTCGAGCTCAAAAACCGCAAGCTTAAATGCTGGGGATAATGATTTTGATGATAATCTCAGTGATGATGGTGATAATGTCAACACAAGTGGTCCCCAAAGACATACGAATGATGACAATGACCCTAACAATGAAACTTCAAGCAAGCATTCTAATGGTTCGGGTGGTTCGAGAAGTACTGTTACAACTACTATTTCGAACACTAAAAACAAGCCCCATACTGGTCCAAATCCAGATCCAAACGCCAAAGTCAACAATTGGTTAGATAAATTTGATAACAATTCACAACAAATCTCGGATGATGATCAAGGATCAGTTTCTTCAGAAGAAGATTGGGGGGATTTCAATCAGATCTCCGAAGAAGATGATGATCGCAACCCAAGAGATAAATCAAATCTAAACATAAAACCAGGACCAATTTCTCCCTCTGCAGATCATAGTCATGAAACCGGCCCAAAAATTTTTGAACTGGGTGATACAGAATATGAAGAGGATTATCTAGGAGATACAAATGATACTGTCGATAAATTTCTTGAAGACTATTACGATGACCCTTTGAATCCGAATGATTATTTCCTCCCAGAAATCACGATTGAATTTACCGAAATTGAAAATCATGCGGATGCTTTAAGCGTAGAAGAAAATCAACTTAGTATGATCACGCACAACCAAGACAATCAATTAGCATTGACAAAAGGAAAGCGAGAATCGATGACTGAGGCTGAGTTTCGAGCATTAATTACTAGAGAGATAATAAATTATATTCTTATCCATCATAGCAAAATTTTAAGAAGTTTAAATCGAGAGCAAATATTACAGCTCGTTCAGTTTATTCCTGGACAAAAGGTGCTTCCTGGAACAAATCAATCAAGACAATCTGGTACAATAACGGTTACCCCAAGTGACATTCAAAACATGATGTGTAATCCAAATTGCACAGGCTGGTTACTTAACAATGTACCAGGGTTAACGCAACATTTACAAAGCCGTATTTCTCTTCCAACTCTTGAAGCAACCCTAAAAAGAAGCAATGCGTTCAAGGCCCAAGGAGTCTTTAATAATACTCTTCCTTACGCAAATTCATCTTCAATTTTAAGAGAAACCCGACTGATGATTTTGTCCAACGCAGAGTTCCAACGTCAATGGTTTTTACATAATGTAAGAATGAATAATGCATCGAAAATACCTAGTGGTTCCGCAAAAAAAGGTAAAGGCAAACTTAAAGCAATTGAAAATAGCCCAGCCGAACCTTTAAGAATTATCGATAAGACTTTGGATTTCTCACCCCCACCATCATTTGCAGCAAAACTGCCCGCGGAATTCTACTCAACGACAACATCTGATTCAAGAACGCTAGCTTATAATCAGTTGTTGAATCATACACCCATTTCTACCCATCAACGAGATACCCCCCCAAACCCAGATCCAGTAACACCTCCTGAAACAATTGCACAACAAAGCACTTCCACAAACTCACATAGAAGATCACCGTCAATTGAACTAACAAGCACATCTCCTGGGAATATACCAGCAGGTCCCTACGAAGATTTCTTCGGTTTTTCTACTTTATGGAGAAATTTTGGAGAGCTTATTACCGACCATAAGTGACAGTTTCAAAAGTGACCTTTTGATGCGAAGATCCCGAAAAAAAGCGAAGAAGGAGATGAAGACCGCAGGTCTTTGGGAGTGTCAGAGCTTTAGCTCTGCTTTCTTCTCGACACTTTAGTGTCGAGCCTCTCCTTCAGTGGTGAACGAATCTGAAAAATCAAAGAAATGGCATCGACACTAAAGTGTCGATGTTAAAGCAGAGCTAAAGCTCTGACACTCCCAAAGACCTGCGGTCTTCATCTCCTTCTTCGCTTTCTTCGCGACCTTCGTGTTAAAATCGCTTACGTTAACAGCCTTTTATCTTACTTGACTTTAAGAGGCTCATGAATTTTAATTAGGAATACAGTAACTTTTTACTGTATTCTTATTATACTTAGATTTCGTTCATTACCCGCCTCTATATTTAGCCATGACTGAAGAGTCTGTTACTCATACACCTGACCAGAAGCCGCCCCAGTTACCCGATTCCTATAAGCTAGTCCGGAGCATAGGCAAAGGCGGTATGGGTGAAGTGTTCCTAGCCTATGATCCCGTCTGTCAAAGAGAGATTGCCATCAAACAAATCCGCTCCGACCTGCAGGATCATCCGCAGATTCGCAGCCGCTTTCTAAAAGAGGCCCACATCACCTGTCAGCTGACCCATCCGGCAATTATTCCCATCTATACGATCCAAAAATCGAAAGCTGCCACCTACTACACGATGCCTTTTGTAGAGGGAGAGACATTAAAAGAAATCATCCGCAAGACCTATCGCCAAGAGAAACGAGGCGAAAAGCTCAACCATATTGGCGGCTCGATCCCCGCCCTGATGCGCATCTTCATAACCGTATGCCAAGCCATTGCCTATGCGCATTCTAAAGGCGTCATCCATCGCGATCTCAAACCTGAAAATATCATCGTCGGGAAATATGGCGAGGTCTTGATTCTTGACTGGGGTCTTGCAAAATTCATTTCGGCGCCTTCTGAAGAACATACTGACCTAAGCCCGAGTAAAAAGGTCAAAGGTGAGGATATCACACGCACAGGAAAAATTGTGGGAACGATCTCATATATGGCTCCGGAACGCGCTTTAGGCCAGCCAGCCAATATACAAACAGACATCTACTCTCTCGGCGTGATCCTCTATCAGCTATTGACACTGAGAAGTCCCTTTAAACGCGGCACCTTGGAAGAATTCCGCAAAAATATGGCCAATGAGGAGCTGATTGATCCCATAGCAGCTGCTCCCTATCGTGAAGTACCAAAAATGCTGGCCAAACTATGCCAAAAATCCCTTTCTCGGATTCCGGAAGAACGCTATGCCAGTGTGGACCAGATGATCCATGAGCTAGAGAATTACCTTGAAGGCCGATCCGACTGGTTTCCTTTTGCACGGCTGGACCCCAAAAAGAAAGAGGATTGGGAATTCCAGGAAAACGTCTTAGTAGCCAATCACATGGCTGTGACACGGATGGCTGAAGAGGCTGAGTGGGTGAGTCTGATGATCTCAAAGGAGTCAATTTCCGAAAACACCAAAATAGAGGCGAAAATCTGCTTTGGCGAGGCTGCCCAAGGGATTGGATTTCTGCTTAGCATTCCAGAGAGGACGCATCGCCACTATTTGAACGAAGGATATTGCCTCTGGATTGGGAGCGATTTGCACCGCTCGACGATGCTGCTGAGATCCAATGTTGAAGTTGTTCAAGCCCATGATATTTATCTGAAAAGGCATCAATGGTATCGGATACGCATTGAAAAGATTGAAAAGACCATTCATTTTTACATTAATAACGTTCTTCAATTTTCTTATATCGCCCACCTACCCTTAATAGGTACGCATGTGGGGATTTTAGCCAAAGACGATAACTTTGAGATAACTCCTCTTGAAATCTCTGTTGGCAGTTTAAACATTACTGTCAATTGTTTAGCTGTTCCTGATGCATTCTTAGCGTATGGCAACTATGATCATGCCTTAAGCGAATATCGACGCATTGCCAATACCTTTCCGGATCGTTTAGAGGGTCGAGAAGCCCTTTTTCGTGCCGGCCTCACATTTATGGAACAGGCAAAGAATAGTCCTCGCAGGCTTGAACTGCTTGATATGGCCTTGGAGGAATTCCAGAAGCTCCATCATACTCCTGGAGCACCTCTGGAATATTTGGGAAAAGCCCTTGTCTATCAAGCTTTAAATGACAATGAAGAAGAAGTTAAGTGTTTTGAACTCGCCTATCGCCGCTATCCGAAACACCCCTTGCTCTCCTATTTACAGGACCAGATCATCTACCGCATGCATGAGATGTCGCGGTACGAAAGACTGGGAACCTACCGTTTTATTCTTCTAGCAATCCGACTGCTTCCTGAAAGGGCCATAGACACCCACACAAAACGGCTGTTTTCAAGTCTCCAACGCCATTGGGAAACGCTTCCTTTTATCGAAAAACCTGCTGTTTCAACTGAAAATCTTTCTAGCCAGCTAGCCATCCCGCTCGCATTTTGGTTGAAGAAGAACTATATCCTCGAGGAAATCGTTCAGGAATCGATTGCCACTTCCTCTTGGGTGACTCTTAAAAATGCTCTTTTTTCATTAGCCTGTTTAGGAGACGCGTCACTCTGCTTGGAATGGTTTCAAAAGGTGCCTGAATTTAATTTACAATTGGAATCCTATGATGAATATTGGTTTAAGGGAGCCGTTGCTGCCGAAACCAGTTCCTTAGACGAACAGTTCAGAACCTATTTTTTTCATAAAATTGCCGAGATAGAACCGCTTGAACAACGTTCTCTCTATTTTTTCATGGATAAATGCCTCGATGCAGGTAGAGGCGATCTGGTCCATGCTGCGACTCAGCTACTCTCTCAAAGTCAGCTGACCTTTGAATCGCAAATCAAGCTAACTATTCGCAAAGTCTGGGCTTATCTCATGGAAGGAAACCTGCCCCTGGCCGGCGAAACGCTTCATAGCTACTCTTTCGATGTGCTCAACAGCGACGCCACGCTGCTTCACTTCTTATATGGATGCTGGCTGCAGGCAACTGAAAGCAATGAAATTGCTATGATTCATTTCTCCGGTATCTTCCCGAGGCCATACCCTCATTCCTGGAATCTTGGAACCTTTTTTTTATTAAATCAACTTCCGGAAAAGTGGGACACTGTGGCATTCTGGTGGGAGAAAAGACAGCTTTATCGCCAGCTGATTTTGTTTTACCATTGCTCCAAAAATGAGATCATGAAAAACTACTTCGTAGAACTTTTTTCGAAACAAGGAAAACCTTCACCATGAATCCAAAAGAGTTCAAGATTCCCTCCATTGACAAAAGCGAGATTGTTTATAAAAATCGTTTGATGACGATCAAGAAAGATACTTTGAGACTTGAGAATCATCCGCCCTACGACTACTATTCTGTCTCTACCTTTCCTGCTTCCGTCGTGGTATTGCCAATCACACGCGAGGGGCTTTTTTTGTTGACCGAGGAATATCGTCACCCCACTCGACAAGTGATTATAGGATGCCCCGGCGGCTATATCGACGAAAATGAAGATCCGATGGAAGCAGCTTCAAGAGAATTATTTGAGGAGACCGGGTACAAAGCCGATTCCCTCCATTCATTAGGTAGCGCCTATCCTTATGCAGGTGTGAGCGGACAAAAAGTATACTACTTCTGTGCGCTTGGCGTTTACTATGCCGCTCCTCCTCTTTTGGAAGCTGCTGAAATTATTCGTGTGCGTCCTGCCTCTCTTGAAACGGTCAATCAACTGATTGACGACCAAATTCCGCTTGATGCCAACTTCTGCACTGCATTCTTTCTCTTAAAAAGAAAAAAATTCTTGGAATCGAGCTAGTTCAGACTATCGCAAAAGCGACCTTATATCAGCTGTGCCTATCCTGCCGCCGAAGGCGATCCTGCATATCTTGTTATAAACATTTTTAGAACAGGATATGCAGGATCGCCTTCGGCGGCAGGATAGGCACAGCTGATATAAGGTCGCTTTTGCAATTGTCTCATTTCGTCCAATTCGTCCATTTTTCTTTTCATTTGATTTTCTATTGATTTTAATTTTGGAAATAGTTTATGATTTTCATTTTATTAACCCTAGTTTTTAATGTTTTGGATTAAGATACATAACTTGATCTAATAAAAATCAATGCTAAAGTCGTTACAAGGAGAATAAAATGACTAACTATTTTAATGATATTAAAATGTCTTTTTCAAAGCCAGAAATGCCTGAGCAATTTTCTAAGGCTTGGGAAAAAACTCAAGCTTTTTGCGGGCGCACTTTCACACCTTTTTGGCAAGATAAAGTCATGCCATTCTGGGATAAAAACGTTGTTGCAGGATGGAATGATACTGTCGTTCCAGGATGGAATAATACTGTCGTTCCAGGATGGAATAAAGCTGTAGAGGATCACTTTCCAGCTATTGCCGTAACTATCTTAACAGTTAGCATGGTTGCAGCTAGAACAATCACAAACATCGTGCTTAAAATGGCTGCTAAAACACAAGTATATGCAAACAGGTCACCTGCTGTCCAGAAGCGAATTAACAGCTCGACTGCAGCAACCATCTTTGCTCTTGTTGGCAACGGAAGTTATGTCCTTCTTTCTCATCTGAGAGATACACCAATGACTAGAGAAGCTTTTGCAGTAGTGACAGTATCATCCATTATGTTGGGTTCCTTCATGGGTTCTCACTCGCCTAAAAAAGACCTTAAAAAAGATACTAGTATAGCAGCCTAGTATAACACATTCCCCTGTGTCTCGCGCTTCACGCGAGACACTTTCTCTTTGTCCTTTTCTGATTTTTCTATTTTCCATTGATTTTAATATAGAAAATAGTTTATGTTTTTTTCTTCTAGTTTTTTTTTAATCTTTCGGATTAAGACACATAACTTGATCTAATATAATCAGAAATACGACCGTCAAAAGGAGAATAAAATGACTATCTATTTTAATCATATTAAAATGCCTGAGCAGTTTTCTAAAGCTTGGGAACAAACCCAAAATTATTGCGGCCCCACTTTCACACCTTTTTGGCAAGAAAAAGCGGTTCCATTCTGGGAACATACCGTTGTTGCTGGATGGAATAATGCGGTAGAGAATCCGTTCCAAGCTGTTGCTACAGCTACCACCATAGCCGTTTGCCTTCTTGCAGCTAAAACATTCTCTGACAGGTTGATCAAGAAGTATGCGACATCGGGAAAAGTGCTCGATCCCAATTATAATAAGGTTAAGCAAAGAGTCGTTTCCTGTACTGCAGCATCCATCTTTACTGTTTTCGGCAATGGGGCTTATGTACTTCATTCTCATCTGAGAGATACACCAATGACTCAAAATGCATTTTTAGTAGTGAGTCTCGCATCGGCACTGATTGGTTACTGTCTATCACCCACTCTACCTGCTGCAAAAAATTGAAACGACTCGGTTCTAGTTGAAAAACTGGGTTCTAATTAACAATAAAATAGAATAATATCCTACCTGTGTCTCGCATCTACTGCGAGACACTTTCCTTTTGTTCGGTCTCTTTGATATCAAATTTTATGAGCTCCACCCATAGAGGATGCTTCCACGTTTCAAGCACTGATCCATCGCCGATAATTTCCACATAGCAAGTGATGATGTCGCCTTTGCTTAAATATTCTTGATTTACCAAGCGATAGGTGTAATATCCACATGACTTGTAGATAGGAATGATCCTTTCCTCTTCCTCTCCGTTTTTAAATCTCACTTTTACATGAAGGGAGAGATCCGTATAGCAAAGGTAAGTCTTAGGAAGTGCATAGGAGATGACAAGCTGCTGGCCGATATATTCTTCTGATTGACGTGGATCGGGTGTCTTGACATAGGTACTCGCCAGATTGGCATGAGTGAAATATTGCGTTTGAACGCTAATGCCTTGACAGCCTGTCAAGATCAATCCAAGCAGGAAAAGCAGCAGGCCTTTAAATCGAAAAAAAATCATGAGGAAATAAGTGCCTCGACGGGATTCCACTGGAAAATAGATTTTACAGACTCCCTTTCTGCTTCTGCATACTCCTCTTCTCTATCCAAATACTCCGCTCCCCATCTTAACAATGTGGAAGTTGAAGGCCAATCCAAACAGGGATCCGTAATAGAAACACCATACTGTAGCGCTGCAGCGCTTTCGTTAAAGGGCTGACATCCGCCATTTAAGAAGCTCTCCACCATCAGCCCTCGAATCAGCTGATTTCCCGCTTTAAATTGCTGCAAAACAGACTGGAATACCTCTATTTGCCGCTGCGCCAATTTCCGTGAATTCTGATGTGAGCAGTCTATCAATACTCTAAGGGGCAAAACAGCCTCTTTCAGATGATCGATAGCCTGTTGAATAGATGATGGGTCATAATTCGGTTGCACTTCCCCTCCTCTCAAAACAATATGGCTGTCTCGATTTCCTGACGTCCGAATCAAGACAGGACGAGCCCCATGTCCAAACGCAAGATAGCTTTGAGGTTGAGATGCAGCCATCGCCCCTTGGACAGCAACGGAGATATTACCTCCGATATCATTTTTAAATCCGATAGGTAAATTCAACCCCGAAGCAAACTGACGATGAGGCTGCGAGGAAGATGTCCTCGCTCCAATCGATCCCCAACTGATTAACTCCTCATAATAAGGTGCTGTAACGGGATCGAGAAATTCAGTCCCTGCCGGTACTCCGAGATCGATAAGATTCAGTAGAAGGGTGCGGGTCGATCGCAAACCGAGCTCCATTTGATGGGAGCCATCGAGGCAAGGATCGTAAAGAAAACCTTTCCAGCCGAAGGAGCTGCGAGCTTTCTCGCAATAGACACGCATCACAATAAAAAAATGAGACGAAAGCTCCTGCTGAATCGCCTTAAGACAATGCGCATATTCGATAGCGGAGAGAGGATCGTGAATGGAACAGGGACCAATGATGAGAAGAAGCCGTCGATCCTTTCCTTCTAGAATCTGACGTACTGTATCTCTCGACTGCTCAATGAATGCTTTCTGTGATTCCTTAAGAGGAAAAGCGCTTTTTAAATTTTCATAGGAAGGCAGATCGATCATTGCGATTTCCTAGATTAAGAAGTTGATGAGAATCCCAGGACATAAATTCACAAATACCCCTATCCTAACAGAGCTTCTCATTATACACATTTCAAATATAATTCCAAGCCTTAGAGGAGGAGATGGGGAGATGGGGCTGGGCCCCCATCTCATCTCCCCCATTCTCTGACAAAACCGCTTGAATAACAATTCGGTATCAATTACGATGGATTGAATTTAAAGTCTGCATTAATCCTTTATAAATAAAATTTAAATCTGATTATGATCGATCAATTTCTTATTCAGCTTAGAGATTGGGTTTGGAGTGCGCCCCTACTGTTTCTGCTTCTTGGAACAGGCGCCTACCTCACCATCTTATTAAGAGGCGTTCAATTTCGCTATTTGGGCTATGCCTTCACGCAGGTCACGGCGCGTCAAAGAGTCAATTCAAAAGGCGATATCTCCCACTTCGAAGCTTTGATGACATCTCTAGCCGGTGCTATAGGGACAGGAACAATTGTAGGAGTGGCTACAGCGGTCATGACGGGAGGATTGGGAGCTATTTTTTGGATGTGGGTCACTGCCTTTCTCAGCATGGCTACAAAATACGCAGAATCGCTTTTAGCTGTAAAATATCGGGAAGTAGACTCTCGGGGCGAAATGTCCGGAGGGCCTATGCAGTACATTGAAAAGGGACTGGGCTTGCGCTGGCTTGCGCTTATTTTTGCTGTTCTGGGCGTCACTGCAGCTTTCACCACCGGAAACCTGGTACAGGCCAATTCTATCGCCGAAGCTGTCAACCATGTTTGGGAGCTAAACTCCTGGGTCACCGGTATTATCCTCTGTGCTTGCACAGCTTTAGTGATCATTGGCGGAGTTAAGAGCATTGGGCATGTCACCGGTGTACTCGTTCCTTGTATGGCCTTGCTATACATCGCCGCTGCTTTCTATATTCTCATTGTCAATTTTACTAGAATCCCAGAAGCTTTCTCCTTGATCCTGCATAGCGCATGGTCCGGTCAGGCTGCTACCGGCGGTTTTCTTGGGTCCACCATGCTCATGGCCATTCAAATGGGTGTGGCCAGAAGCGTATTTTCTAACGAAGCAGGCCTTGGTATCCCTTCAGCAGCCGCTGCTGCAGCCAAAACCGATAGCCCCGGCAGGCAAGCGATGATTACCATGACCGGAGCGCTCATTTCGACTGTCATCGTCTGCACAATGACCGGTCTTGTGCTCGCCCTCACCAACGTGATCGGATCTTCCGCGGCCAACGGCGAAGTGCTTAATGGTGCAGCCTTAGCTATCGCAGCCTTCAATACACATATTATTGGCGGGCAATATCTGGTCACTATCGGGCTGATATTATTTGCTTACACCACCATCTTAGCCTGGTCCTTCTATGGAGAGAAGTGTTGCGAATACCTTTTTGGAGAGAGAGCGATTTTCTTATATCGGATTTTATTCGCACTTTCGATTATTCCAGGAACAATTTTAAATGTGGGAACTGCTTGGCAACTCGCAGACATCAGCAATGGATTGATGGTGATTCCAAATCTAATTGCTCTCATTGGCCTATCAGGTGTCATTGTATTCGAAACAAGAACTTTCTTAGCTACAGTGAAACAAGAAACAGGCCAATAAGCCCTTATGGAGAAATTCATGTTTGAATCCGTCTTAAATGGTCTAAATAGTGCACTAGATATTCTCTATGGCTGGGTTTGGGGAGCGCCTCTCCTAATTCTATTGACAGGAGTGGGTATCTATTTAACAGTCGCGTTGAAAGGGCTTCAATTCCGCTATCTCTGGTATGCCTTGAAGCTTGTATTCAGTCCTAGAAAATCTCATCCTGAAGCCGTTGGAAAAGGAGACATCAGCCACTTTCAGTCCTTAATGACAGCTTTAGCAGCTACAATCGGGATAGGAAATATTGCCGGCGTCGCTACCGCCATCACAGTTGGAGGACTAGGAGCTCTTTTTTGGATGTGGGTCACCGCCCTTTTAGGCATGGCAACAAAATACGCAGAGGCGATTCTCGCAGTCAAATATCGAGTGTCAGATGAAAAAGGGGAAATGTGCGGCGGACCGATGTATTTCATCGAACAGGGATTGGGCTGGAAATGGCTGGCGGTTTCCTTTGCATTTTTTGGAGCGATCGCTGCTTTAGGCGGCGGCAACATGCTTCAAGCCAACTCTGTTGCCGATGTCATGGAATCGGTATTTCATGTCGAACCTTGGGTCTCAGGTGTCATTGTTGCTTTCCTAACCGGGATAACACTATTCGGCGGGATCAAAAGCATCGGAAAAGTCGCCGGCATCTTAGTCCCCTTCATGGCACTTTTATATATTACTGGTGCCAGCGTTATTTTAATTATGAGCTTCGATCGCATTCCCGGCACGATTGTGAATATCGTCATGAGTGCTTTCACAGGCCAGGCCGCTTTTGGCGGATTTCTTGGATCGAGTCTGATTACCGCACTTAGAGTAGGCGTCAGCCGCGGTTTGATGACCAGTGAGGCTGGCTTAGGAACTGCTTCTATAGCCGCTTCTGCAGCAAAAACAGACCTCCCCGGCAGGCAAGCCCTCGTTTCCATGACAGGGTCCTTCCTCGCCACAATTATCATGTGCTCAGTGACGGGTCTGGTTTTAGGAGTCACAAACGTGTTCGGGCTAACAGATGAACAGGGACAACTTTTAAATGGTGCATCCCTAACAGTAGCGGCTTTTGAATCCGTTTTCAAAGGCGGCGGGTATATTGTGACGATAGGCCTTGTCCTATTTGCTTTTACCACACTGCTAGGCTGGGCTTATTATGGAGAAAAGTGCGTCGAATATCTGTTTGGAATTCGATCCGTCCCCTATTATCGCGCCTTTTTTACTCTTGTAATCATCCCCGGCGCCATCCTAGAGCTGGAGATTGTGTGGAAGATATCGGATGTCTTTAACGGATTGATGGCCTTCCCCAATCTGATTGGGTTATGCGCCCTTTCAGGCCTTGTGATCTCGGAAACAAAAATATTCCTCAATGTGCTGAAAGCAGAGAAAGATGCAGAACTGCACCGCGATTTCCCTTAGCTGGACGACCTTTTATCGCGAAGGAGGAGAAGACACCCTCTGTGTTCTCCTTTTTCGCTCTCTTCGGGATCTTCGCGTTAAAATTGCTCGCGTTAAAAGTCACTTTTCGTCAGGTCCTTGAGCTTTCTTTTGAGTTCGAGCCTGTCGATTTCTCCCTGTGCCAACTGAGCTTGCTGCTTTTCAACAAGTACAGCAGGCGCTCGGCTGATATATTCATTGTTCTCGAGCTGCTGCCTTAATTTGCTTAAAGAAACGTCCAGTTTCTCCAGCTCCTTTTCCAAACGTGCGCTTTCCTGCTTCAGTAGCTCTTCAGGCATTGGGAGCAGAATTTTTAACCCTTTAAACAATCCTGTAGAAGCAAATGCAAGCTGAGGCAATGTGTTTTGGATAAATAAAGTCCGTGTCCTTACCAACGCTTGAATAATCTCTTTATTTTCATTCACAAGAATCCAATCGGGATCTTTGTCTTCAGCAATAATATAGATATCGGTTGCTGTTGCAGGAGCCAATTTCATCTCTCCTCGTATATTGCGAATGGTATAAATCACCTCTTGGATGCAATCAAATTGTGTTTGAATCGCTTCATCCTGCCCAATACCGAGAGAACTTTGGGGGAATGGAGCTACAATGCAACCGGAAGCTTTTAATGCCTGCACGCACTCGCGAGTATAGGCATCTGCATCCGCATTATCCTGTAGTTGTGGAAAACGACTTTTAAGAATCTGAAATAGCTCCTCTGTTATAAAAGGAGCCATCGGATGCAGCAAACGTATCGCCTGGCATAAAACAATCACTAAAAGCTTCTGTTTATTCTCTCTATCCGCCTTGGAGCCTGATTTTCCTGTCAGCGTCATTTTGGCAATTTCCAGATAGTAGGCGCACAACTCCTTCCAGAAGAAATCGTATGCTTCCATAGCAGCCTGATCGAATTGATACCTCTCCAAATGAGCGGTGACACTTTGAATCGTCCGGCTCAGGGTGGCGAGAATCCAGCGATCTTCCAGTTTCAAGCACTCTTTATTCAAGCCCTTGGATAGTGCTTCGGAAGAGAGTGCAGGATAACCTTTAGGATCATACTCCCCTAAATTCATGAAGATAAAACGGGCGCCATTCCATATTTTATTTGCAAAATTCTTAAATTCCTCAAAACGCCGTCTATCAAGATCGATCTGTCTTGCTTGTGTTGCACTCGCGCATAAAGCCATTCGAACAGCATCGGTTCCATAAGCATCGATCATTTCTAATGGATCGATAATATTTCCTTTCGATTTCGACATTTTTTCCCATTTAGAAATCACATCAGAGGGAACAGCTTGTCCTAGATCATACTTATGCCTCTCTTCATCTGTAACATAGAGGATCCCGCCATCTTTTCGCTCTCTCCAATAGGACTTCCCATAGATTAGCCCATGCAGGAATGTTTCTGGAAAGGGAACCTGTTCCATGGCATATTGCCCCATGAAAATCATCCTAGCCACCCAAAAAAATAGGATATCGTGGCCCGTCACTAAAACGGAGTTAGGATAAAACTCTTTCAATTCAGGTGTCTTTTCAGGCCATCCTAAAGCAGAAAATGGCCATAGAGAAGACGAAAACCAGGTATCTAGAACATCAGACTCCTGAACCCATTGATCAGGATTTTTCTTCACCTCATCAGGAACATCATCGCCATCATAGCAGATCATCCGCGTCGGATCTTCCTGATGATGCCAGATAGGAATTTGATGCCCCCACCAGAGCTGACGGCTAATGCACCAATCGCGAAGGTGATCGATCCAATAGAAATAGGTATTCTCCCAATGGCTAGGAATCAGCTTCACCTGACCAGACTCCACATCTTCCCTAAGCTTTTTAGCAAATTCCCCCATCCGAATAAACCACTGCTTGGATAAATATGGCTCGATAACTGCTTTTGAACGGTAGGAAAGCCCGACACGATTGACATGAGGTTCCACTTTTTCCAGCAAGCCGAGTTGTTTAAGTTTTTCCACAATAGCAGATCGCCCTTCCGCCATACTCAAACCAGAAAACTCAACTCCATTCTCATTGATATATCCATTAGGGGTCATCATAATGATGGAAGGAAGCTTGTGGCGCAATCCAACCTGATAGTCATTCGGGTCATGTGCAGGAGTGATTTTCACCGCACCGCTGCCGAATTCAGGGTCGACATAGTGATCTGCAATGATAGGAATCAGCCTTCCGGTAAGAGGAAGGCGAATCATTTTTCCCACCAGATGTTTATATCTTGGATCATTAGGTGAAACAGCTACAGCAGTATCTCCAAGCATTGTTTCGGGTCTTGTCGTAGCAATGTGGATAAAGCCCGATTCATCGGCTAAAGGATAGCGAATATGCCATAAAAACGATCTTCTTTCCTCATACTCTACCTCGTCATCAGCAAGGGCTGTTTGTGTCACGGGATCCCAGTTAACAATATAATCGCCTTGATAAATGAGTCCGGCATCAAAAAGTTTTTTAAACATCGTTTTGACAGCGCGATTATTTCCCGGGTCCATAGTAAATCGCAGCCGCGTCCAGTCGCATGAGCAGCCAAGTTTTTTCAGCTGCTGAAGAATGATCTCTTCGCTGATCTCTTTGCGTTCCCAGACATATTTGAGAAACTCTTCTTTAGAAAAATCGGTTCGTTTCTTTCCCATTGTAGCGATTAGATGCCTCTCCACTACCGTCTGGGTTGAAATTCCTGCATGGTCGGTTCCAGGCACCCATAACACCTCAAAACCAGACATCCGTTTCCAACGGATCAATATATCCTGCAATGTAGACACCAAAGCATGCCCCATATGCAAGACACCGGTCACATTCGGAGGAGGCATGACGATGCAGTACTTAGGGTTATTAGACTTCGCGTTTGCCGTAAAGAAGTTCGAATCAAGCCAATATTGATACCACTTTGGATCCACTACTTTAGGTTCATAGGCTTTTGGGAGCTCATTCATAATTATTCCTAATCTAAAGCATTTATTTTTCGTTTATGATAACAATGATCGACTGATTTTCTCCACAGTTTTCTTTTATGGAGAAGAGTTGGAGCCTTTAAAAAAGGTCTTAACAAGACGAAGAGTGACAACGAATCCTACAAAGAGCTGAACAATTTGATAGAAAGTAAAGACAACTTTGAAAACCTTACAAACCTGTTGCGCCACTAAAGCAGAAAAAGCATATTGACATACTTTAACTGCAAAAATGAGCTCCCTGTTATTTCGATAATCCTCCAACCACACCCCTAACAGATGCCCCACTACAGTGCCTGTTAAAAGCATAGTATTCATAAACAGAGCCGCCGGCCATACCGGAGCGACCTGTGTGAAATAGACACTTGTCACAGTGGTGAAAGTGATGGAAGCTATATTTGTTGAAATGCTGTAGAAGCGGGAGGAGTTATTTTGGAAATAGTTGAACGAATCATTAATCATTGCAGTCACCCAATTTGCGAGATGCAATGAAGATTAAACGCTCAGTAAATTAAACTCAATAAAGATGAATTGACTCCAACAGTCTAGTCGTTATTTTCCGTAGCATTACAGCCATGTCGCACCAGTTGTCCAATCATGGATGCTGCTGCAAATGCTGCTGCTGTTTCGTATGAAAGCGGAATTCCAAAGCATTTTTTTAGAATTGCTGTGCTAACAACTGCGCATACACCGGCAAGTAAAGCCGCTTTTCTATCATCAATATTGATGTTACATTTTTTGACCAATGTTAATCCGGAGATTGTCAGAATGCTATAATAAACGATACCGGAGATTGCTGCTGTTACGGGATCTTCTAAATCAAATAACTTTGAAGCAGCCACCGAAGCAATAACTGCGACAATTCCCCCTTGAGGAATTCCTGTCTCACAGCATTTAGCGCTAAATTCATAGATGCCGCTTCCTATTTCTTGAGCTACATCTTTTGTATTTTCAAACAATTCTCCCCAAGAGTCATCTTGGACCCAATCTTTAACTTTTCCATAGCCGCTTGCACAGCATTCACTCGTGTAACTATAACCACTTTCACAATAACCGCTCATGTATCCATAGCCACTTGTACAGTAACCTTTTAATGAATCAAAATACTGCATTGTTCTTCCTACATTTATTTATTATTTTTAAACTATGATTTTTCCGTTGAAGGCTTTTTAAAATATTCACGAGCCGCTTGCCCAAGATAAGCACCAAGAGGGAGAAGAAATGATGAGGCGAGATAGCCAGGAGGAGTATTTGAATAACTATTCAGAATGATTTTGGTCAAAAATCCCGAAATCACTGTCATTCGGAATGCTCTTTCGCTCGTGAGCTTGAATCCATTAAAATCTTTGAAAAGACTGAGTAGGGAATAGCTCACAGTCCCAAAGGCCAATGCATTACTTGTATTCGTTAGCTCAAACAAAGAAGAAAGAGCAACAGTAGTAATGAGTGCAATGGGAAGACCATGGACAATTTTTTCTTTGGTACAATACGTTTTATATTGAACGCATACATTAATAGGCTCAGCAACTATTCCCATAAAGAAGTTTATACCGCGATTAAAGAAGTCTTTTCCTTTGTCAGCATAATCATCGCCGATAGAATTAGGGCTAGCATTCATAATTAATCTCCGATTTTTTTTAATATTTAATTAGCAATATAATAACTGATTATTAATAAAAAAGAAAGAGATTTTTAAGATTAGATAAATTTTCTATATAAACTTGATGAGGGATAAGGTATTTCCTTCTTCCGACCTTTTATACTCGACTTTGTCCATGATTCCCACAAAGATAAAAATGCCATAGCCTCCAGGATTCAGCTGATCCAAGTTTTTTGGCGGGGCATGGATTTTTCGCTGAGGGACAGAAGAGATAGGGTCAAATGGAATCCCTTGATCCTTAATGTTGATTTTAATACCGGGAGGATTTACCAGAAATTCACATGAAATCACAATTTCACCCTCCTCCCGAGGATAGCTATAATTGATGACATTGACGATGGCTTCTTCAGTTGCCAAGATGACTTTATCCATGATCTGATCAGAAATATTGTGCAAAAGGCCGAAATCGCGAATGAATTCAAGCATAGCGTACAGATAGGTCAAGCTTGAAAGGAACGTTTTTTGATACATTGAAAGGCCTACCAATTATTAACGATATAATCAACAATTTTTCCGGCTAACTTTCTATTCAAAGGATATAAGACAGCATCATGGGCAGCATCGATATCGTTCAGCTGACCTAGCGAGAGGCGATTGTTTGATGCATGATTCATGTCGTAATAATCGTGATCAAAATCAACAGATGCAGTGATGATAACGGGTCCAGTCACAATATTGCCTGATGCAGCTTCTATCACTGTAATCTCAGCAGAAGCAAACAGACGCGTCTCAGTGGGGATGATTGCTTTCTTCAGTTTACCGTCTTTTTTGCGATCATAGCGGAATCCAATATTTTCATCACGAAATTCAATCAGGCGCATTTTAAGAATTAAGTCTCCCTCATCAGACTGGTATCTGAGTGCGCCTGTTCCGCTTATTTGTCTAATGACTTCAGTGGTCAGTTCGCCTCTATCATCCCCGGTTGCATAAGGAATTGTGATCGTTTTGTAATCATCAAGGAGACCGCCATATCCGAATTGATAGCTGCAGCCAGAGAGCGTAATCAAGAGAATGATGAGGCGAACAAACAAAAAAATCATTTTATAAAAAAGTCACCTATTCCTGCGCACACTCGCAAGGGGTTCGGAATCTTTTATTCACTTCACGCTTTTTCAAGAGGCTATAATGAACGAGAGGGAACTCTTCTTGAGCAGGTTCTTCCGCTTCCTCTTCATTTGGCTGGGGTTCGCCAAATTCCGGATAACAGAAAATATCTTCCCATTGATATTGGACTTGCTCTCCATCGGTTTCAAACAAGAAATAACGCAGTTTTACGCTTCTTTTACAGATGAGCATCCCAGAGTTAAGTATCGAGTCGTTATGTGCGGATAAAATACGATACATTTCATCGTGAGAAATGTTTGTAGAAGTTCCTTCCTCGTCAGAAGTTTCTATATCTTCAGAACCACCCTCTTCTATGGAGTCGTCGAGAGGTGTCGAATCAAGACAAAGAGCTTCTTCTTCTTGGAATTTATCCAGCTCCTTTAACCGATAGCGGCAAAATTTGGCCACCTCGGTATCAGGAAACTCTTCAATGGAGCTTTGAAAATAGATTGCTGATGCGTCTGGATGCCCTGTTCTCTCATAGAAGAGACCCAGATCGCACAATCCTTTCGCATAAAGCTCTTTAATCTTTTCGACATACCCAAAGGCAAGTTCGACCCTTTCGTCGCGTGGGTATTCAATTTGAAAGCGCTGTGCATTCAATTGAGCGAGGGCTAAGATATCTGGATTTTGAAACTCCTTCAAGCTTAGCTTACAGAACACTTCTGCCATGTTGACATAGCACTGCGGGACAATCTCTTCTCGTGGAAATCGGCGAATCAAAGCCTGGTAGGTATCGATGCTCTCACGGTATTCTCTGATGTCGTCGAGAAGCTGAGCTTTGCAAAAAAGAGCCTCTACAGCTAAATCATGATTGGGAAGAGCAAGCACAATATCATCGTAGATAGTTAAAGCAAGGGACTTGCCGCAAGCAAGCTTTGGGAAGAAACTGAAGAGGAAGGGGCGTTTTTTGTGGCCTTGTCTAAAGTGTTCTGCAATGACAAACTTATATTGTAAAGCATCTTCAAAAAAAACGGGCTGACCAGAAGCTTTGAGGTGATTGGTGAAGGCTTCGTTGGCAAAATCATATTCCCCTCTCTCGTAAAAACAGACGCCAAGATAGTAGTAGGAATCGGCGGCGGTTTCTGAATCAGGGAAAAAGTAGACGATCTTCTCAAATTCTCTAGATGCATTTCGCCATTCATGATTGTTGTAGTAGTTGCGGCCTAGCTCATAATGCTTTTCGAGATAGCAATCAGCTTCAGCCTGTGAACTAAAAGGGTTTTTTCTTGCTGCATGGAGGGATGGAAAGCAGCTGAAACAACTAAGTGAGAAGCAGAGAATAAACAGTAGCGATTTAGTATTCATGGGAATGAACGATCCTTGAGTGGCTTGTTTTGATTAGATATAGGAGTGTAGTGTCTCCCTCTCTTCATGTCAATCCATTTTCTTCATCCCTTCAAAAAAGGTTGACTCTTTAATCCCACATCTACTAGTCTACTTTATGTCTATCCGCTCGAGTGGTGAAATGGTAGACACAAGGGACTTAAAATCCCTTGGGAGCAATCCCGTGCCGGTTCGAGTCCGGCCTCGAGCATGCCAAACCGCAAGAAGGTGAGTCCTTGAACAAGACTTAGTTACCTTCTTTTTAGGGGCTAGGTCTTCAATGACCTAGGCCCCTTTATTCCCTCCCCAACTTTAATTTTTAATTGGTCATTTCAATGGAGCTATCCCCTACAATTAGAGATTCTTTACTTTTTTTAGGCTACCCGGTTGCTGCAAACGTTTTTGGGTTCGCAGTAGGAACCTTGATTGTAAAAGGTGGCCGTAAAGTGGC
>Ga0206862_1011_pt1 | contig 63728 bp, 63 predicted proteins | sample Alteio_BWOrgCont_43_FD_152625 | JGI IMG/M metagenome (GOLD analysis project Ga0206862, IMG submission 152625) | Enriched cells from forest soil in Barre Woods Harvard Forest LTER site, Petersham, Massachusetts, United States -... | ecosystem: Environmental > Terrestrial > Soil > Temperate forest >... | reverse complement strand
CAACGCCCTAGGTATGTTGTAGAATGGATTGCAGGCTGAAGGCCTGCGTCTTAGTAACATCACTGACAGAAAAGATCCCATATCCTTTTTGTCACTATATATTTATTATAACGCAGGCCTTCAGCCTGCAATCCATTCTATAACCTACCTAGGGCGTTGCCCTAGGCTTTTATAACTCAGGCCTTCGGCCTGAAAATAATTCATAACCCCATACAAACAACGGTACCAAATGAAAGGGGCCAGGCCGAGCCTTGGCTTACGCCTGTGGCTACATGCTACCGCAGCTTCGCTGCTTAACACATCGCATTCTAAAACGGCGAAGCCGTGGAAGCATATAGCCCCAGGCGTAAGCCTGGGGTATATAACGATCTAAGACACGAGCCGTGAAACGGCGACAGAATCGGTGTCGTTTGTTATCGATGCACGCCGAGAGAGACTTCCTTCTCAATCGCTCGCGGGCTTCGCGTTAAAGGTCACTTCTGCAATTGTTTCTTGATGTCGTTTTCTTAGATTAGAGGATATCCCATGCTTTAAAGGCTATATTAAAATATCTTACTAAAATAATATTGTTTGTAATACCACGCAAACGATTAGATATCATCATTTGTGGATCCATCGGCAATCCTTGTACAATTTTAAAAAAATGCTCTGCTTTTAACTGCTTTTCACCAAGCTTGCCTTTCTGATCATTTTTAAACGCAAGATATCCATCACAAAGCAAAACAATTGTCATAAACAACTTGGTAGCGCAGATATGATCGTAGAGGGTATGCTGAGAAGCACTAGGAGCTTTATTAAGCGGAAAGCCAAGTTTATCCACCACTTTTCTCAAAGCGGTTTTTCTTATTTTTAAACAAATATTTCCTTCTCGATTAACATCACAAATTAAATTTTTTTTGCTCTTATCATTACTTCTACTCTTATCATTAATAGAGAGCAGGTCAGCGATCTGATTGATTAAAAAAACCTCCCTCTCAAGAGCATGGTTATTATTCTTTATAAAAAGGGAAAAATCAGACTCCACTGCGTTTCTCCCACTACCTTTCGGATCAATTTGCCAATTTGTAATCAATTTCTGAAAGATAGCATAGTAGGTTCTCTCTAAGGTCTCTAAGGAACATCTCTGATGTTTATTCGTTTGTAAAAGTACAAGGAAGCTACGCGCGGAAAGAGACTCAACATAGCCTATCTTCCATGAGGTATCTTTCTCTAACAATTTTTCAGTATTGACGTTAAATATGCCGCAAATCGTAGGTTCTTCAACAGACTCAAAGGCAATCATACTTTTTTGTGAAGCACCGAAAGAAAAATGCGGATCTTCTTCTAATTTCTTCGCCATTCTAATACAAAAGGATGGCAATTCAACGGCTGATTCGAAATCGGTTTTTTGAATAGCACGGGGTGGTAACATAAATACCTTAGATTAAATGACAGGTTAATAAATAGGGATAGGATTTGTCAATTGACTTTTCCTCAAACTCTTGCTACGATTGAATCTCCCTATTTTTAGACAAAAGAACCCTTCAATGAAAATCTCAGCTTCGGCATTGGATCCCTATAAAGCTCGGATGGATGCGTTAATTCTTGGCGAAATCGGACGTTTCGGCGCTAAAACCCCTTTGAGAGATGCTTGCGAGTATGCTTTAATGGGTTCCGGCAAGCGATTCCGCCCGGCGCTGGTCTTCATGGTGTCGGATGCCCTCGGATACGGGGCCGATGTCTCCGCGGCTGCTTTAGCTGTCGAATATTTTCATACCGCTTCTTTAATTGCCGATGATCTCCCCAGCATGGATGACGACGCTGAAAGACGCGAAAAAGCTACCACCCATATTGTTTTCGGCGAAAGCGTTGCAATCCTAGCTACCTACTCCCTTATCTCCGCCGGCTATGAATGCCTAGTGAAAAATGCAAGAGATGCAACCCAAAAGGGTTCGCCCCAACAAGATTTATGCTCTATCGCAATCGAAATAGCCAGCCGCTGTACAGGTATTCATGGGGCTTCTGGAGGGCAATTTCTTGATTTAACATCCGAAAATATCACTCTCCCTCTTCTTCAGGAAATTTTTTATAAAAAAACAGGCACGCTATTCGAACTCTCCTTCCTGTTGGGATGGATCTTTGGAGGGGGTAACCTCGAGCTATTACCACAAGTAAAAAAAGCCGCCGGCCATTTCGGCTTCGCTTTTCAACTGATGGATGACCTTTCCGATCTAGAAAAGGACTCCGCTAAAAACCAGGCGCTCAACTTTGCTGTCATTCTAGGAAAAGAGAAGGCCATCGATCTATTCAACAATGAAATCGATTTCTTTTTGGAAGAAATCGAAAATCTTAATATCCATTCTCCCCAATTCGAGGGGCTTGTCAATCTTTTAATTGAAAAAATGAAGAAGGAGTATTTCTCATGTCTCAACAAATTCCCGAGTCGGAAAGAAAAAAAGCTTTAGCCCTGGCTTTAGCGCAAATTAAGAAGCAATTTGGGGATCGCGCTATTACCTCCTTTGGAGAGCACGCTTCCCTTAATGAAAGAGATGTCATAAGAACCGGTTCTCTGGCCTTAGATATCGCCCTTGGAATCGGCGGTGTTCCACGTGGACGTATTGTCGAAATTTCGGGTCCGGAATCATCCGGGAAATCCACATTGGCAACGCACATTGTTGCAAGCGCACAAAAAAATGGTGGAACTGCGGCCTATATTGATGCTGAACATGCGCTTGACCCGCAATATGCAGCTAAAATTGGGGTTAACTTAAACGAACTCTTAATCTCTCAGCCAGATAGCGGTGAAGAAGCTCTAAATATCGTCGAAATGCTGGCCAGATCGAATGCCATCGATGTCATTGTCATCGACTCCGTAGCAGCATTGGTACCCAAATCAGAACTAGAAGGGGATATCGGGGATCAATTTATGGGTCTACAGGCTCGCTTGATGTCGCAAGCGCTTCGTAAGTTGGCCGCAGCGCTTTCAAAAAGCAATACATGCGCCATCTTTATTAACCAGATTCGAGATAAAATTGGCGTGGTTTATGGAAATCCGGAAACCACACCCGGCGGACGCGCTCTTAAATTCTACGCCTCAATCCGTCTAGATATTCGTAGAACAGCAGGCATCAAAGGACCGGACAATTCCGAAATTGGTAATCGCGTTAAAGTCAAGGTATGCAAAAATAAACTTGCGCCTCCCTTCCAAATTGCTGAATTCGACATCCTCTTCAATGAAGGGATCTCTAGAACAGGTTCCGTCATCGATATGGCCACTGAATTCAATGTCATCGATAAAAAAGGCGCCTGGTTTAGCTATAAAGGCCAACGTCTGGGTCAAGGACGCGAGGCCGTACGTGAAGAGTTAAAGAACAATCCAAAGTTATTGGATGAGTTAGAAGCTCAAATTATTCAATTCTGCAAAGAAAATCAGGGAAAACCACCTGCCAAACGCGCTCCGGTTGGAATTGAAGACGAAGTTCCAGCTGAAGTCTAGGAAAACAAAGGATGAGGGAAGACGCCTCCCTCATCCCTATTCATAAACCTTTTCAAGAAGCTTGGGAATCGCTTCAAGGAATGTTTTCGCCCGGGCATCCCATGTATGATGCTGCAACACAAGTTCCCGCCCTTTCTTAGCAAGCGCAGCTCTTTTTACATCATCTTTAAGATACTCCTTAAGCACCTGATTGAGCTCTTTGGGGCGGCTGCGATCATAGAGAAGGATGCTTTCCCGATCCTTAAATTGATCCGCAATATAGGGCGTATCCAACGTCAAAACCGCTGAGCCGGCAGCTAGTCCTGTAAAAATACGCTCATGGCCTCCATACTTAATCTCGGGAACTGAATTAAGCAAAATTTTCGATCTTTTAATCCGCTCAATCGCCTCGGGATATTCGATAGGATCATGTAACCGGATATTTGCGTTGTCTTTAAAGTAATTAAACCAATCAAGACTACCTGTACGACGCCCATAAACATCGACATTGACCCCTTCAATCGATTTGAGCAATTCCACACGGCACCTTCCGCCTACATATGCACAGAGCTCATCTAGAAATTCGACATAATTCAAGGTCGTGGGATCCAGGGAAGAATCACTTTGCAGGGCTGCGCTGTAGCTTTGTGAGAAGGCTTCAAGATAAGTTAAGGGCCGAACCGATAGGGTTAATTCCGCTGCCTCCATAAGCGCCTTGTAAATCGTCTTTGGATAGGTAGCGCGCCACCTAGATTCAATCTCTTGGAAATCAATCAGGGTATTCAGCATCAACACATCATGAAGAGGTGGCTGTTTGGAAGGTTCCACCTGCTTTCCGGTTGCGTGAGGAAGAAAGAGGGTCTGGTTAAACCCGGTATTTTCAAAAACTTGGCAAAAAGAAAAGTCGATGCACCCAATGATATTATAACGGCTATTGATCAATGGAAAAAAATGCTGGGGGGGATCAACCAGAAAGGCAAAATGGGGCAGTTTCAACATATCGCATAGGAACCGTCCCTGTTCATCAGGAAGAACTCCATTGAAGGAAAGCGTAAGGTCAGGCGGATCTTGTGTCAGAGCCCACAAAAAGGAGCCAGGATCATCGTAATCGGCCTTTAACCAATCCACTTCAACGCCTTGATCTCTCAGTGCCTGAGAAAACTCGGCAGCAAAGGTAGAAACAACTCCATATTGATTTTCAAGAGGAGCAAACACGGCAATTTTTTGAATAGACATTTTATCACTTGAGTTTTGAGTTTATTGGAGCGATTCCCGTTAAAAAAACTTATTCAGGGTTATACCTCACACGCCTAGGTTTGGTATAATGATTTACATTTTGCATCGCCTTTGTCTTAAGGTGTGCAATTTAGGTCTAAATACGATAAAAAATTCTCATCCTATCTTCTTCCTATCCTGTCGCCGAAGGCGATCCTGCATATCCTGTTCAATAGATGTTTAAACAGGATAGACATGATCGCCTTCGGCGGCAGGATGAGGGCGATGCAAAAGAATTAGCGGGGGTTTCTCAGATTATTGCATTGGAATCCACTGTTTACGCGCGCCAATCATCTTATGCTTGCGTTCTGTTTCCTTCACCTTGCTTTTTTGCTTCTCAGATGAAGCCTCAGGTAATGAGGCCGGGAGATTAGATGCATCCATGGGCGGCTCGACTCTAATGCCTTGAATACCCCCGGCAGAAGCCAGCTTCAACTGATCAAATTTCAAGGAGTCACGCAATTTTTTTCTTTGTTCTTGAAAGGTTTCCCACTGTTTCTTTGTAAAATTACTAGGATTATTTAGATAGCGGGTGATCTCTTCCGGCGTTTTACCCATCTTTTTATAGAGCTCTTCTAATTTTATTTCAATCTCTTGATGCATTTTCCGAGCCTGTTTAACCAGAGCAAGCGCATCAGAGACTTTAATTTTCTTGGGGTCCTTGGGAAGAACATAGGCGTGTTCCTCAACTCCCATACCATAGGGTTTATCTGTAGTAGGTGGGGGAGTAGCCGCAGAGTTTTTTTGCTCTGCCTTAGGATTCGTTTGTTGAGATGGGGGATTTTGGCTTTTCTTCTTTGCTTTAGATGAGTAATCGAAGATTGAATCCGTCATAATAACACCTCGGTTACATGATTTAGATAGCCTTAAAAACAACAGCTTGTTAACATTTTCCTAACTGTGTCTATTTTTATTTTACCAAAAAATATTTATTATTTAAAGCCGAACGCGTATTTTAAGAATAAATATTTGCTATCCTGAATTACTAAATATCCAGGGGTTTCGTATGCAAATTGAAGCCAGGTACTGTTCCAATTCTTCATTATATATCGACGATGATGTTAGGCAAGCAAAACAAACACTGTATAGAATTATTGAAAAAGAATTCGACGATGAAAATTTGCAAGCCTATTCAAAAAAAATTATCTTAACATTCCCCAAAAAAAATGAAAACCCTGCCCTTTTGAATATTTTTATTCAGTGCACAAAGCGCCAACGCCATCTCATTTTTTCAAAAGTCCACAAATGGAACAGCTCTACGTTCACTCTCAAAATACTTTCAAACTATTTACTAAAAGCCTCAGAACAGATGGAAAAGCCAACCCTAACACCATCATCTTGGCTTCAGATCACCCAGGATAGAATTGATATAGCACTAAAAGTCCTTCTCAGAGCAGTTCCTGAAGCATTAACGCCTGGGAAAATTCAAAAACTAGAAAAAATTATGTCCGGCCTCCAGATCAACTCTGATTACGAACTCAAAGTAGCTCAAAATAACGTAGATATAGATTATTGCAACATATTCCGCTTTGTTCTAGCTGAGACCAAATCTGAATCGAATCCAGCACTTTTAGCCGTAAAAGAAAGACTTAAAATGGAAATTATTAATCAATCCTGCTTCAAGGAATTAAAAGTCCTTTTCGATAAATTGGAAAGTATTGTCCCTAGTGATGCCGATCAAGTGTCGATTTATAAACAGATTGTATATCTATTCGACTGGGAAAGATTTTTTTATTTAGATCAATTCATATCAATGAGCCATTCGTTTTCTGATGGGCCAGAAGGTTCACCTGTCTATCTGTTTAAAAAACTTTTAAAAGACCGATCCATTCCTTATAGGATGGAAAAGTTTGTAAGCATCTCTGAAGAGAATATAGAACACTACCTCCTCTCCCTTAACATAGAACGCTATCTCCTCTCCCTTTCAGAAAATTTAAGCTACCACTCCCCAATTCCATTGTCTTACGAAGCTCTGAATGATTGCCCGCTCTCTCACAAAGAAATCATTTATAAAATTCTCTCCTCCTCCTCTTACCCCAACCCTCTATTTACCTCTATTCTTGACCTGTTAACGTCTTTTACAACACCTTCTCTAATGAATCTGCCGCAAACGTTCGACCCCATCCCTATCGAACAAATAGAAAGAACAGACGTTTACGTTTGGGTGTTTTCTGATATACCTCCATTCGTGCGCCGTAGATGGATTTTTGATATCTTATTTCAACTTCCAATCGAAGAGATCTCCCCAAAAAATATCGCTAATTTTAAACATCTACTGTTTCTTTTATTTTTTAAAATAGCGCACGTGAACTATATGATGTTTTTTGAAAGAAAGGAGATCAAAATTTGTCAATTCAGTGATCAATTGATTCAAATAATTAAATCTGGCCTTCCAGCTCTCACCTGCTATCATTTTTTAAAAACAGGAGTGATAAACAATAAAACATTGGAGTTTATATGGGAATTGAACCTGGACATAAAAGAAAAAAGTAAATTATTTAGCAAGCTAGCTCTTGATATTTCATTTAGAAATACTTTTTTAAATTGGTTTAATTACGATATGAATCTTTCGATTCAAAGCGTGCGGTTTCTTCTTAGCTCTGAGCAACCCATTCATCCGCGACTCATCGACTATCACCGTTTTCTTGAAAAACATTCGAAATTGGATCTACTCGAGTTGTATAATCAAATCTTACATAGCCAAGAGGAGAAAATTTTAGAGCGAGTCAACGGCTCCTGTAATTTTCAGGACTTCCTAAACACCTATCTTCATTGCATTAACACAAAGCTCCATCAAGAAGAAAAAGTCACTGCTCCTCTCCAGATTCAGAATGTCAAAGATATAGGAAAATTCAAATGGAATTTAACAAAACTACAAGAGACCAATTGGGGAACTCCCACCATAAAGGATTTTCCAAAAATCGATCTTTACACGTCCATCCTTTCACTTTTGCACCATGCCAAAGATCCAAAACCTGACCTTCATAAGCTGATCGATCATATCGAAGAAGTTGTTCCTGGCCTTAGAGACGCGCACTATAGTGTCTCTCAAGGATATACAGATCGAGCAGCCAGCATCCCATCCCTGCAATTCTATACTGTTCTCGATGCCTTACTATCGATGAAGGAAAATAGCGTAAAGGAGAAACTGAGTGCATTTATAAATAGCCTTATAAGCTCCGCAGAGTTGTTTCTCTACCAGCTTGATAAGTTATATTGGGAGCTTGCTTCTCCGGCCCAACATCTTTCTAATGACTCTGAAGGACTCCACTTCATAAAGGCATGTGTCCAAAAGACTCTGCACCAAAAATTTTATAATAAAGAATTCCTCGCAGCTGCAAAAAAAATCGATCTCAATGATGAATACATCGCCTTTTCTCTGAAAAATCGCCTAATTTTGCAAATTGGCCTCACACATTCCATCCCCCTGCTTAAGCAAAAGCGAAATACCTGGCCATACGTATCGGAATCTGTTTTTATCGATTCTCCAAGTCTCCTGGTTCAACATTTCTTCTCACATATAGACATCAATGAAACCGTTGACTATTTAACAAATTTCAGCCCGCAAGCACTAAAGCAGAAAGGTGTTGCTAGTGGTATTACCTATCTTATTCGCAGGCCTTCACCGATCAAACAATTCCCTCTTATTAAAGATGATCACGGCAATCCAACAAAAATAACTTTTGCCGGCGCAACTCGTCTATTGCTAACATCAGGTTTCATTATCCCAGAGTCATAAAAATGTATCTTTATTTATCTAAGTGTAAACCCTTCCGTAAGACTATCTACGAGATCTTTTGTCAGACCCGATGTCAGGGAAAGAGCCTTCCTCTGCTCTTTAACATACTTAGAAAGAATTGTAAATCCTGCCTGATTGATCATCCATTTTCTTAGTGTTTTAGGATTCGATTTATCCTCAGACATCATCTGAGAGGCTAGCTCATAGCGGGCGTTTTTCATCCGCAAACAGATTTTTTCTATTTTTTTTAATCTGACGAGCTGATTTTTATTTTTTTCCAATGCGGCTTTTTTTAATGCTAACTTACTTTGAATTTCTTTTAATTTTTCGCTGTGAGTTAACCCCTCTGATTGGATGCATTCTTGTGCTAACGCCTCCTGGCTTACGAGTAAACGAGCAATTTCGCCTTCAAGAGAATCAAACGAGAGAACAGTTGCCTTGACAATCGCACTGGCAAGCAGCGAACAGGCCGCGTGCACTTTTGAAGTTGTTTTATCATATTCTGGAGCAGATTTAATGATGTGATCAAGAACACCGCTCTCTAACATTAGTTCAGGAGCTCGGAAATGAAGCTTATAATTTAGAATGATTTTAATCTCCTCATCAGTCGGGGATTCCACCTCTATTCTTACAAAGCGACGGTTGAAGGCATCTTCATTATTTTGAATGGTTTTTTCATACTGCACTGTTGTCGTAGCACAAATAAGATGGGGGATTTTATCCTGAAACGTAAGAAGTGAATCAGAGAGTTTTCCCCTGAACTGATCCTCTTTAAAAAGAGATTCAATCTCATCTAAAAATAAAATAAAATTGTTTCTATGCCTTTTAAAGATACCTTCTACCTGCTTTAAAGATACCGTTTCGAGACCTTTCAATTCGTTAGCATTTTGTGAATAAACCACAGCATTATTAAAAGATTCATGGCATTCTTTCGATACAATAAGTTCCGCAAGGGACTTTGCCAATGAAGATTTTCCTTCTCCTGTTTTGGAGGTGAGAATAACACCTTTTCCGGATAGAAAGGCATTTTGTATTTTAGCTAAAATATCCCAACGCTTGTAAAGAGGAGCAGACTCTTGCCGCATGGCTTCTTTATTCTCATTTTCTAATCCAGGACAGGCTTGCGGACATGGTCTCAAATAGCGAAGATACAAGGGAATAGCGATTATAAAGGACGAAATAATAATTCCAGTTATCACAAAGGCCGCAAGGACCGAATCTGAACCGGCATAACAGCCGCCAAATATAGCAGATGGAAAAGCAAGCAACGTTAAATAGCTCTCAAACCTCGATCTTGCTTCATATTCGCTCATTTCATCACGAAAGCTACTTCTTACTTTATAATTAAGTTCCTTTACACCCGTTAGCGTAATAAGCATTTCGATCAAATGATGGATGAAATGAACAGCCTCATGCGCAATTTCTTTCCATATTGCCTTTCCTTTAGTTTGCAGAACACTTTTTAAGGCTATATCTTTTATCGATGCTTGCAGATCAATCGTCTCTTTAATATTAGATTCATTCATTTCAAGCAGGCTTCGTAATTGTTCATCTGATAAAGAATCTAAGCAAATTGAAATCAATCCTTGTATATTCTCAATAGAGGCGTTTTCCAAAGCAGTTGAAATGATTCTTTTTAAATAAGACACCTTGTCTTCATTTAAATTTTCAATAGGTGTTAGTGTATTTATTTTAGTGTGCCCTAAATTGTTCGGCAGCGAGTTAAAGATCCTTTTGGATATATGTGAAATAAAAGAATCATTTGTAGAAGAAAACATATTACCAAAAGAAACACCAGCCGAACAAAAAGAAAATAAACCGCCAAATCTTGAATCAACCTTCACAACTAACCTCATTTATGATTTATAAAACAACAAATAACATACCAATAAACCATGTTTTAAACAAGAAAAAACACTATCAAAAAAAACTATCTGGAGTTAAATTCCTTGAATTTATTCATGTTATTTATGAAAATATAGAACAAAAAAACTCTTTTGACACGCTAACAAAGTCATACACATGTTAAAAAAAACAGTTCTTCTTGCTTCTTTAGCACTTCTAATAGTCTTAGAAATGGCCGGTGGAATCAATAATTTTCAGCTCCCGAAAAATGATTACAAATCTCTCATCTCCTCATTTTCAGCTTCTCTGGATAACAGCGATGAAGATTTACACTATTGTCATAGGATAGAATCGGTTTCAAACGATGGTTCACTAGTAGTTTTAGATAATAATATATCAATAATAATTAAATGGTGGTACCGCTCTACTCCACAAAAATGGAAAAAGGGTGAGATTGTCTATGTCGCCTATGACTTAGAATATAAATTAATAAAGCTGAATAAACCAAATTCTAAGGAAATCGCATGGGGATCCTTTGATAAGACTACCCATACCTATACAAAGATTGCAGCGTTTTTAACCGATCCAGAGGATTCTAAAACCAATACCATCCTTGTTACAACAAGCGGAAATAAATTTAAAACTATCTGGCAAGAATCTTTCCGAGATTTCTCATGGGATCCGAATGATTTCATTATCATTCTAGCCAATTCATCAACAGAATTTCAGGTTTACAATGTAACTAAAAATAAAATATCCTCTTGTGAGCTATTTTTAAAATCCTTGTCTCCCATCCCATCACCAGAAAAAGAATGGTTTAATCGTAACAACCTTCTTGGTCTCGAAGAACGTCTAAATAAAAAAGTCATCCAACAACCCGACGCCATTAAAGTTATATCAAGAGCAATTCACATTCATGCCGCGGGACTTAAGCCTCAAAAAAAACCGGTTGCTGTATTTCTATTTCTAGGACCTACCGGAGTCGGTAAAACAGAACTGGTAAAGTGCTTGGCAGCTGAGCTTTATCATGACTCAAGCAAAATCTTGAGGTTTGATATGAGCCACTTTAACGAGCCGCATTCAACCGCAAGGTTAATTGGGTCTCCGCCAGGATACGTAAACCATGAGGAGGGGGGGCAATTGACAGAACCTTTAAAAAATGACCCCCTAGCCATTGTCTTATTGGACGAGTTGGAAAAAGCACATCCAATAGTCCGCAAAATGTTCTTGCCCGTTTTTGACGAAGGCTATATTTGTGATAATAAGAACAATATTGTCGATTGTACGCAAACAATTTTTATCATGACATCCAATCTTTGCGGACCCGAAATAGCTCAGTTATATAGACTAGGTTATCAGCCGGATGAGATCCTCCCTCTCATTGAACCCACGCTTATTCAAATCCTTACTCCTGAATTATACAACCGCATGGAGCCTGTTCTCTTTCGCCCGATCGAAAAAGAGTCGATGGGGCGGCTCATGGATTCAATGCTTCGCCGTTTCAGCGATTATATTTGGGCGGAAAAGCAGATTGAGTTGATTGTCGACGATTCTCTAAAGCATTTTCTTCTGGAAAATGGCTTTCACCCTGAATTAGGGGCTAGGCCGTTAAATAAACTGATTGAAAAACGTCTCATAGCCCCATTAGCTTATAAAATGATTGAAGATGACATTCAAGGAGATGTCAAAATCCTAATGTCTTATGATCAAGATGCCGATAATGTGGAAATCATTATCGAAAGCCTCTATGCCTCTATCACAGATGATCCTGACGAAGATAATCCCGAAAAAAACGACATCAAGGACAATAGGTGACACAACCTGCATGGGATAATCTAAGGGGAGGCGATATGCTCCTCTCCGATATCTAAAATCCATGATAATCTCTGTCTCACTGCAAATAAGATAGATTCATCAACTTTCCCAACTCTGAAAGCTCCGAATTTATTTTTTACGTGTCTTTCAATGGAAATTGTTCTGATTTGATAGCAATCGATAACAGAAGGTTTGTGTAATCCAGTATCATTTAGATTTGTGATTGGCACATAAAATTGACTATTTCTTTTTCCAGTGTCATTTGTAATAGGTAATATTATTATCAAATTTAAGTGACTATTGCCCTTTTCAATGATTAAGCAAAATCGTTCTTTTTGTTTTTCATCCCCTACAGAAGGATCTAAAGCAACTCTGACAATATCACCTACTTCAATTGCTAACGAAATCTTCCCCATCTATACCTTCCCATAGATATTTTGGATCGGATTTTACATATTCTTTATGTGCTGATTCCCGCCACTTAGCTCTTCTTTCCTGAGCAATCTTTCGTTTAAGATCCTCACATGCGGTATCGACAAGCTGCGTTATTGTCGAAAAGCCGTATTGCTTATAAGCTTTCACAAAAGCTTCATTTTTAAGTCTTCCTAAATGCATATTACTTGCCTCCCTGAACTTTATTCTTCCATATGTCCCTTTTTTTGTTCAATTATTTGAACATAGAGTCCAAAATCAAAATGCGAAAGAGATAATGACAATTTAACAGGATAGACAGAATCGGCTACGCCGGCAGGACACGAATTTCTATCCTGCCGGCGTAGCCGATCCTGCCTATCTTGTTATTTTATTGTTTAAAAAGTTAATTCTCTCCCTGTTGTTCTTTCTCCTTGCTTAGTTCAATCCTTTTGACTATGATTTTTTCTTACATCATTCATAATAGGTTATTACTCTATGGAAATTTGGTTGGATACCACCTATCCTGATGATATCTTAAAGGCATTCAGGCTGGGTGTTTTGAGTGGAATCACAACAAACCCCACTTTAATCGCTCAAAATGGCAGCGGAACAAAATCCATTTTAGATACCATGCTTCATCATCAAGAGGGGCCTGTAGCAATACAGGTTTTAGCTGAACAAGCTGAAGGGATGGTTAATCAGGGGCAGATGTTCTTCGATCTTTCCGATCGCCTGATTATTAAAGTACCGGTGACAGAACAAGGCCTCGAGGCGATCTATCGCCTATCTCGCCAAGGCATACCAACGATGGCAACAGCCATTTTTCATTCTCATCAGGGAATAATGGCTGCTCTCGCAGGCGCCAATTACCTTGCGCCCTATATCGGCCAAATCGAAGCTGCAGGAGAGGATCCTTGGACACTTTTATCTACGGTCACAAAATTCATTCAAAATTACAAGCTGCCAACAAAAATCCTCGGAGCTTCCATCAAAACAATCCATCATTTTACTAAATGCGCTGAAATGGGGATTTGGGGGGTGACACTCAAACCACAAGTATTTGAAGAGGTCATCAGCACTGTTCCTCTAACACTTGATGCGGTCAACCAATTTTCGCTTTCGCTAAGTCCCTAATGTGTAAACAGTCTCCACCACGCAGAGGTATCTACCTCTGTCACTTTGCTTGCAAGCTGCTTCCCCTCATCGGTCTGAATGCGACTGAATACTCTTTTTATCCACTCTTGAGTTTGGGGATTCCCTAATTCTTCTTCCCGTTTTAAAACCAGTAGTAATTCTATCTGATCCGCATCTCTAGCCAACATTGCCTCTAAGGAAGCGTCATTTTCAAACGAATGAACCGCCTGAGCGATCTCTTCCCCTATCGGATATTGGCTAACAAAATCTTGCAAGACCTTATCCACTTGGGGCACCACATACTGCTTTTGCACTGCATTAAGATCGCCAATTCTGGCTTCAGGAAGATCGTGAAATAAACAGAAAAGAAAAAGGCGATCCAATTTGACAGGCCGACCGGCTAGCCGGGAAAGATGCGATAAAACATAGGCAACAAAAATCACACGATAGGTATGCTCTGCAACGGATTGCTGGCCAGAACCTAAAAATGCAAATCCTGAACGGGGAATGGAAGCCAGCATCCCGGCTTCATGGAGAAGATTCACAAGCTGCTCGATAGATTCTTCATTCATATGCAAAACTCCAAATTTGAATGCCATAAATATACCAATCCCGCTATTTTGATCCCATCAAAATATATTTTAAAAATCCACGCGGTTTGCTAGAGTAACTTCAACGATAATCAGCAATTCCACTCATTCTACAATTAGGAGGAAGTGTGGCCGGAGAACCTCACGAAAAAAGCTTTGAGGTCTTTAGGGAAATCTACGATGTAACCATACCCGACCTAGACTACTATTTAAGGCAAATTGATTGCAGAGATGGCTGCCCTGTCAAAACCGATGGGCGTGGATACATGATGGCGCTTCATGCCGGTAATCTCCTGGAAGGATATAAAATCGCAAGAGGACCCAATCCGTTTGCCTCTATCTGTGGAATGATTTGCGGGGCCCCTTGCGAGATTTCCTGCAGGAGAGATCGACTGGATAAAACACTCACAATTCGCGCACAAAAGCGCTACCTCGACGAATGGTATGGATTAGGAAAGGAAGCCCACATCCGTTCTCTAGAGTTTAGCTTCGCTCGCGGATCGACTCATCCTAAGCCTAACGGATTAAAAGTTGCCTGTATTGGAGCCGGAGTTGCTTCATTAACGGTCGCTCACGATCTATTACGCTTGGGTTATGCTGTGGATGTTTACGAGATGATGAGCCTCCCTGGAGGAATGCTTGTGTATGGAGTCCCAACCTACCGATTGAAGAACGAGGTCGCTATTAATGAATGCCAGGCGATCGAACATCTTGGCGCTAAAATCTACTACAACATGAAGGTGGGCAAAGATATCACTCTCACAGAGATCCAAAATAAATACGATGCGCTCTTTTTTGGGGTGGGACTTTGGAAATCACGAGCCCTTCCCATTCCCGGCGCCGATGCTCCTGATATCATTCGAGGCATCGACTATCTGCGGGTGCGCTGCGTAGGGGGGAATTGGAAAATCGGAAAACAGATGATCGTCATCGGCGGGGGCAATGTCGCTTTTGACGTCGCTCGCACCTCAGTGAGAAACGGGGCTAAAAAAGTCATCATGGTCTGCCTCGAATCTCGCGATGAGCAGACTGCAGATGAGTTCGAAATCGAAGATGGCATTGAGGAGGGAATCACTTTAGTCAATCGAGTGGGGCCGATAGCCGTCGAACGGGATAGCGAAGGGAAAATTTTCGGATTGAGGGTCCAGCCCATCTATTCGCTTTTCGACCATACAGGCCGCTTCTCTCCAAAATATATTCCCGATAGTCAATATGTGATTCCATGCGATACCATTGCCTTAGCAATTGGTCAGGAAATGGATCTCAGCGTCTTTGATGGATGGGATAGAAAAGATGAGCTTAAAATCGAAAGAGGGGTCATCAAAACAGAACGAGAAACAGGCCGAACCTCCATTAAGAACGTCTACGCTGGGGGCGACGCGGCCTTTGGTCCGGCGCTATTTATCACAGCCATTCGGCATGGCCAGGATACTGCACGTGCTATCGACACAGATCTGAGAGGGACACAGCCTTATCAGGAATTTTCCGCCGAATTCACCGAGATATCACCCATGAGGGATAAAACATACCTGCGCACTGCTTGGGCACTTCCTACGATGCAGCCATCCAAAATACGCATCCATAATGAAAACTTGGTAGAAAATAACTATACGGATGAAGAGGCGCACCTGCAAGCAAATCGCTGCCTTCAATGCCATGTGTCTCCTGTTTTTGACGGAACGCTTTGCATCAAATGCAACGGCTGTGTTGACGTCTGCCCCTGCAACTGCCTAAAGCAGATACCGGTTAGCAAACTTAATTTAGATTTAGGCGACGCCAGCTTAAGAAGAGCCGTAGACAACTTTTTTGGGATCGATTCCGCATCCATGAGCGAAGAAGAGCTGGCCAGTATGGGTACGGCTATGCTAAAAGACGAGGATTTATGCATTCGCTGCGGATTGTGCGCGGAAAAATGCCCCACTCAAGCCGTCACTATGGATGTGATGAATTACTCATTTCGCTGGATAGGATGAAAACCATGCTTTTTTGGACTTTGCTAGCTACTTTGGTTGCTTCCCTTGCAGGCTTGGGGATCTATATCTATTCGCTATTTTCCGGTCAATTAGATGATCCTGAATCTGTCAAATACCAGCTTTTTCGCGAAGAAAACCCTGATAACTAATTATGGAAATATAATGCCAAAATTTAGAAACTCATTAAACACAGATCCGGATGATAATGATCAGGCAGTAACAAGGCGCTCCTTTTTAGCCATGTTAGGGGTTGGCGCCTGTCTGATCGGAGCCGGCACGCTTGCTGGTGCTTCCGTGCTAGGTTTTCTCTATCCAAATGCAATGAAGATTCCGCCAAGCGTTTTTTCTATAGGAAGACCCGAAGAAGTGCTCTCAAGAGACGGAAAGGTCTTCTTTTCCAAACAAAAGGTCTTCATTGAAACACTAGCAGGCAAAGTTAGAGTGCAGACGGCTGTTTGCACACATCTTGGCTGCACTGTCAATATGGTGGAGACAGGATACGCTTGTCCCTGCCATGGTTCAACCTATGATCGACATGGAAAAAACACGGGGGGACCGGCTCCACTCCCTCTCGTCTATTTTTTAGTATTTAAAGCAGCTTCAGGCGAGTTAATGGTGGATAAAGCAAAAACCACTTTAGACTGGGAAGCTGCCTGGTATCACCCGACTGTATAAAGGAAAGAATCATGCCTGTTTTTGAGGGAAAAAAACGCGAAACATGGGGAGAATACTTACTGAATTTGCCTCATCTATTCATCCGATCAATTTTTCGTCATAACTATCCTAATAATGACGTGGATAGATCCGAAGTTGTTTTCAAAAACTTTTTCTTACACTTCCATCCTGTCAAGTGCCATAAGCACTCCCTCGATCCTTTTTACACTTTGGGCTTGGGAACCATTACGGCCAGTTTGTTTTTGCTTTTGACTTTCACTGGCATTGTTCTCATGTTCTATTACATCCCCGCTGAAGATCGTGCGTATGATATCATGAAAGATTGGCAAGACACCACCCCTTTTGCCATGATGTTCCGCAATATGCACCGCTGGAGCGCTCATCTCATGGTGCTTTTTGTGTTTTTGCATATGTCGCGAGTTTTTTATACAGGGTCTTACAAGGGGATGCGGCGTTTCAATTGGGTCATCGGCGTCATATTAATGGTGTTAACGCTCGTCCTCTCTTTCACCGGCTACTTGCTTCCTTGGGATCAGCTGGCGTTCTGGGCGATTACCGTTGGCACCAATATCGCAGGCTATGTTCCTAATCTGCCTGGTTTTGAATATAACGTGAATAGGGTTATGCTTTTGGCCTCTACAAATGTGGGGCAAGATGCTCTAATCCGCTTCTACGTCTTGCATGTCGCTTTGCTGCCTTTAATAGCAGGAACTTTAATCGGCGTCCACTTCTGGCGCATCAGAAAAGATGGGGGGCTCTCGCGACCACCGGATAGATTCCGCCCTGATCCCTATCGCGTGGTTCAGCGTTCAGATACCAAAGAATCGTTCGCTCCTGGCGTCAAAAGAACATATGGGTTAATGGAATTGGTAAGGGGTACCTGCCCTACTGTTGACAAGGGTCCCTATAATTTTGTCTTCACTTGGCCTCATCTGCTTCGCGCAGAATTAATTGTTTTCCTTTTATCCACAGTGCTTGTCCTGGCTCTCTCCTTTATCGATGCCCCTCTTGAAGAACCGGCAAATCCTACCAAGCCGCCAAACCCTTCAAAAGCGCCTTGGTACTTTCTTGGCCTTCAAGAAATGGTTGCTTATAACGCCTTTTGGGGAGGGGTAGGGATTCCAACTATGATTATACTCGGCCTCATGGCGATCCCCTACCTGGATCGCAATCCGCAAGGAGAAGGGGTCTGGTTCCACCGCAGTCGCTACCTAGCTATATTCCTCTACACGTTATTCATGACCTGGCAAGGAATTCTCATCATCATTGGTACTTACTTTAGGGGAGCAAATTGGGGTTGGATTTGGCCTTGGACTGAAAATTTTGCCAGACATTAAGGCTTGAAATATTATGAGAGGGATTCATGCGTGGTGATAAATGGCAAATTATTTTGATTATAAGCGGGATACTGGTCGCAGCTCTTCTCGGAATTTTTCTACTGCGCGAAATCTATCCTGAATATCGCATCTATCAAAATGATTATATCGCTCTAGAAAAATTTAGAGCCTCCTATACCCATCAGCCCATTCCGCCTTTTAAAGAGGGCGTAAAACAAATTGTAATGGAAAAAGAGGATAAAGGTCCCGCTATTGTGGACCGCTGCACCTCCTGTCATGTTGCTTTACAAATCCCCTACTTTTCCCCAACCAAATTGGCGCATGATTCAAATGGAAATATCATTCATGATGCTGGCGGAAAGCCTGTACAAATTCCCAACGATGAATACATTTGGTTGAAACTAGATGAAAAAATTGCCGAGCTAAAAGATCCTCACCTCAACGCAAAACTAAAGCAGGAAGGAAAAAAGAAGCTGCTCAGGGAGCGGTTAAATCAAGCATCTTATTACGAAAGCTTGAAAACAGCTCAGGTGGGAAACCAAACCTACGACGTCACTAAAGCGCTATCTATGCATCCTTTGATGGGGCATGAGACGCGCCCGTTTGAATACCATCCTATTGAAGACTATGGCTGCACCTCTTGTCATAATGGGAATGGACGGGGTCTAACTACCGACAAAGCTCATGGTCCTGTTTTCGATGAACAATATGAAAAAGAGGATAGGGGATTCGTCCCGCAGTTTACAGAGCCTGATCCGGCCAATGATCCATTATTCTCCCGTGAATTCAACGCTAAGCCTGGTCATGAGCTCCTGTTTCAAACAACACCTATTTTTGTAGGTGCATTGATCCAAGCTAAATGTGTTCAGTGTCATAAACCATCAGGCTTAAAAACAGATCGCAATGCGGAACAACTCAATTATAATCAAGACCTTTTGCTTCACACAGAATTGTCAGAGAAATCATTTGGAGAATCAGTTGCTAACCCGCAAGTCACTTCTGCTCTTACTTCCGATGTCGATCTTCTGACGCACAATTATCAAAGGGGGCGGGAGCTCTATCTTTCACAAGCCTGCTATGCTTGTCACCGCATTGCTGGATTTGCTAGAGGGGGAGTGGGGCCTGAATTAACAAAAATCGGAGAGAACTACCCTTGGTATATTAAAGAGTCTGTCGTTTGGCCGCAAGCCGACTTGGCTACCTCAACAATGCCTAACATGCGTTTGGATCATCAGGAGCTTGAAAACATCATGACCTTTCTTCTTGCGCAAAAGGGGGGGAATCGATCCATGGCAGCTACTGAATACCAAGCGTCTATCCAATCCTGGGAGGCAGGGAGCAAGCTTCCTTGGGAAAAACCCATTCCTCCCACGCAAATGTATGATCTGCGCTATGCAATGACAGTATTCGCCACCCAAGGTTGCGCCAGCTGCCACCGCCTTGAGGGATTTGACTCCAACGTGACTTTCAAGCAAGATTCTTCCGAGTCAAAAAAGCTTCATGAAGATGAAACCTGGTTTAAGAAACTATTTCCAGAGGTTATTCATATCTCCAACTATGATGAGGTTCTTCCGGGCTCAATGATCGTCGAAGCCATCGAAAATAACGCAGCGGAAATCGATGAGAGAATTGTATCCAATCGCAATAAAAACGGGCTATTGGAAGAGATCGATAGGAACTATCCTGAAGTTATTGAAGCCATGTATTCCAATTTCAGATATGCATCCAGAGCCAAAAATACCCTTTTTCATAATGAAAATGAGAAACTCGACGCTTGGAAAGAACGCGTACACCGGGTTCTCATGATGTATATTCAGGTGTATGGGTTCGGCCGTTTAATCGGACCGCACCTTAACTGGTCGGGAATTTATCGTTCAGATGAATGGCTCATGGAGCATTTTAGAAATCCAACCTCGCATGTCCCTCGTTCAATCATGCCGGCCATGCCTTTCGATGACACCAAGTTTTACGCCTTAACAAATATGTTAGATCGACTCGGAATAGTCAATCGAGACGCTGTCCGCAGGGTTTGGGATACCGATGGTTTCGATCCTGAAGAGGCTTACTCCATTCATTGTGCGCAATGCCATGGAATCTCTCTTCAAGGCAATGGCGTCATTGCCGAATGGATTTATCCAATACCTAAAAATTTGAAAAACCCCGATTTTTTACGTAATTTATCCAAGGAACAAGCCATTAGATCCATCACTCATGGTGTCAAGGGAACGCCTATGCCCCCTTGGGGAGAGGTTTCTTCAGATAAATCAGATGCCCTGGTAAAGGAAACGGTCGCTTCACCGGTCCTAAACGCTAATGAGATCAAAATTTTGGTGGATTGGCTCTTTTATTCTCTTCCAGGAGGCGGGGTAAGCGAGGAGAATAAATTTATACCTAAATGGCATTATACGCCTGAAGATGTCTTAAAAGAACTTTATAAAGAAGGCGGCAAGCTTAAGAAAAAATCAGCATTCAATCTTAAAGGCCATTTAGATGCTGAAATACTCTCTCTCTTTCCAAATGGAAATGGCTTATACGCCTCTCTTGAACCCAATCTGCTAGCATTAAATACCGGATCGCCGCACACAATGAGTGTGAATGATGTATTTGATATCGTTCCCGATACAAAATTTGGCGGTAAAAACCTCTATTATATCAAAAAAGAGTACTATACACCGGAAAATATCGAGGCAGGCAAAGATTTCTTTTTACTAAACTGTGCCGTTTGCCACGGCTCTGAAGCGGATGGTTCAGGGATACGTGGGCAGGCTATGCATGATGCCAAACCTCGCATGTTGACAAACTTGGATTGGATTGACTCCAAAGACGATCTAAGATTGCTTCGTTCCATTAAATACGGGGTCCAGGGAACTTCAATGGTTCCTTGGGGGGATTTCACCAGCTCACTGCAAAGAATGCAGCTTGTCATGTTTATTCGCACGTTAAGCCAGGAACAGAATGAGCGGCATGAATTAAACTCAGCCATTTATCAAACGTACGATACTGCACAACTCATTGTCGACCGTGGACGCATCGATAATACCAAAAAAATGGAGGAGATCAGAAAAGCAATCGAAAACAACGAAATAGCTTTAGAAAAATTAGAAAAAGAGATTGCAAATGGAAATCAAGAGGCTGCAGCAGCATTTAAGCTTTATCAAGAAACTCTCTCAAATAAACAGCTATTGCAAAAATATACCCAAGACGATCACCTGCTCACTGAAATTCTAAACCTGCTTAAACAGGAAAAGACTCTTTACCAAAATCTCGGTTATGCTTTCATTATGAAGAGAATGGGTGATTCTATTCTTGAGAACTATAACAAACTCATACTCTTGAATCAAAATCGTTATGAAATTAAAGAGGGCCGGCTAATCTTTTCCCAATCCGATACCTCTAAGGCGATGCGAGAGCTTCGTAATACAATTGAAAAGGAGTTTCAGCTGCAGATCGATCAGCTTGCTGCTGAGCGGGAATCAATTGAGGCGAGATTAAATTCATCTTCTCGAACGCAAGCCCTCGAAGACAATGAAGCAAATAGCGCCTCTCTAAAACAGCTCGAATCCAAACTGATAACCGACACTGAAAAGGCTTGGGAATTAGCTGTTAAACAAAAAGAGACACTCCAATACTTCACCCATCTTTCACAGGAAAAACAATGATCGAAATTTTCCCTCGTTCTCATGAACATCGAGTCATGAAAGCAAGACATCGTATTCACGAAAAAATCATCGCTAAACTCATTGGCGAACGGGAAAAAGGATTCGACTCCTTACTGATGATTCACGAGGAGAGGATGAGCCCTGGTGTGGGCGCTCCTTTAAAAAATTGGCTGCATTGCGATTGCGTTCGACTTGTTTTAAAGGGGTCCATGTCTCATCAAGACCAGATCGGAAACTTATATATTCAAAAAACAGACAGCCTTGTTGCCATATCGACGGGTTCAGGGATGTTATGCCAGGCATATAATGCCTCAGACCACGAAGAGGTCCATTTTATTGAAATCTGGCTAAAATCAGCAAATCAAAATGCGCAATTTCAATTTCAATCCCAAACTCTCGATGAAAGTTCTTTCAAAAATCGACTCGAAGAAATCGCCTCAGGCGTAAAGTCAGATTCAGCTGCATTAAAGCTTTTCGCAAATGCCGCCATCTTCTTTTCTGAACTAGATGAAAATCAATCGATAAGCTATGCGCTCCCCGAACAAAATCACTGCTGGCTTCAACTCATCGAAGGAGAGGTGCAAATCAACGATGATAAAATGATGCACTCAGGTGAGGCTGCCGCTATTTCCAAAGAATCAAACCTAAGCATCTGCTCGAGAGCGTCAACTAAGTTCCTATTAATCAAACTCTTTCCTTCTTGACAAGAAAAAATTTTGTCTGATTCTTTAAAAATAGAATCTTATCTATTTCTAAGGAGCATTTCATGAAAATTAAAGCCATTTTCTTCTCCCTATTTCTGTTTCTTGTCCAACTCGATGCTCAAGATTACCCGCAAGAAAATATCTATCACATACAAAATGAGAATCCCAACCAATGGCTTCCTCCCAGCCCTGTCGAACAGATTCCAAAAAACTTAACCTCTCCCAATAGCTCCATCAACCCAAATCCTATCAATCCACAGCCGACCAATGGCTACGCCATCCCCAATAGACCTATGAATCCTGTCAGCAGCACGGCACAATTTCCCCACAACCCCGTGAACTACTCAGGATATAATTCAAACAGAGGCGACGAGGAAAATCTCATGTACCAACAACCGTATTGATGACAAGAATTCACCAAAATAGACAGGATCGCTACACCGACAGGATAAGAATTCCTCTCCTGCTCTAATTTGCCTCATTGTGAGCCATTGGTTGATACACAATTCAATAATGACTGCCTCCATCTCTCTGGGAGATATTTTGTTTTCCGCGGGAAAATTGCGATTTGACAGCAAATAGACAAATTGTGTATAATCAAGATTGTTCATCTACCAGGCGTAGAAGGAATTTGGGGCCCGTCTAAACAGCGGAGCCCTCTTTTTTTTGTTCTAAAAAACTTTCAAATTCCTTCTTGAGTTTTTCTCTGCGATGAGATTTTTCTAGATGATAAGCCGTTACCAGATTGAAACCTTTCTGTGTTTCAGCTATTATGACAATGTAGCTAAAATTATCGAGAGCAAAATTGATCCTTCGCTGCTTTTGTTTTTTCCATGGTCGGCTTGTTTCCCAAATCTTAACTTCCATTGAGTTCACATTTTCAATCATTGGTCTCGGCCAGCGAATTCTTTCGCAGCGCCTTAAATCGGGTGTTCTCTCTGATTCCTGATTTCCCTCGGATACTAGATGCCAAAAAGCTGCGCCTTTTTCTTCATAAGGCGGATGATATCTTGCAAAAATAGGAATTTTCTGAAAAGAAGGCCTGCTCTCTACGAAATCTTTGTGAAAGAATCCATATACAGCATTGACGTAAATATTCCAATTGCCTTTGAAATTTTCGAACAAAATCAGATCAGGAAGCCAGGAAGGAATTTTCTCACCCATTGCTCACCTCGCTGGCTTGCCATCGAAGTAGATTCACCTTTCTTTCCTGAATAAGGGTTGTTTGGGTAAGACAATAACCTGAGAGCTGACACATTTTTTCCACCAATGCCTTTTTCGCTCCACCCATCTCACCATTCCTGTTCGCTGCTAACACGCATCCAATAAGAAGGTCTACCAATTGTAATTGCTCAATTTCATGGGAACGGACAGTTTGTACCCGTTCAATGATTTGACGTTGAAAATCATAGGCGTTATTGCATAGAACCTCATGGAGCTTTGCAACCTTTTCTCCGGATTTCGAGTCTTTGATATCAAGATAAATATGATAGCGGTCATGCGGATTAAGAAGGACTTTAAGCATTTCAAAGTACATTTTGTAGTACCAGGTATCATGATCATGGTTAAAGGATTTATGACGGAGCTTAGTTTTATCAGGAATGATCAGAGCGCGAAAGTAAAGCCCTTTTTCTTCAAAGAAATAGCTTAATACATCCATGTAAAAATCGATCTTTGCAGGAGAGGCTTTTGTCCATTTGATTTCAAAGGTTGGGCTTAAGTCATGTTTTTTCTTAATTGCCTTTAGCCTCTTAGCAATGCTTCTTGAAAGGTCATTGCGGCACCATACAGCACCTAAGAGCATTACTTGTTGCCGATCATTCTCTAAGTGACACGATTCATCGCAATAAACGTTAAAAGTTTTCATCTCTTTCCATAGAACTGTTTTTCGAATGGTAATGGTAACACGAATGATGAAAAATAGAAATAGTCAGCATGTTTTTACTATAAGTTCGAAACTTCACGTCGAAACTTCATGTAATAATTTACTAGAAAATCAGTTGCTGTTATCATTTGGGTTAGATCCAACGTAGGCCTAGAAAAATAGCATATGCATCCACACCAATCTGTTCTGCTCAATGAAATACGAGCTGCTTTCCACAATAAAACACTTTCCTCCTTTTTCGATGGTACTTTGGGCGCGGGAGGCCATGCCGAAGCGATTTTAACCGATCATCCTGAAATTCACTCTTTTCTGGGAATCGATCAGGATCCCACCGCACTACAACTTGCTGAAAAGCGTCTTTCAGATTGGAAAAGTAAAACCCACCTAATCAAAGAAAGTTTTGATCGGCTTCCAGAAATCCTCGCTCGACATCAACTCAACACACTCGATGGCATCCTTTTAGACTTGGGAGTCTCCTCCATGCAGCTGGATCGTCCGGAAAGGGGCTTCAGCTTTTCTAAGGAAGGCCCTTTAGATATGCGTATGGATCCAGATGCTTCTTTGACTGCAGCAGAAATTGTCAACAACTGGTCAGAAAAAGATCTCGGGCGCATTTTCAGAGACTATGGAGAAGAACCACGCTGGCGACTGGCCGCCAAAACCATCGTTGAAAAGCGGCAAGCCTTCCCACTTCACTCCACCTTAGACCTAATGAATATTCTCAAACCGGTACTTCCCTGGAATCCAAAGAAAGGGATCAACCCCTTAACGCTGATTTTTCAGGGTTTAAGAATATGTGTGAATCAAGAGCTTGATAAATTAGAACGATTTATAGAGAGTGCCATTAATTATCTCTCCCCGGGAGGAAGGCTAGCTGTCATCAGTTTTCATAGCTTAGAGGATCGGATAGTCAAAAACCATTTCAGGCTGGCGGCAAGTGATAAATGGGATACTGTAGGTATTGGAGGCATGTTCAGAGACAAGACCCCAACTGTGTCTCTGGTCACCCGCAAACCAATCGTCCCCTCGCAAACAGAAATTGAGGCAAATCCGCGCGCGCGAAGCGCAAAACTGCGTGTTATTGAACGTATATAAGTAAGACCATGATTTTATTTTTCCGTCTTTTCGTCTGCATTTTTATTGCAGGCTTCACTTTATATAAATATATTGATAAGCTTAATGACTTGACCGAACTCAGGTTATCGATTCCTCTTCTTGCAAAAGAAGTCAAAGAGCTTCATGAAAAAAATCAGGCTCTCCGCTTTCTTGTGGACAGTTTTGAAAGTCCTCAAATTTTATTGGAGTTAAGTCTACAGCCTGAATTCGCTCACCTGTATCAACCGCTTTTAACAGAAACCGTTATCCTCCCGGAATTAAAACCATCTGATAAAACAGTCAAGGATGAATAAGAATAATCCTTCCAGATTTCGAATTCTTAGTGTCGCGATTGCCCTTTTTTTCCTTTTCTCCTTGCTGCTCGTCCAATTTTATAAAATTCAAATTTTGGAAGGAGAAAATTGGGCTAAACAGGCCAATAAGCAGCATTTCTTGATCGTTAAGGAACCTTTCTTACGCGGGGCATTTTATTCAAACCCCTCGATTAAACAGGGCCACCCTGCTTTTGAAAAGCCCTTTGTGATTGATGTCCCAAAGTATCACTTATATGTGGACCCAGGATCGATTAAAGATGATTTTAAAGCAGAAATTGCGAACCAGCTGATTCATCTTGTTAGGGTTCCGGCAGGGGAACAGGATAAATTTACAAACCAGTTCTACCGCAAAAGCAGAAGTCGAAAATTGGTCATGTGGGTAGAAAAAGACCTTCACCAAACCATTATGGATTGGTGGATCCCCTATGCAAAAAAGAATAAAATACCGAGAAATGGGCTGTTTTTCGTCAATGACTACCAGCGTTCCTACCCCTATGGAAAGCTTATGGGGCAGGTTTTACATACGATTCAAACATTTAAAGACGAGGCAACTAATCAGGCAAAGCCTACCGGAGGGCTGGAACTCTATTTTAATTCCTACCTAAAAGGAAAACAGGGTAAGCGTCGCTTGATGCGTTCTCCTCGCCATGCCTTAGAGATAGGCGAGGTGATAGAAAATCCGGAAAATGGATCGGATATCTATTTAACGATTAATGCATACATCCAAACCATAGCAGAAGAGGAGTTAGAGCGGGGTGTGGTCAAATGCAAAGCAAAAGCGGGTTGGGCTGTCATTCTCGAACCTCATACGGGCGAGGTTCTAGCCCTAGCTCAATATCCGAGTTTCTATCCGCCGGAATATCAGCACTATTTCAACCATCCTGAACTGATTGAACATACTAAAGTCAAAGCCATCACAGATGCCAATGAGCCTGGATCTGTTTTTAAACCTTTTACAATGGCACTGGCGCTGCATTGCAATGAAATTCTAAAGAAACGTGGAGAAAAGGAGCTCTTTTCACCCGAGGAGAAAATTGCTACTAGCAGCGGGAAGTTTCCGGGAAGAAGCAAACCCATATCCGACACCTCTCACCATTCCTACCTGAACATGGATATGGGAATGCAAAAATCTTCAAATATCTACATGGGAAGAATTGCTGAAAGAATCATCAACCGTTTTGGAAATGATTGGTTTCGGGCCCAGCTTCAAAGCATGTTTGGCTTTGGTTTGAAAACAGGCATAGAACTACCTGCCGAAAGCATCGGCGTTTTACCCACTCCAGGAAAATTGCATCCCAATGGAGCTCTAGAATGGTCTTTGCCTACTCCATTTTCCATCGCAATGGGATACAATATCCAAGCCACTAGTTTACAAGTTGCACGGGCTTACGCCGTCTTGGCAAATGGGGGGTATTTGGTTAATCCCACCTTAGTAAAAAAAATTGTCAAAAACAGCTCAACATTATTTCCTACACAAGAAGTAAAAATAATTCCAAGAGTTGTAGATGAAAAAATTGTTGAGAGAACAGTCAGGTCCATGCGTTTTGTAACAAAGCCAGGCGGCACAGCTACCAGAGGGGATATTGCCGGATACACTGAGGTGGGAAAAACAAGCACTCCCAAAAAAATTGTCAATGGGGCCTACTCTGAAGTTCTTTACTGCCCTACTTTCGCAGGCTTCGCTCCTGCTTCACAAGCAAAAATTGTGATCGTAGTGACTATGGATGAACCGGAATACGGCTACTTTCCTGGCATCGGGAAAATCCACAACGGGGGGAACTGCACAGCCGGAGTCTTTAAAGAAATTGCGCGGCGCTCTCTGCAATATTTAGGCGTTCCGCCTGATGATCCCTATGGCTATCCTTATGGAGATCCTCGCTATAATCGTGATCGGATCCTCTGGATGCCGGAAACATTGAAATTACAGGAGCTCTATCAATCCTGGAACAAAAAATAGAGAGCAGCAATTCTCGCTAATACTTTTTCACTACTGAGCCACAGAGAATTGCTGAATAGAGAGTCATATGCTTGAATTAAATATGTCAGACATGGAAAGATTAGTTGATTAGCCGTTAAGTTGGATGGTTTTCTATGAATTTAAAGCGCTTGATTAGGGATATTCCCGATTGCGTGGTCAAGGGGTCGAAAGACTTGATGATTAAGGGTCTGACTTCTAACTCCAAGGTTGTGAAACCCGGTGATCTATTCATCGCTAAAAAAGGACAGTCCCATGATGGTGTTGCCTTCATCAATGAGGCGATTCAAAGCGGGGCTGTAGCCGTTATCACCGACCTATATGATCCATTTTTAAAAGAGATCACTCAAATCATCCATCCCAATGTAACGTCCATAGAAGCCTCCTTAGCCTCCACTTTTTTTGAGAATCCTTCGGATAAACTCTATCTTGTTGGGGTAACAGGCACGAATGGAAAAACAACGACCTCCTTCATTATTAAATCTTTATTAGACCAATTCTTCGGTCCCTCTGGTTTAATCGGAACAATCGAATACATCGTTGGCTCTCATCGATATCCTGCCACGCGTACAACCCCAGACGTTACATTGAATCATCAGCTGCTGAAGGAAATGTGCATCCAAAAATGCACCTCTGCGGTCATGGAAGTCACCTCGCATGCCTTGGATCAGGGTCGTGTAGATCGCCTCAATTTTGATGCAGCTGTTTTTACCAACCTGACGCTAGACCATTTGGATTATCATCATTCTCTTGAAAATTATGGCAAGGCTAAACAGAAGCTCTTTAATGAGCTGGGAACTGCTAAAAACCAACATCCTAAATTCGCTATCGTGAATGCAGATAGTCCTTGGCATCGCTTGATGCTGCAAGAAACAAAAGCCCAAGCTTTCACATATGCCATAGAATCACCTGCCGATCTAGTCGCAAGCGCGATTCAAGTGGAGAGCAGAGGAACACGCTGCCTCCTGACATACCGAAAAGAACAGGTTTCCTGCTTTTGGCCTTTGACAGGTCGATTCAATATCTATAACTGCCTTGCAGCTATCGGCATTCTTCTGTCACGGGGTATATCTTTAAATGAAATTTCACAAAAAATGTCTTCTCTTTCCCCAATTAGAGGGCGATTGCAAAAGGTTTCAAATCCGCTAAATTTAGAGATCTATGTCGATTTTGCTCATTCGCCTGATGCTTTAAAAAATGTCCTAGAAACCATCATAGAGTTCAAAGAAGGGAAAATCATTACGGTATTTGGCTGCGGGGGCGACCGAGACAAGGAAAAACGTCCTAAAATGGGAGAAATAAGCGGTAAACTATCCGATTATACCATTGTAACCACGGATAATCCACGCACTGAGGATCCTTTGCATATCTGTCAAAATATTGCAAGCGGCTTCACTGCTGCCAATAGTTTCGAAATTGAAATCGAAAGGCGTTTGGCTATCGAGAAAGCTATCTCCATGGCAAACCCTAATGATATCGTTTTAATTGCAGGCAAGGGGCATGAAAACACTCAGATTTTTGCCCATCAGACAATCGAATTCGATGACGCTAAAGTCGTTTCCCAAATATGCAATAAACTAGCTCGCTCTCCAGATTAATATAAGGAAATCATGCTCCACACTTTCTTTATTTTCTCCTTTCTGTTTTTCATGAATTTTTCGCTTCATGGCGTGAGTTCAAATCTCCAACAGAATCCGATTTTGTCAAAAGGACCCTCCTTACCCAATTACGGAACCAAAGATTTCGCCAACTCGATTCCCTACCTTCGCCCGCCAATGCTAAATCAGAAAGCGACCATCATTGTTGATCCTGGTCATGGCGGACATGATGTCGGAACGCAATCTGTAACCAAACCGCGTTATCAAGAAAAGTCATTAAATTTGGTCACCTCAAGATATCTCAGGGACTATCTGCAATACCTAGGCTACACCGTTATCCTCACTCGTGATGAAGATATCTTTGTCTCGCTCGATCAGAGGGCCTCTTTTGCAAATGCTCAAAAACCCGATGTGTTTGTCAGCATCCATTATAACTCTGCTCCTAGCGCTGAAGCCGAGGGAGTAGAGGTCTTTTTCTACCTCTCCAAAGACAATAAAATACGGTCGCAAAAATCAAAAAAACTCGCTCTCGCTGTGCTAAATCATGTCATTGCAGAAAGCTCGGCAAAATCGAGAGGGGTCAAGCATGGAAACTATGCAGTCATTCGTGAAACAAACATGCCTGCCATCCTTCTAGAAGGCGGCTTCGTCACAAATGCGGAGGAAATGCAGCGATTGAAAGACCCGAATTACTTGAAAATGTTGGCTTGGGGGATCGCTCAAGGAATTGATGATTTCCTAAAAAAGAAAAAGAAATAATCACTTGGATTCCGCTTTATTAACAATCTATCTTTTACATCCTTCTCATCCTGCCGCCGAAGGCGATCCTGCCTATCATGTTATTTTTCATTTAATAACAATGATAGGCAGGATCGCCTTCGGCGGCAGGATGAGAGAGATGCAGAAAATTCATGTGAATTGCTATTGTAGGCCCTAAATAGTAATATCCAGATCACTCCAAACGATGTCTAAAGAAGAAGCTGGAAAGGAGCATGCTGACGACAGCAATGATGGCCATAGGCCAAAGATTTTCTAATACGACTTCAGTGTTGACTCCCTTCAAAAATATCCCCCTTACAATGACTAGGATATACCTTAAGGGATTGATATAAGAAGCCATCTGCAACCAATGAGGCATATTTTCTATCGGCGTAGCAAATCCAGACAAGAGAACTGAGGGAGACAGAAATAAATAGGTCCCCAATATAGCCTGCTGCTGTGTATTGGATAGGGATGAAACAAAAAGTCCTACTCCAACTACCGAGGAGACAAAAACAAATAAAGAGATGTAAAGGAGGATAAGCGAACCAGAAAATGGGATCCTGAACGCAAAGATCCCAGCTATTAATATAAGCGTTGCGCCAGCCATTCCTATAAAAATAGCCGGAATAATTTTACCCAATAAGATCTCCATCGGTGTCATCGGCGATACCAGCAACTGATCAAATGTACCCATCTCCCTCTCTCTCGCCACTGACAGTCCCGTCACCAAAAGAGCGACAACCATGGTCAATATCGCTACCATACTGGGAACATTATACCAGTAATAAATCAGATTGGGATTAAACCAATAACGTTGAATAAGAGTAGTGGTGGGAGCTGTTACGGAAACAACAGAGGCATAATCTTGACTGAATTGATTCACGATGAGAGAAGCGTAGCCCATTAAAATCTGTGCCGTATTTGACTTCCTTCCATCTAGGATTAACTGAACTTTTGCGGGTGCACTGGCATCTAAATCTCTTGAAAACTGCTCATCAATAGACACAACCATGACCCCCTTCTGATTATCTATAAATGGGGTAATCTGATCGACAGAATCAAGGTAAGTGATATGACTAAACACCGGAGAGCCCTGGAATCTTGCAAGCAGCTCTATGGACCTTTCGCCATTGTCACGATTCACCACACCGATAGAAACATTTTGCACATCAAGGGTAGCGGCAAAGGAAAAGATAAACAGCTGCATGAGCGGGGGAATAATAAGAATAAAGCGACTTTTTTTATCGCCCCAGACCGCCCATAGTTCCTTGTAAATCAGTGTTAAAATTCGACTTATCATTTAATCCAGCCTTCTCACTGTAAATTGAGAGATCAAGAAGCATAGAAAACCACTAATCAATACCATCATGGCCATATCATAGAGAATCAACGGCCAAATATTTCCAACTAAAAATAGCGTCTGCAACGAAGAGACAAAATAGCGGACAGGAAGGATGGTTGTTATTGCTCGGATAGGCCATGGCATGCTTGCAATTTCAAAAAGAAATCCTGAAAGCATGAATCCAGGAAGAAAGGCGGCTACCAAGGCAGCCTGAGCAGCTACAAACTGATTCTTTGCCAGCGTTGAGATCAACAACCCTAATGCGAGAGCGCTAATCAGAAATACCCCTGAAACTAGTATTAAAAGTAAAATTGATCCTCTTAAGGGAACATGGAAAATCCAAACAGCTGCCGCAGTAGCGGCACACATCGATAACATGCCTAGAATAAAGTAGGGTAATAATTTCCCAACCATCATTTCTATTATCGATAGGGGCATGGAAAGTAGAATTTCCATAACCCCTCTCTCCCAATCCCTTGCAACTACCAATGCCGTCAAAAGAGTACCTACAAGCGTCATGATAATCCCTAATGAACCGGGAAGTAAAAAATTCCTGCTCTCCAACTCTTCGTTATACCAATATCGGGGTTCTATTTCTACCAGCGCTCTTCCTCGTTCGCTTCCCAATATATTCTCCGAATTTATCCAAGAAAGCCAAGCACCCTGAATATAGTTTTGAACGAAACGTGCCGTATTGGGCTCGCTCCCGTCAGCAATCACTTGAATAGGTGCTAGCTGCTCCTGCCCACCCCTAAAAAGCGAAAAGTATTGGGGAATAATTATCATCCCGCGTATATTGCCTCGCATTAATTGATCTTCAAGCTCTTGCCGGCTTTGTCCTATGCTCACTTCAAAGTAGGGAGAGGAGGTCAAAGACTGGGCAAAACTGATGGCCTCAGGACTCGTATCTTCCAAGTAGAGTCCAATTCTTAAATTGGTTATGGTCAAAGAAACGCCATAGCCATAGATGAAAAGCAGAATCGCGGGCAGGATGAAGCTGATTAAAAATGTGCTGGGATCGCGGATAATCTGAAAGTATTCCTTGATTACCAGCGCCTTAATCCTTCTAAAGGATTCCCAAAAAGAATCATGAGAGCGGTTACTGTTTGTTTGATTCATATTTTTGAATTAAGTGGATAAATGCTTCTTCTAAAGTTGGATCAGGATTGGTTTCCGATCGCGCCTCGGCCTTCAATTCATCGCTAGAACCTAATCGAATCACCTGACTGTGGTATATGAGCGCCAATCGATCACAATACTCCGCTTCTTCCATAAAATGTGTCGTTACCATAATGGTGACCCCCTTTTCAACTAAACCATTGATATGCCCCCAGAATTCCCGCCTCGTTACAGGATCAACACCAGACGTAGGCTCATCTAAGAAAAGAATGGCAGGATGATGCATCAACGCACAGGCTAAAGCCAGCCTCTGCTTAAACCCCAAAGGCAAACTTTCCGTCGACTCATTCAGATAAGACTTCAGGGAAAAAATTTCAATCATCTCTTCAATAGCCTTATACCTGGCAAGTCCTGTTAGGTTGTAAATTCCGGAAAAAAAAAACAGGTTCTGATGTACGGTTAGGTTGTTGTACAAAGAGAATTTTTGCGCCATATAGCCCATATGCGTTCGAGCCAGAGAAGAAGCCGTCTGCAAATCAAGTCCTTCTACTAAGGCGCGCCCTGACGTAGGACGCAGCAATCCGCACAACATCTTAAAAGTTGTGGATTTGCCGGCTCCATTGGGTCCTAGCAGGCCAAAAACTTCGCCTTTATACACTGTAAAGTCGATCTCATTCGCTGCAGTAAAATTGCCAAAACGCTTTGTGAGTTTAATGGCTTGAATCACCTCATGTCGGCCGCTCTTCACTAAAGGTGTCGTCTTCGCCAAAAGCGATTCTCCCTTCGGACTCCCCCCAAGTATATCTATAAATGCATCTTCAAATCGGGGGGGTGTCGACACCCATTTCACCCCAACGGCATCCTTAAGATGGGAGCTGTCAAATGGAGGCATGGTATAATCTTGGGATACTATTCTTATATTCTCACCTTGAATAACCCCATCAATAATTTCTGGTTGCAATAGGGAGTCCATGAGTAATTTACGGCGGGATCCTGTGATATCAGTCATAAGAAATGTACGGCCTTTGACCCTTTCTGTGAGCTCATCAGGCTTTCCAAAAAATAGCAGCTCTCCTTGATTCAACAGCATGACAGTTTGACAGCGGGCGACTTCATCCAAATAAGCTGTGCTTAATATAACACTGACTCCTTGAGTTTGCAGTTGATAGATGATATTCCACAACTCGCGCCGAGAAAGTGGGTCGACACCAACGCTCGGTTCATCAAGCAATAATAACTGAGGTTTATGCGTCAAAGTGCATGCTAAACCAAGCTTCTGTTTCATCCCACCGGAAAGTGCTCCTGCAAGGCGATCGACAAAAGGCGATAATTCGAATAACTCCAATAGGTGTTGAAAAATTTCTTTTCGCTGCTCTCGAATGATCCCGGTCAAATCAGCAAAAAAATTTAAATTTTGAATCACCGTTAAATCTTCATATAAACCAAATTTCTGCGGCATATACCCCATCAAACGATGGATTTCAGAGGCTTGCAAAATTGAATCATAACCAAAAACAGAAATTGCCCCTTGGGTAGGTTTTAATAGTCCTGCAATGAGCCGAATAAGAGTCGTCTTGCCGGCGCCATCTGGACCGGCTAGACAAATGATTTCCCCTTGCTTTAAAGAGGCCTGGATTTGATTCAATGCGGGGCGGCCTTCTTTTGTAAAGGATTTGGACAGTTGCCTTATCTCTATGCAGCTCTCGGTCACTTTTCTCCTCCTTTAAACTTTTGATTGAGAGAAAAAGTAACTGTAGCAGGCATTCCATCGTGAAGGTGCTCATCGGGTTTTAACAAAATGATTCTTAGAGCATACACCAATTCGGTCCTTAATTGGGGCACTTCAATAGTCTTGGGAGTAAATTCAGCCGTGGGAGAAATAAATTCAAGCTGCCCCTCATATGTCTCACCATCGGGAGTATCTGTCGTGATTGTAGCATTCATCCCTAGCTTAAGATGGGTAAGCTGTTCTGCCGTAGCATAAGCTTGTATCCAGACGGGTTGATACGGGATATAAGTGTAAACAGCTTGCCCAGCCTGTATAATTGCTCCGGGCTCATTCATTCTAACAAACACAAAACCGTCTATGGGAGAAAAAAGGTCTGTATCTCTTAAGTCTGTTAACCTTGACTGCAATGAAGCCCATGCCTCGTTTAAATTGGCTGTCATCTCGTCTTTCAGTGCTTCTGCATTTTCATATTCCTCCTGAGTGACCCCTTGCTTCCCAAGGAGTTTTTTCCGTCGCTCATAAAGGATGGTAGCAATCTCTAAGTTGACCTGAGTCGCTTCGTATTTGGCCTTAGCTTCCTCTACTAAATCCAAAAAAGGCTGCTTATCCAGAGAAGCCATCAACATGCCAACCTTAACACGATCTCCCTCTTCAAAATGAACCCTCTCTAATCGACCCAAGACACGAAATCCAAGCTGAATTTGTCGCACATCCACGTTGCCATAAACAATGAGTGCCGATGAAACTCTGCTGCGAATATATAAATTGATGGAAATAAGAGATCCGACAATGAAAATAAACAGCAAAAATGGAAACAGAAATTGTCGCATTACACAGCTTCTTTTACAGGTTTTTCTTCGAAGTTATACCGAGAGGTATAAAATTGGAAGTGTGCATAGCACCTCTACGAAAGTCAAGGATTATGGAGTGAAATTCTTATTTCAAGCAGAATTAACAATTTATTAACAAAAAACAAACAAATATTAATAATTATTTTCTATTTTCAAATATAATAGGAAAAGTAATATAATAAGAGTATAAGAACAAAAAGATCATCAATTAGGCAAACAATTCAGAGTAAAAGCTGAATTTTCTCTTCACTAACAATAGATTCCTTTTCAGGAGGGAATATGTTAATTGGTAAGGAAGTTAAAAAAGCACTTGATCAACTTAATACCGGGCAAGCAGTGGAATTTGTCTACGAGGGTTCACCTGTTATGGCAAGGCTGGTTGATGATGCTTCAAAACTTATACTCAGCTCAACGGTTTATCACGGCAGCAGTTACATCCCAAAAAGTGTGAGGAATGGGATAACAAATAAGCCCCCCTACTCTCATCCTCAAATTAAAACGTTCCTTACCATTGATGAATCTCGTTATTCTGTTTTCTTAAATTATATCGGACACTCCGATTCCTTTGATCATGATCCATCCACGATTTTGCACGAATTTGGTCAACTTGCTGCAGAATGGCGGCGATACCTTGATGAAAACGATAAGCGAGATCTTATCCATGTTAAGGTTAAATAATCATCTCAGGTTCTGAGCTTAGCATACAAAATGGCTATTTCATACCCCGCAATGAGTGGCAGCGCCAATAAAGCTTGGGATAATACGTCCGGCGGCGTCAAAATCGCTCCAATTATAAACGCCAGCACCATCATCATGCGGCGTTTTCCTTTTAACCAATCGGCGCTAAAAACTCCTTTGTGAACTAAAAAAAGCAGGATAAAGATCGCCTCAATTGCAACGCTATGCCCAAGAATCAGAAGCAAAAAATAGTCTAAATATTGATTTATCCCCCACAAATTGTTTCCAATACCTGAATTAAATTGGTAGAGATATTGATTGCTCAGGGGAAGTGTAAAATTCCACGCCACCAATAAAGCCCCCAAGACAGCGAATAAAGAACCAAAAAGAAAAAAAAGGTAAAGAGACCGCTCGATTGGACGAAGCCCCGGGGCTAGGAAACGAAAGAGAACCCACCCCCATAGGGGTGTAGTAAGCATAATTGCTAACCAAAAAGAAACTTTGAAAACGACTGCCACACCTTCCAAGGGTCCAAATAAAACCAGCATCTTAACGGAGCCCTCTTGCTGAACCATTTTTTCAATAGATAAATGGATCAACTGAAAGACTTGCTGGTGGAGAAAGAGAAGTGTCAGGAATCCAAGACCCACAATGATCCCCATTTGAATCACTGTTTTTCGCATTGCAGAAAGATGGTCCCAAATAGATTCTAGCTCCTCAGATTCACTCATCATTTAAGGCCGAATCCTCTTTTCCCTTCTTCGGAGGAATCACGATCTCTTCGCAAGCTTGCGGTTTGGGCTGACAGGAAATTTCTTCTTCCTCTCCATTACAGGCCTTTTTAAATTCTCGTATTCCTTTGCCTAAACTGCGTGCAAATTCAGGCAATTTCTTTCCGCCAAATAAGATGAGGATGAGAACCAAAATAACTAGAATTTCGCCTGTTCCTATCATTTTTCCTCCCGTTAAAGTTAGGTTGCTCCGTTCATTTTTAATCGAAATTTTTATTTTTTACAAAACCTTTAGTTGTGGATAACATGTCTACTCTTTGTCAGCAGCTGTAAGAAACTTCTCAAATTCGGCGCCCAAATGTTCAAAAAGCCATTACCACAGACAAAATACTAACAAGTTATAAACAATCCGACGGCGACTCTTTTGTCAAGAAAAATCCAAGCTTTACTGTGAATTGTTTGTTCATAACATAACCAGAAGCAGCCTCCCTCTTTGCCCCCTGTAGATGTCTCCGTGTTTCTTGAAAAGTTATGAACAAACCCACAACATCTGAAGAAGAAGAATATATATAGATATTAATCTTCTTCTTCAAGGCCTGTGGTTGTTCAACTTTGAAGGAAGGGATGAAAAGGAAGCGATTGACTAGAATCTTTGGGTCGCCTATGATTCGTCACTTTCAGAGGTGGCATAATGAGCATAGCAGACAACAATATCATTCGTTTCATGAGCATAGCAAAAAAGAAAGACGGCCTATTTGCCAACTTTCGTGTTAAGGGTATGAAGGGAGGGGTAACATTCAGCTCTTCGATCAGTGTAGACATTGGACAAGCTAATGTGGACGCTGCTGATTCTCTAGAGAAAATCATTGAAGAATGCGGGCGAATAGCTGTCCGCATGGTTGAAACGAAGCTTCAGTTCGAAGGCTTAGCAGCCATTTAAATCTTATATCTGGGTGTAGCGCAGCTTGGCTAGCGCACTTGCATGGGGTGCAAGGGGTCGGAAGTTCAAATCTTCTCACCCAGATTCTTTTCTCCTCAAGGACTTACAAAGGCTTGATCGCCTTTCTTAAGTCCTTATTTTTATCTCTCATGCCAGGTATATGACAGGTAATGTACAAAACGCATGTTTCTCAATAGTAGGTGTATATGAGTTTAAATTTTTATCCCGACTCGAACTTCTTTGAAAGATTGACTAAACGAGATAAAGAACATCATTGGAATGAATTTATTGATGAATGCGAGATTCACAATATCGAAATACCAAACGGTTGCGATCCGATTTTTACATCTTTTCTTCTACTGGAAAGATTAGGATTGGGTGGAGTTCTAAAACCCCTGCACGAAGGGCCTGCTTATAAATCCTTAGTGCGATTAATACATACCTATGTCCAGGCAATGCCAGATCCAAAAAGTTTGAATCCTATAAATCTTAAGCGATACCAACAAGAAATTGCCGACTTGCTGGACGGAATGTCCCAAATTTTTCACTCGCTTCTAGAGTTATTACCCGAGTTGAAAATTGATTCATTTCTAATGCGATTTGATGAGGAAATTGCAGTTTACGCAACTAGCACCGCCGCGGGAGAATTGATTCAACCCACATTGAAACGATTACGAGAGTGCTTTACAAGAGATTCAAAGAACTGCCTTTCTGATATTATGGGTCATCTCGTATGGAACTTGATCGCGACCTTTCCTTTTATTGAACCCGATCAGATATCCAAAGAAGAAGCTTCTGTCATGTTTGAAAAAGCTGTGATGTGGTTTGATGCTCTTTTTGCTTCTTTTCACGAAGGCTTTACGAAGGGGATAAATATTGGTTTTTTCAGATTAGCTGAAAATAGACATTATACTTACTCCAAAATTGTTGCTAAAGACCCTAATAATCCTCTTTTCACCCAAGCTAAGACCTGGCTAGAACGATATAAACCTCTACGACGTAAAGATGACCTATGCGATGGGGAATTGATTGATTTTTCTATACTTGGATTGGAAGGGAAAAAGGTGTTCTGCTTTACCGCAGATAGCCATGTCGATATTGGAAACAGACTTGGGCTATTGAAAGAAACCTTAGATGCAATGAGCAAAATTGTTGAAGGTTGGGCCATTGTTCCTTGCATGGGAAGAGCTTATTGCGTCTCAGATCGCGGACAATCTCTTAAAATCATCCATAGCTTTTTATTGGACGAAATGATGCCTAAGCTAGAGATGGAATCAAGTATCCCGGGATGAATTAAATAACACGTGGCAGCATTTATATTCATAAAAATGTTGTGCACCTCCTTTAGTAAAAAACCTAGAAAAGCTAGTCTTCTAGGTTTTTCTAGGTTGATTTCCAGGTTCAATTAAATTTTTTTTACTTGTTCAAGCCAGCAGCTTTGACCAATAATGTATGAACGTCTCCTTCAATGTATTGACTTGGCTTCCATCCTGTGATTAATTTATCAAGCAGGAATGAATCGCAAGCATTCAAACAAATCCCTGTAATCGAAGCTTCTACTATAGGCAATACGCAACCTGCTGCTATTCCTAGCCCATTACAAACAGTAAATCGAAGAATTTTACCCGGTAGGGTTTCGACAAATGATTTTTGACCAACTGCTTTAAAATACTCTTTCAATATATCCGAATCGGGAGGTAGCTTAACAATCCACTCTTTATACTTGCGTGATCTTTCCAGAACTTTCATTAATTCATCAGGGTGCACTCTGCCTGCATTGACAGCCTCTCTTATTGCTTTCCCATCATCGAAAAAGAACTCTTGGAAGCGATCCAGCTTTCTATTGCTGCTAAGGCTTCTTTCAACTAAATAATCTAATTTATTCATCCCTAAGCGAGAGCTGAGATTGCTACAACAAAGCTCTGATAAATGAGAAGATGCAAAAAACAACTCTTCTTCGAGTTTTAAAATATGCGCCAGGATATATGCGGGAGTAATCGTAGAGTGAGAAGGCGATACCAATTTATGGTATGCAGCATTTATAGCGGCAAAATCAAAATCAGTTTCTACAACAATCCCTTTATCTGTTTGGTAGGCTTTAAATTCTTTATTTAATGTAGCATTTGGGGCTAATTCTTGGATTACAATTTGGGCTGAAGATTCAAGATATCGTTGATTAAGAATAGCTTCTCCGGTTCCTTTAAGTACTAAAGGTGTTTCGCGACTAACGCGAATATACTTTTCAAATTTTTGAGCAAGTCTTCGACCAGCTTCTGGCCTCCCTTTAGCGTCTATACAGACTTCTCTTAGTTTATCTGGAAATTGATGCTGTGGGGAAGAAAACTGAACAACGCCATGAAATTCCTTACCGCCGTCATTCTGTGTTATTATGCCTACAGGTGATTCTTGATAGACGATCTGCAAGTACTCTTCACTTAAAAGCCTAAGCAAATTATCGCTACCAAAGTATTGATAAATTTGTTCTAAAATAGGGAAATTAACGACGGCCGTTGTTTTTCCATAAAGTAACATGGCCTCAACTAATGAGCCAAGATCTATCGGTTTAGCATTATGATGAGGATGTTGCCCCGTTATTGTGATAGATTCAAACATGACTCCGTCCTAATACGACCTTGTAACACCCTAAAAATTTGATTTTTGTTGAAGGAATGAACTCATCACAAATCCATTGAGCATGATCGGTAAACTCTGCAACATTATCTGCTTGTAATTTCGATTCATCTAGGTAGGATACCCTAAAAAGAGCGTAGTCTTTTAAGCCACATTGGTTCACGGCTATTGATGAAGCATATTCTTTTTTATCAAACAAAAAGATTCGGCCTTCATTTAATTTTAAGCCTTCATTTTGAATTTTCACAAAATTTTCAACGGCCGTCACATGCCAATAAGTTTTCATCATGCACTCACTATTGTTTATGTTTTAATTTGATTTTTATTACTTTTACAAAAGGGGCATCCTCTGCCTTTTGCTCTATTGTTAATAGTAGCCTCCCATTTATGAGCCTTAGGACACTGCCACCAGACTTTTTTTCCTGAATTTGGAGTAACATTTGAAGGTAAGAGGGAAAGATTTTTTGTAGGATGCCATTCCTTAGACAAAGTCGGATTAATAACGGCTAGGCTGTAAAATGATGACGTTTTTTTTCCTGCACAATATGGGCAGCCATTACCAGCGGTGCGACTGTTAATAGTCGCTTCCCATTCATGCTCCGAATACAAAGAACATTGCCACCAGACTTTGATATTGGATTTTGTTCGAAAATCAGAAGCACTTTTCGAATTATTTTTAGCGCTATGCCATTCTTTTGCAATTTCTGGATATAGCGCAGCTAGATTATCATCAATAGAAGCTTTTTTCCCTGCACAAAAAGGGCAACCTCTTCCTTTTACCCTTGAATTAATCCGCGCTTCCCATTCATGGCCTTTAGAACATTGCCACCAAGCTTGTTTACCGCTTGATTTAGTCACTTCTAAAGGGTTCAAAATATTTTTCTTGGGATGCCATTCGTTTGCCAAATGGGGATACCAAATTTTCAATGAATTTTCTTGACCTACTTTTTTACCACAGCAAAAAGGGCATGTTGGACCCTGAATTCGCGAAACAATGCTATTTTTCCATTCGTGATCCTCACCATTCGGACACTTCCACCATACGTCGATATTGCTTCCGCAACTGAGCATTGAAGGAAGTAACGATCCATTCTTTGTTGGATGCCATTCTTTAGCTAAATTTGGATCATTTTCTGCGAAAGACCCATTTTTAAGGATAGCCTTTTTAATACCACTCTTGCCCCTATTGTTTTTATTGTAACATTCAAGACAATCTCGATTTCCACTTTGAACTCTACTCCAAATAGATGCCCTCCAAGAAGAACCGCAGGAACATTTCCAGTAAACTTTTTTACTGCTTCCAGCAGTCACCTGCGAAGGCATTAGATTTCCATTTTTCTCATAATCCCATTGAGTTGCTAAAGAAGGCTGTAGAGTACTTAGCGCATTGTCCACAGAAACACGCTTTCCCAAACAAAACGGACAGCCTTTACTTTTGACGCGACTATTTATTTTACCTTTCCATCTATGTGCCAGATTATGTTTGCATTTCCAATAGACAGACACCTCACTACCAGGTGAAAAACTCTTTGGATTTAAATGACTATTTTTTTCGAAATCCCAATCTGAAACTACATCTGGGCAGAGCAGAGCGATGCTTTCTTCTTCGGGGACTGTCCATACATCGTTGAGCATCTTTTTAAAGAGCTCTTCATTCACAATTTCATTTCTTAAAAGATAACCTGTTAGGTTATTTATTTCTAAATCTGAAAAAACAAATTCATTTTTAATATAATTCAAAAGTCGTACGAAAATTTGTAAGTGAGATTCTTTTCGCTTATAAAAGACATCGATACCACCTGTCATCCCTAAACGTTCATCTCTTAACCGTACAAGGGTTATTCCCTCTGCTTGAAGAAGAATGTTCTTTAGCTTATCTTGATCTTCTCTATTTTTATGCCAAGGAAATCCGTCGATTTCAAAAGCTAGCTTAAGATGAGGTATGAAGATATCGCATTCTTGACCAACCACCCGTTCTCGCCAAGTAGCATCTGAAAATATTTCTTTAAGTTCGCAATAAATGCGAATTTCCAACTGAGATGTCTGGTAAGTACATTTAGGACAACCGTGACTTTTTCGAGCACTAATGGGGCTGCACCATTCGTGTCCTTTACTGCAACGCCACCACGCTTTATATCCGCTACCCGAAGTGAATTCTGAAGCTTTTAAAAGACCATTTTTTTCTGAATGCCATTGTTTGGCTATTTCAGGGGAGGTTTCTACTAAAGAACCGTCCCGTTTGATTAAAGAGGCTACTCTTCGCTGTCCTATAACTGATTTTAAACATGTCGGACATTCGCTCTTGCCATTGTTATCTCTTGTCCTTGAGGCAACCCCGGCTTGCCATTCGTGCCCCTTTTGGCATTTCCACCAGACTTTTTTATGGCTTCCAAATGTTACATCACTAGGAGATAATCTCAAGTTCTTAACAGGATGCCATTCTTTTGCTAGGGCAGGGTGAGTTGTGGCAAGGCAATTTGAACGCACTGTTTTTCTTCCGGAGCAGATAGGACACCCTCTTCCTTTTGCTCTATTGGAAACCATCGCTTCCCATTCATGATCATCGCCTTTTGGACATTTCCACCAATATTTTTTACCGCTCTTGGCAGCCACTTCATATGGTGTTGTATTTCCATTTTTTGTCGGATGCCATTCGAGAACTAATTCAGGGTGATGTGAACCCAAGCTCCCTCTTGCATCTATTATTATGCTCAAATGCTTATTCCAAGCTGATTTTGGTTTGCATTTAGGACACCCCGTTCCATTGGATCTATGATAGATTGGGGCTTGCCATTCATGACCACATTCCTTACATAACCACCAAGCCCGTAAACTACTTTTTGAAGGAAGTATATTTGGATCTCTCCCTTCGTTTTTTAAAGGATGCCATTCTTCAAGTAATACCTGGGCAATTTTTTTGGAATCTTTTCGTCTCATTATGATAATGCCTCTTAGTGAAGAGAGCAGAATATGATATACTCATTAATCATGTCAATGATTTTTGGAAGATTTATGTTTTTTGCGTTTTTAAAAGATCTCTTTTTAAGATTAGGCAGATAGAAAAAATCAGGGACCTAGAAAGTTTGATTTTCTATGTTCTTCCAGGTTGATTTCCATGTTTACTCAAAATAAAGATTCTTTCTGTTGTTGCAAAGAATAGCAGAGTGACTTGCCTTTCTAAACATATTGTCGATCAATTCGTTGAAATCAACGAAATGGTCTACAGTATGATTTCAGCTGAAATCAAACGGATGTCAGGCATGGCCTAGATTATAGCGAGATAACCTCACATCTGAAATTTGTCGATGCCCTCTAGAACATATGTCGACCATTTCGAGGATATCCTCGAAATGGTCCTCAATACTATGTGATAGGGGCCATGTCTGATATTCTGACGTTCGCAAGGTTTACTTTTGGAATGTCCGAATATCGGGCATGGCCCCAATCATGGGGCTGAGGGGTCATGAGTTGGTCGAGCCTCACACTTCCAATCCCACATTGGAAGTGACCCCCTTGGTGGTACCAGGAAAATACGGTCGTGCTCATATTTGTTATGCATGCGGGCATATTTTTATGAACAATTCCAGTTTTTTCCATGTACAGCATCGCCCTAATTTTACGTGAGCGCACGTATTTTATGTGCGGTGCTCGTAAAATGTTCTTTTCCCCATTCCCTTTGAATCTATCGGAGTTCTCTGTCGATTGTTCGGAGTTCAAATTGTTAGGTAAACGTCGATGGTTAGGTTTTCTTTGAAGAGAATCCCTTGGGAGGTCTATACTCCTAAAAAAACAAGAAGGATTTTACAATGAAAAACGACTTGATCCTATTTGAAGACTACAAAATACGCAGAGTCTACGATGAGACCGCGGAAATATGGTATTTTTCGGTTGTTGATATCATTCAAGTATTAACTCAACAAGTTGATTTTCAATCAGCTAGGAATTACTGGAAAGTTTTGAAAAACAGGCTTTCAAAAGAAGGAAATGAGTCGGTTACAAAATGTAACCGACTGAAATTGGAAGCCGCTGATGGCAAAAAATATCTTACAGATGTTGCCAATGTTGAAACTGTACTACGGCTAATCCAATCGATTCCAAGCCCAAAGGCCGAACCAATAAAACTTTGGCTGGCAAAGGTAGGTTATGAGCGCATACAAGAAATGACTGACCCAGAAAAATCACTGGATCGAGCTCGAGAAACCTGGCAAAAGCATGGACGCAGTGAAAAATGGATTCAACAGCGCATGATGGGTCAAGAGACGCGCAATAAACTTACTGACTACTGGAAGGAGCATGACGTTAAAGAAACACGAGAATTTGCAATCCTCACTAACATTATTCATCAAGAATGGACAGACATAACAGTAAAACAGCATAAAGATCTAAAGGGTTTAAAGACACAAAACTTGCGCGATCATATGAGTGAAGCTGAATTAATTTTTACTGCCCTTGCCGAACTATCCACGAGACAAATAGCTGAGAGCACCGATGCTTCCGGCATGGTCGAAAATACAACCGCTGCAAAGACAGGAGGAAATATCGCAAAAAAAGCACGGATAGAGCTAGAACAAAAAACTCAGAAAAAAGTGATCTCTAGTGAAAATTATTTACCAACACAAAAAATAATCACAAATGACTCTGATAGTGAGTAATACAGTTCAATTTTTAAAGTAATAGAGTCTTGAAAAATGCGATATGACACCTTTTGTTACTATAGGAATAACGAATCGTAAAGAAGCCTTTAGCAATAGGCTGGTCACCCGGCAATCTATAACTATTATCAGGGCAAAACTATTAAGTGAAGAGAAGGAGTCAGGCCTGACACCTATTCACCTATTTTGACACCTATTTCATCGAATAAGCCCCTTTTCGTTATATGATGACTCTCGGAGTTGTTTTTCTAGGGCTTGCCTTATCAATCCGATTACATAAGGCAAACCTTCTAACGAAGATAGCGAAACTTCCACATCACCATTCCCCCAACGACCTGTGCTGGATACATCTTTGCATAGTCCTTTGGGGTCGCTAATCTCGGCAAAACTTATATTCAACGAGAGTCTTAGTCGCTTGGATAGGGGCACCACATCCACAAAATTTGTTTCAGATTTATAGCCCCGTACTAATAGTCTGCATATTACCGATTAAAGCTTCTTCAACCAGTCTTCGACAAATATTACCCAAATCACTTTGTAATTAGCTGTTCAGCCGCAAGCATAGCTCGATTCTTTGTGCCTTTTGCTTTACCTTTTGGATTTCCAGATTGTCCTTTCTGAAATTGTCCTAATCCCTGCATTTTAACTCAGAAAAAGTTGTGAGTGAGTGGTTAGAAACAACCACAAAAGTTAAGAAAAACCGTCGGCGACGAATGATTTTTCTTAGAAAAGGTCAAGAGTTTCCTGAAGTAGATGATAGTGTAAAAAACAACGTGGGCCATTTGACTAACAATGTAAGGCCCACAGCCTTGGCTTTAACTGTTTTTGCTCAATTTGCTGATCCCATTTCCTCACAAGTTGTAAAGCTAGTAAATCGCCCTAATTTCATGATATTCGATGGCGGTTCTACAGACCCGATGGGATATGCTCTGCAACAATATCATGACAATCCTGAACTCGCTTTTAAAGTTTTAAAATTATTAAAAAAATTGGATCTAAGTATTCAAGATCTCAAAGTTATCCGAGAGCCATTTACTGAAGCGCATTTAAAAGTCATTCCTCATGAATTAAAGTCTCTTTTCAATCAGTCTAGCGATCTATTTCGAGCTGTTACTCTTCATAAAATGTATGGATCTTCGGAAAAAAATCGTCATGTCGAATTTGATTTCAATAACCAAGAATCATTTGGAACGCGACGCTTGTTTGTTCTCATGACTTTAATGGTTCAGATTTTGGATGCTGGGGGAATTTTTGTACTGGATGAACTTGGATCTAGTATTCATCCTTTTATGAGTAGAGAAATTATTTCTCTATTTAAACATCATGAGACTAATCCCAAAGGAGCACAATTAATTTTCTGTAGTCATGAAACTTACTTGCTTTCAAATCAGGTAGGCCTAAGACAGGATCAAATTTGGTTCACCGATAAAAATGCACAAGAAGAAACTGTCCTTCGTTCTCTTTTAGAATACAATATGAGAAGCGAATGCGAATTTGAAAAAAACTATCGTCAAGGACGCTTCGGTGCAGTTCCTGTCATTTGGTCTTAGTGGGATAAATCCGAAATGCCTAAACGAAAACAAAAAATAGAACCTTGGCATCTTCGGGAAGAAAGAAAGCGAAAAAAACACACTGTTTCAGTTCGGAAGCGGTATTTGATTTGCACAGAAGGAAAAACCGAGGCAATTTATTTGGCCACTATAAGAGTTCTACAGGGCCTGTTGTCGTGGCACTAGATAAATCAGATCATAAAGTAAGTTTGGTCAAAAAAACGATTGAAGAAAGGGATCTAAGAATACAAGCAGGCGAATTTGATGAAGAAATAGATGAAGCTTGGGTTGTGTTAGATCGTGATGCAGTGATAAGCGAAGCTACAGTGTAAGACAATATTTTGACTTAAATCAAGATAAAAGAGAGCTTATGTCAGATTTTGGAAGACTAAATTAGACAGATTGAGGTAGGATAATACACGAAAAAAATTGCATGAGTGTGCATGGGGTCGGAAGTTCAAAGCTTCTCACCCAGATTCTTTCCTCTCAAGGACTTACAAAGGTTTGACCGCTTTTCTTAAGTCCTTCTTTTTCTCCCTCATGCAGGTATATGACACGTATATGTACAAATCAAAACAGTATTAAGGAAACCACGATTATGAATGATGTTTATGCACCTTGCCTCTGCGGAAGTGGAAAGAAATTCAAGTTTTGCTGTCATGGGATTCAGAAAAAGGGTGGTGTGATTCCTGCAACTTCTGAATGTTGCAAGTTTCCGATTCATGAATGCAAGGTTCTTGAAAATTGGGAAGAAAAAGGAATGTCGCCTGTTTTCGTCACAAGAGAGCTTTCCAAGGATTCCTATGTTTTTATCTGCTACCTCGTGGATTTTTGGTGCTTAGGTGTGAAAGATACTTTTTTAAAATTCGGAGCTTCAAGACGAGACCTCTCTAATTTCTACAGCATGAATGATGACTTAGTGACTATCTCATATCAAGATGCTCGCAGCCTGATTCTTGGAGCCGTGGATTTTGCAAAAGCTATTGATATTGCCCCTCATTCAAATTGGAATGGAATCCCTTCTTCTTTTATTGAAGCCCATCTAGCTTATGAGAAGAAGTTTTCCTTTGGTCATAAAGGGAAACCTTTTTACGTTTCAGGTCCTGATGACTGCGATCTTTATGATGAAGAAGAAATCATGGGTAAAGTATCAGAAGCTAATGGTTTTCACACTGTCCATATATAAAAAAATAGAGGTTACGCTGTAGTGCCTGAGGTAGGTCGAGAGATAGTTAAAGAACACAAACAGCAAATTGGGGATTACGCCAGGGCATTCCAAAGGAGAGTATTGAAAACCGAATTGAATGGATTCTTAAACAAGTTTTTTAGATATGCAAAAGATTGAATTGGAAGAAGCCTTAAGTGTTCTAGGAGAGAACAAACGAGCAATCATTATTCAAATGGTTAAAGATCTTGCTCATATTCCAGGAATCCAAGCAGTTGCTCTTGGTGGCTCATATGCACGAGGAACTGCACGTCAGGATTCCGATGTGGATTTTAGTTTATATTACACTGAAAACTCTCCTTTTTCAATCGTCAGCATAAAAGCCTTAGCCAAAAAATATTCTTCTGCTCCTGACTATGTGGTAACAGAACTATATGAACGGGGTCCTTGGGTCAATGGAGGAGCTTGGTTAAACACTTCAGTGGGGGAAATTGATTGGTTGTACCGCAATTCCAACATAGTGATTTAATCTTCGCGATATAGCCGGACATGTTTCCCAGATGCATTTTCTATTAAATCATGATAAAACATGAAAGAAAATAATAAAGCATAATGTGAAAGTGAAGTACCCGAATTTTATCGAAAAATCAATAAATTTCATTGAAATATATGTTATTTTGTGTCATAATAACTGTATTAATGTCAATTTTCAAGAAGATTTATCTGAAATCGGGGTGGTTTATGGATGATATGGATAGAAAAATTGTTTCGTTATTGCAAGTTGAAGGGAGGGTTTCATGTGAAAAAATCGGTTCTTCAATTGGTCTTTCCGTTTCAGCAGTTAACGAGAGAATAAAAAAATTGCAAAAACAAGGGATTATTACCGGTTGGGGCGCTCAAATTTCTCCTCAAAAAATAGGTTTTGACATTTTGTCTTTTGTTCAAATTCTCTTAGGCGAAACCAGTAATGAAAATATCTTTCTAGCAAAAATAGAGACAATTCCAGAAGTTCTGGAATGCCATCATATTACTGGAGAATGGTCTTATCTCATTAAAGTTCGTTGCAGAAATATCCAACATTTTGAACAAGTTTTGGGAGAAAAGATAAAAACTATACCAGGAATTTTAAGAACACATACTCTTATAGCCTTGTCTTCTCCATTAGAACGAACCATTTTACCTCTGGATTTATCATGAGCTTTGATTTTTTCTTTAAAGGGTTGATTTTAGGCTTTTCAATAGCCGCTCCTGTCGGTCCGATAGGAGTGCTTTGCATTCGTAAAACACTGGCGTTCGGCAGATTTTCTGGCCTCTTTTCTGGTTTTGGTGCTGCCTGTGCAGATGCAATTTATGCTATCATTGCTGCGTTTGGGCTAACGTTTATTGCCAATTTTCTTATGGAAGGTCAATTCTGGCTTCGCTTGATCGGAGGCATATTCATGGTTTATTTGGGATGGAAAACCTTTAGCTCAGCGCCAAATTCACAATCTAAAAATATTCCTCACACAACCCTTATAAATGACTTTATCTCTACGTTTTTTCTGACAATTACTAATCCGATGACAATCATCTCTTTTTTAGCTGTCTTTGCTGGTCTAGGGCTTTCCAACATTCAAGGAGACTATATTCAGGCTAGCGTGCTTGTGCTCGGCGTATTTTTAGGTTCAGCACTTTGGTGGTTGACTCTTAGCGAAGGCGTCACTTTATTTCGCAGAAAAGTGAGTAAAGAGGTCATGAAGTGGATTAACAGAGTCGCAGGCATAATCATTTTGGCATTTGGAATCGGAGCTTTGTATAGCTTATTGTTGATTTGAGACCACCTAAAATCACGAATAACAAATTGAATAAGAGCCTTTAGCAATAGGCTGATCTTCTGGCGTTCTATAACCATTATATGACAGGTAATGTACAAACCCGAAAAATATTAAGGAAATTGCGATTATGAATGACATTTATGCACCTTGCCTCTGCGGAAAGAGAGAAATCCATGAATAGATTGGTCGTCATATCCGGGTGTTCTTCTGGAGGAAAATCAACTCTCTTATCTGAATTAAAAAAAAGAGGCTACGTTGTAGTGCCTGAGGTAGGTCGAGAGATAGTTAAAGAACAACTAACAGCAAATAGTGGGATTACGCCATGGCAAAAACCAACAGAATTCTCTGAATTGCTGATCTCTCGGTCTATTGAAGCCTATAATGCAGCCAAGAAAATACCCATTGCTAAAGGACATGCCATTTTTTTCGATAGGAGTTTTCTGGAGGGGGTTGCCTATTATCAATCACTGAAAATAAAAGATGCTCATAAGTATGATCTTATTGTCAATGAACTAAGATTTGATCCCAAAATTTTCATGGCCCCACCTTGGAAGGAGCTATTTTGTCACGATAAGGAAAGACAGCATTCTTTCGAAGAGGCCGTAGCTGAATACAATAGATTATTGGAATTCTATCCTCAACAGGGTTATTCTATTGTAGAAATTCCAAAAGAGAGTATTGAAAAACGAATTGAATGGATTCTTAAACAAGTTTTTTAGATATGCAAAAGATTGAATTGGAAGAAGCCTTAAGCGTTCTAGGAGAGAACAAACGAGCAATCATTATTCAAATGGTCAAAGATCTTGCTCGTATTCCAGGAATCCAAGCAATAGCTCTTGGTGGCTCATATGCACGAGGAACAGCATGTCAGGATTCCGATGTGGATCTTGGTTTATATTACTCTGAAAACTCTCCTTTTTCAATCAACAGCATAAAAGCCTTAGCCAAAAAATATTGCTCTATTTAACGATATTCTTAGTGCCCCTGGGAAAGGAAAATAATACCCGATGGAATCATAAAAACCCATGATGCTTCTATCCATCGAAATTAAACCGACTGATGTTAATTGCAGGAACCGTTCTTATCGAGAATCCCTTTTTTGTTTTTTCAGTTGTGTCGTGGAAATCTCTTTTAAGGAATTATAAATGGAAAAGCAGAAAGAAGATTGTTTTCATCTCGGAGTTAAAGCATTAATTTTAAGTCCAGAAAAGAAGGTGCTTCTACTTAAAAGACAGCATCCAGTCAAAGGAATATATTGGGACATACCCGGAGGTAGGCTTCAACAAGGAGAATCTCAAATGGATACCCTCCAACGTGAAGTCAGAGAAGAAACGGGATTAAATAACATTTGTGAAGTTCATCCTTTTACGATGGTTCAAACCAATATTCGGATACCAGTCCTTGAAGGGGATGTCGGACTGATTTTTTCGATTTTTCTTATCAACATCGCAGAATCCTTTGATCCTATTTTAAGTGATGAGCATGTAGATTTCGAATGGTGTACCCTTCTGAATACTGCTGAAAACTTAAAAAAACAGTACCCTAGTGAATTCATAGAAAAAATTATTCGCTTAGGATCAAACTAAAATGCAGTCACAACTAATTCAAGACATTCAGGTCGAGAAAGAACGACTGCTAAAAATAATAGCTAGCACGCCCGTTTCACGTAGAACTTTAAAACTTATCGATGGAACAGGGGGGAAAGTAAGTATCACGGATTTGATTGCTTATCAAATTGGTTGGGGAAAGTGTCTGATTCGTTGGTATGAATGTGGGATTAGTGGTAAAATGCCGGAAATGCCGGGAGATGGGTTTTTGAACTGGGATTATGTTGCGATTGCAAAACACTTCTATCAAAAATACCAATATGACGCATCGCATGAACAAATGAAAGTCTTCGATCAAATGGTTTCTCAGCTACTTGAAATCGTGAAGAGAGAACAGCAAGCCAATCAACTTGATCAGATAGGCATCTGGGCTTGGTGTACACTTGCTTCTGGAAAGCAGTGGCCGTTAAGCAAGTGGATTCGGATTAATACGGCATCTCCCTATAAACGAGCAGTTCAACTAATAAAAAAAGCAAAACTTGTGTAAATTTACAAGATGGAAAAACATTTGTCTTGAATGTTAAGCTGCCCTTCGAAAACTGGATGGATTTTATGAGCAAAGACTCAGGTGCATACAAAGCACTTTGTACAGAATTTTACGATCTGGATAAACCCACACCATCAGAAGATGCGCTTCAATGTTATTTACGTTATGCAGAAGAAGCTAAAGGTCCAATACTCGAACCGATGTGCGGAACTGGACGCTTTCTCATCCCTCTTCTAAAGAAGGGATATGCAGTTACAGGTTTCGACTACTCTCCAGATATGCTCAAAGCTTGTCGAAAAAAATGCAAAGAGCTGGGATTGACTACGACTCTATTAGAAGCCACATTTGAAACTTTTTCATCTCACTCGATATATCATCTGATCTTTATTCCAAGTGGTTCGTTTGGACACTTGATCACTTTAGAAGAAGTCTCCCAAGCCTTAACGTTTATTACAGATAGTTTACATACTGGAGGAAAGTTTGTTTTCGAAATAGAGACTTTAAAAACCATCCGGGAACCTCAGGGAGTTTGGAGAGGAAGGTGGGTTAACAAACCGGATGGCTCAAAAATTGTCCTTAATGTTCTTTCTCAATTCAATCCAACCTCTCGAGTTGAAACAGGGCTCTTTCGTTACGAATTGTGGGAACAGAATACGATTTCTCAGACCGAGGTAGAAGTCTATCATGTGAGATGCTATGAGCCTGTAGAAATTGAACATTTGCTAAAACAACATGGCTTAAAAGTGCTTGATAAATGGCAGGCAGAACCTCACACTGGACTAAAAGCGAATGATAAAGATGCTGTTATTCTATATGAATGTACTAAGAGTTAAAGATTTGTTGTGACGAGTTGCGATTAGATAATATTCATAAATCCAGATATTTTCATAAATATGGATTTATCAATTAATTCACCAACTCTCACAGATTTATTTAATTCCAAAAACACCCGTTTCATGCAAGAATATGAGAAAAAATCTCACAAATTATTGATTTTTATTAGAGGTTATGTGAAAATAAAGGCATTAGAGAGATATTTTCACAAATAGGCGGTTTTCATGCTTTTAAGATTTTCACTTGAAAACTGGATGTCGTTTCGTGATGCTGTTTCATTCTCTATGATAGCTAGCCAAGAGCGTCAGCATGGTGATCGGATCGCTAAAGTGAATAAATATCAGATGAGAGTTCTACCGATAGCTGCCATTTATGGAGGCAATGCATCTGGAAAAACTAACTTCTTCAAAGCTTTAAATTTTGCAAAAAACTTGATTATTAAAGGCACTCAACCTGATGGCATAATCAACGTAGAAACCTTCCAGCTAGACGATTCTTATAAATATGATAAACCATCACGCTTTTCATTCGAGCTACTTATCAATGAAATAATTTATGAGTTTAGTTTTTCGTTAGTGCGAAATCTCATTGTAGAGGAAAAACTAGTTCAACTTTCAAGTTATAGTGAAAAAATTCTTTATCATCGATTGGAATGCAAGCCAAATTTCGATACTGCAATTGATAATGATCAGTCGCTTCACTTTGCCTTTAAAGGAACTCGTGATAATCAATTATTTCTTACAAATTCTGTATCCCAAAAAATAGATGCTTTTCGACCTATCTACGATTGGTTTAAAAACACTTTAGAACTTGTAGCTCCTGATTCAAGATTTTCTTCATTTGAGCATTTTTTAAATGAAGAGCACCCATTATTTTCCTCCATGAATACAATGCTTACACAATTAGATACAGGTATAACCCATCTGGGTGGTGAGACTTTGAGCTTTGAAAATGTTTCACTGCCCGAATCGCTCAAAAGTAAGCTCAGAGAAGAACTGACCGAAGGGATGACAGTTTTATTGTTGAACAGTTCACGAAACGAACGATTTGTGATCACAAGAAAAAATGCCGAATTAATCATAAAAAAGCTGGTGACCTATCATCGAAAAACTGATGGAAGCGAAGTTAAATTTGAAATGAGACAAGAATCAGATGGATCTCAAAGAGTGATTGATTTGTTACCAGCATTTGTAGAATTATCTTCAGTTGACTCAAAAAGAGTATATATAATCGATGAAGTAGATAGAAGCCTTCATACTCTATTGACTAGGCATTTGCTAGAATATTTTCTTTCTACATGTACTCCAGAAAGCCGATCTCAACTATTATTTACGACTCATGATGCACTCATAATGGATCAGAAATTATTACGTCGTGATGAGATGTGGGTAGCTGAACGTGGACCTATGGGCGTATCAAATCTAACTCCTCTCAGTGATTTTAAAGACGTAAGATATGATAAAGATATCCGAAAAAGTTATCTATTGGGTCGTTTAGGCGGAATTCCGAATATATCTCCTTTCTATTCTAAATCAAACAGAGGAAGAATAGATGGTTGTTAAAAGAAGGCCTCTGAAAAGGCCATTAGGCGAACGAAGCTCCCAGAATATGACAAGAGCTTTGACCCAAAAATAATTACTAAAACCATGATAGACAAAGCGATCGAGAGACGAAAAAAAAATGATTCTCCTTCTTGTGAAAAATGGCCTTTGAAAACAGGCTCAACTGTTTATAGATTAATTGAGCGAATTAGGGGCTAATACAAAGAAATGACAAAGAATAATATGATAGGGATTCTTGCAGGAATGGGGCCTAGATCTACTGGGCCATTTATCGACCAAGTTGTCACCGCATTTCAATCTTTGATGGGAGCAAAATATGACATAGACTTCCCGCCTATGATGATTTACTCATTGCCAACACCCTTTTATGTGGATCGCCCAATCGACGATAAGCTCATGAAAAAAACCATCTGCGAGGGACTTAAAAAACTCGAGGCTTGCGGTGTCACCTTCATAGCGATGCCTTGTAATACTGCCCATCTGTATTTTACAGATTTGCAGGATTGCATCAAAGTCCCTCTATTAAATATAGTCAACGCCACTCTCGCTCGAGTGCCAAGATCAACCAAGAAAATTACCATTCTAGCCACTAGGCCAACACTTGAATCAAGAATTTATCAAAAAGATCTGGAAGATTCTCATCTTCCCTATGCATTTGATCAATCTTGGCAAAAAAAGATAGATGATATGATCTTTAATATAAAAACCTCGGCAAATTACGAAGAAGCAATCCTCATCTGGAAGGAGCTCTCTAACAATTTCTGCGAAGTTGGAATTGATACCATCATCCTGGCGTGTACCGATCTAAATGTTATCTTTAAGTCCATCCACGCCCCTTTTCATATTATCGATTCCTCACTTTGTTTAGCAGAAACAATTGTCAAAAAATGGAAAGAACAGTTGTGATTAGTCATAGGGAAGATTATTCGCTTAGGATCAAGCTAAAATGCATTCGCAATTAATTCAAGACATTCAGGTCGAGAAAGAACGGCTGGTAAAAATAATAGCTAGCACGCCCGTTTCACGTAGAACTTTAAAACTTATCGATGGAACAGGGTGGAAAGTAAGTATCACAGATATGTAGTGTATTTACGCTTGAAGATAAGGAGAACTTAAATGAGAATTCAATACATGATTCATGCCGATTTTGAACTTCCAGGTATTATTGAAGAATGGGCAAAACAAAATAAATTTTTTGAAAGTTTTTGCCGACCATTTGCAGGAGATAAAGTACCCAATCCAAATGAGTATGATATTCTCATACTAATGGGAGGGCCTCAAAGTCCTTTAAACATCGCTGAATCGCCTTACCTAGAAGATGAGATCACTCTTATTAAGAAAAGCATTAAAGCTGAGATACCAGTTTTAGGCTTTTGTTTAGGGGCTCAACTAATTGGAGAGGCATTAGGAGCTCGTACAGAGAAAAGCCCCAATAAAGAAGTGGGTGTTTTTCCGATAGAACTGACTGCAGAAGGATGTGAAGATCCGCTTCTAAAAAGCTTACCTAAGCATTTTTCAGTTGTTCATTGGCATAATGACATGCCTGGGATAACAGCTGAAGCCAAGATTTTAGCGACAAGTAAAGGATGTCCAAGGCAAATTATACGCTATTCTCCTTTGATATACGGCTTTCAATGTCATCCAGAACCCACAAGGAAAAACATTGAAGCAATGATCAAGCATTGTCCCAACGATCTAACTCCAGGAAAATTTATTCAATCTCGTGTAGAGTTTTTAAATAATGATTTCACGACGATTAACAAAAGAATGGTCCAGATTTTAGATAATTTAATTGCCTCAACAAAGTACCTAGAAGCAATAAACAGCTCTAATTAATCAGGAGTGCATCACATCAACAAATGAAAGTCTACGAATCGAAATGCCTAAGCGAAAACAAAAAATAGAGCTTTGGCATCTTCGGGAAGAAAGGAAAGACAAAAAGCAGGTCATTTCCTTTCAGGACTCTAAGTGGACGAAGTGAGACAATTGCAAAAGTATTTAAGCGTTTATCAGCGTATTTTCGCAAAAAAAACCGACACCAAAGACAATTCCTGTTCATATGAGACCGCAGGTCTTTGGGAGTGTCAGAGCTTTAGCTCTGCTTTCTTGTCGACACTTTAGTGTCGATAATTCGATAATTATCGACACTAAAGTGTCGACAAGAAAGCAGAGCTAAAGCTCTGGCACTCCCAAAGACCTGCGGTCTCATATGAATAGGAATTGTCTTCGGTACTAATGAGCTCTCTTGAAATATTCTATTTGCTTTTCATGATGTTCTGCAGCTTCACGAGTATCGAATGTCCCCAGGTTTCGATGCTTTCCCGTCTGAGAGTCTACAGTTCTAGAATAAATACGATACCTTCCTGACTTAAGTTTGCGAATCATACAACCTCCTTATTGGGTGTAGTATGCAAGTATTGAAATGCTTCTGCACTTCATTTTTCAGCTATATTGCCTATAAAATTTTTTGTCAAATTCCTATAAAATATTTTCTCATCTTGAATACTTTTCTTTTAATTGATCACAAACAGCTTGAATCGATGGGGGTGAAGGACTAAAAGTCTTGAAAACGAGGTTGGCTGTAGGAAAAAGAGCGGCGTCTAACGGATCTCTCATAACCAGAAGAACAGTTGGTTTTTCCAAGTCTATTAACGATTGAATAAGTGTTATCTGTGAAGGATTCTTCCATGCATTGTAAGAGCAAATGAATATCACATCTGCTGTTTTTGCGTGTTGCTTTGCAGTTTCTATCTCATCTTGCGATGGACTTAAGTTACTGAAAAAATACGGATCAGTTGATTTACCGATCTTAAGAAGAGTTGTTTGATCTATGCCATTTTGAAGCAACTGAGGAACAAAAACAGAAATATTTTTTTTGTGAAGGGATGCGATCGAATCCGACCCATTTTCGGTGGTTTTCAAAGCACGAGAGGCCACTTCCTGAGCAAGTGTACGATGAGCAATTGTATTGATAGCGTCTGCTAGATCGCATTGAATTTCATTGTTTTTGGAAATTAAATAGCGACTTTTCAAGTTGAGAACTCTCTCAACGGCTTGGTCGACTCTTGCTTCCGAGATGCGGCCTGTTTTGACAGCTTTGATAATTGAGCTGTGAATATGCTGAACATCGGCAACTGTCAATTCAAATCCTGTATGTTCCCCGATCAGAAGCTTCCCTCCCAATATCAGAATATCACATCCGGCCTTCAATGCTTGAATCGCAGCTTCGTCCACCGTGCTGCACTTTTTGACAACCCCTTCCATAACGAGGGAATCAGCGACAATGACTCCCTTAAAACCGATTGTTTCTCTTAAATAATTTAGAGTCTTTTCTGAAAGTGTGGAACAATTCTCTGTATCCAAAGCTGGTACGAGAATATGAGCTGTCATGATTGCGTCCGCAGAAGAAGCGAGCTTTGCAAAGGGAAGTAGTTCGACTCTCTCCAGCTCTTCTTTCGATTTACGAACAATCGGTAAATCTTCATGAGGATCGACAGCTACGTTTCCATAACCTGGAAAATGTTTAAGAGTGGCGATAATTCGAGCTCGTCTATAACCACTTAATGCCTTTTTCCCGAAGGCAAGAACCGTTTCCGTTTCGTCTCCAAAAGAACGCACTCCTATTACCGGATTTCGAGGATTGCTATTCACATCCACTACAGGAGCGAGGTTCATGTTAATACCTACAGCTTGGAGTTCTTCTCCCATAGCCAAGGCTGCACCTTCAGCGAGATTTGGATCAGAGGTTTCACCTAGCGCTTTATTTCCAGGGAATTTAGTGAAGCCGTTATTCAATCGAGCGACAACCCCCCCTTCCTGATCTGCTGCAATGAGAAGCGGAATAGGATTTTGATTTGCCTCGGTCAATTTTTGAAGGCCAGTACTAAGGGTTCGAATTTGTTCTGGTGAATGGAGCCCATTAGACCAATTGTAGTAGATAATGCCTCCCGCTTTCGTGTCCTGCACTAGGATTTTGGCGTCATCGTTTACCTCTTCTCCATTGAAATGGACCATCAGAAGCTGACCTACTTTCTCTTCTAAAGTCATTTCTTTTAGAGAGTACGAAGCGAAGCAAGAAAGGAAAAGACTTGTGAAAAGGACTGTTGCTATCAGTTTAAAATTCATAAACATCTTCTCTCAATTTCAAACAGCTACGATAACAATCAATCCACTAAAAGACAACGGATTAGCTCTTTAGAGCGCGAAAAGGGATCGTAAAGAGGTCTATATTGATTAACATTGAACTCTTTACGAACCTTCAACCCCGGGGCTTCGGCGCGCCGCAATGTAGCAAACCAAGCCCTCTCGAGTATAAATAAGGAAAATTTCATTTGTGTCAGAATACTTGTAAGCGTAAACTTGCCTGAAGAAGAAGATGAATGCTGAAATTTTATGTCCAAAAAGTCAGAGAGGTACCCTGCTATGCACCCGCAATCAATTAATCGTCAAATTATTCTGGAATCCAGACCAGTCGGTATGCCAACCCTGTCAAATTTTAAACTTAGGGAATCATCTATTCCAAAACCTAAAACAGGTGAAGTACTTATACAATCTTTGTACCTATCTGTAGATCCTTATATGCGAGGTCGAATGAATGATCGCCCCTCCTATATTCCACCTTTTCAGTTGAATGAGTGCCTTACAGGAGATGTTGTTGGTCAAGTAGTACAATCAAATTATGAAGGTTTCAAATCGGGTGATATTGTGTTGGGTCGTCTTGACTGGGCAGATTATTCTATTGCCAATGGTAATGACTTACAAAAAATCAATCCAAATGATGCCCCAATCGAAATGGCGTTAGGTATTTTAGGAATGCCAGGAATGACAGCTTATTTTGGTTTACTCGATATTGGACAGCCTAAAATGGGGGAAACTGTTGTTGTATCTGGGGCTGCAGGTGCTGTTGGGATCATTGTGGGGCAAATAGCAAAAATTAAGGGATGCCGCGTCGTGGGTATTGTTGGTAGTCACGATAAGGCTGATTATTTAATCAAAGAACTAGGTTTTGATGCAGCGGTGAATTACAAAAATTCTGATTATGCCGAACAACTTAAAATTGCTTGCCCTCAAGGAGTTGACGTCTATTTTGACAATGTGGGAGGAGATATTACAGATCAAGTTATGAAACATATCAATTGGCATGCAAGGATAGTGCTTTGTGGTCAAATTTCGATGTACAATCTTGAAAGCCAAGATATAGGTCCTCGAAATTTCAGAATTCTGATCGTCAAAAGTGCCCTCGCAAAAGGATTTATTGTGTTATTAGATTATAAAGAACGATTTCTCGAGGGAATAACACAAATGACGCAATGGATCAAACAAGGCAAAATTAAATACAAAGAAAGCATAGTAAGAGGCTTGGAAAATTCTCCTAAGGCATTTATAGGGCTTTTTACAGGAGAAAATATCGGTAAACAGCTCGTTAAAATTGCAAATTGAATTTCACCAAATAAAATACGATCCTTGGACCTATCAAGGTGCGTTATATTAGCAAATAAATCGAGTAAGCCTATTGTAGTTCTTTCCACAACATATTTGGACAAATAACCGCTCACTTAAAGTTCTTATTATTGCTGAATAACGCGATCATTCCTCGTCAGTGTTTCTGAACGACAAAATCAATAAAACCTTTTGTAATATCCACATTCTTTAGCTGAACAGAAACTCTATCTCCAATATTTAATGTTTCGAAACCTCGAATGATTTTTCCTTCGACTGCTGGTTGAAAGATACGTACCCAAGTGCCTTTAGCGCCCACCCCGGTAATAATTCCATCAAAAATTGTCCCTATTTGAGAGGATAGAAGCACTGCTGCAGCTGATTTATTTAACTGCCTTTCCACTTTCGTTGCAGCATCCTCTTGTTGAGTGCAATGGGCAGCTAGACTATAGAGTGCTTCTAAAGAATATGGAGCTTGTTCACCTAGCAAAAAGGCTTTATATTGGCGTTGTGAAATAAGATCAGGAAAACGTCGGTTCGGCGCTGTAGAGTGCGTATAATCAGATAAAGCAAGAGCAAAATGTCCTACAGGATGGTCAGTATCATTTTCTACAACATATTCGCCTCTTCCAAGTAGCTTAATCACTGTCAAGGAAAGATCGGGAAAGCTTTCAGGATCCTTTTTTTGTCTCTTCATTAAAAATGCATTTAATGCTTTTGAGTCTGGTTGCGCAGGAAGGTCTTCACCATAACTTTTTGCAACCTCTACAATTTGATCCCAATACTTGGGAATCCGCACAACACGACGTAAACTGGCGATTTTTGCCTCACTAAAATGCTGTGCCATTGCTCTATTGGAGGCAATCATGAACTCTTCTATCAGTTGATGCGCAAAGTTATGGGGAGAAAGTCGAATAACGATCTGATTGTTGCTTGAAATTTTGACTTCGGCTTCGGATGATTGTAGCGTTAAAGATCCCGCTTGATGCCGCTTCTGCTTTAAAATTTGTGCTGCTTCATGCTGAGTTTTGAGGGTGTTTTCTAATCCGGGTACTTGTTTAACCTTATCGGGAACGTTGCTTTTTCCTGCCAACCATCCCCCAATGACATCATAGGTAAGTTTGGCATAGTTGCGCACAACTGCTTGAAAAATAGAAGAACTCTCAATATCGCCCGTTTGATTTATTTGAATTTTCACAACCATAGACACACGGTCTTCATTCTCATTCAACGAGGTTAAATTTGTGGAAAGCTTTTCTGGTAACATTGTGAATATTTTTGCAGGTGTGTAAACCGATGTCGTGTTTATTTGAGCGTGGATGTCTATTGGCGAATTTTTGCTAACTAATGCATCCACATCTGCAATGGCAACCCATAACGTTGTCTTACCATCCGTCCCTTTTTCGGCATAGGTTAACTGATCTAAATCACGCGAATCGTCATTGTCAATCGAACACCATACCAAGGAACGCAGATCAACATATTTTGGAGACAATGGAGCAGGATTGTTAATTTGAGAAAGCTGCTGAAGGGCATCTTTGGAAAATTCAGCTTGCAGCCCTTTTTCTTGCATGACCTGACTAGCCAATTGAGCAAGATCCACTCTGTTTTGCATTTGTACGTCCTCTTGTTTCATTGCTTAGATTTTTTTGCGTTGCCCTAACAAATGTGCATCAACCAAAATTCGAACAACCTGAACAGCTTTCAATAAAGCTAACCAATCTAAACTATTGTGTTATAAAAAAATACTTATATATTCACTCTTTTTATACAGAGGGGGATCTATGTCGTTTTTACAGGAGTTTAAAACGTTTGCTATGCGTGGTAATGTGGTTGATTTGGCGGTCGGTTTCGTTCTCGGAGCTGCTTTTGGCAAAATCGTTAGCTCTTTAGTGGCTGATGTGATTATGCCTCCCATTGGTATGCTTCTTGGTGGCGTTGATTTTAGCAGCCTTGCCATCACATTGAACGAAGGAACGGCAGGTCGTGCGCCTGTTCTAATCAAATATGGCATATTCTTGAATACAATCATTGATTTTATAATTATTTCATTAGCAATCTTTCTATTGGTGAAGCTGATGAATAAGATGTGGAGCAAAGCTCCTAAGGCTGAATTAACTACAAAAAAATGTCCTGAATGTCAAATGGAAATTCCTTTGGGGGCCAAGAAATGCGGCCATTGTACCTCTACAGTAGCTTGATACAAAAAGACAAAAATAAAATTAATTCCCATTTAGCTTTTTCCATCGTCTGTAGACTTCTATACCAGCTGAATCTGGATGATATTCCATTGGCATGCGCCGCTCATTCCAAGGCTTGCTGAATTCATCATAAAAGTTTGCGAGGCTAAAGTACTTACGATCGTCTTTATAAAATGGAGCATAATCTTCTCTAGTAGTAATGAAAATGACTTTATCTGGACTGGTGTAGTACATTGCAGCGAGACACATCGGACATGGATGTGCCAAAATATAAAAATGACATCCCTCAAGATGTTCTGATCCCAATTTCGTACATGCTTGCCTAATTGCTAATATTTCTGCATGTGCTGTCGGGTCATGAGTTTGAACGACCTGGTTGGCGGCCTCAGCCAAAACAATGCCATCTCTCACAATGACAGTTGCAAAGGGACGTCCGCCCTCTTCTACATTCTTGGCTGCTAGCTCTATTGTGCGTTTAATGAAATCCATGAAAAAGCCTCATGTCAATCCGATTCTTAATCTGGTTTATCGAGGAACTCCACTTTACCAGATGCGAGATCGTAGTAAGCACCTAAAATGGTCAGCTTTCTTTGCTCTAGCAGCTTAGAAAGCACAGGTTTGGATCTCTTCAACTTATCTTCAACATGTCTTACATTTGCTTTAATGGCCTTTTCAAGGACATTCTCCGATGTTCCTTTAATGTCTTCGACAGCAGGTTGAATGGCATTCAAAACCTCCTGAATGTGATTGTCGAATTTTAGCCCTTTGAGGGTTCCATCGACTGCACCGCAATTCGAGTGACCGAGAACGAGTATCGTATCAGCCCCTAGGATTGTGACTCCGTATTCGATGCTCCCGATGGCAAAATCATCAACTACATTTCCGGCTACTCGGATGACAAAAAGATCTCCCAATGCCTGATCGAAAATGATTTCAGGAGGAACGCGAGAGTCAGAACAGGTGACAATGACTGCAAAGGGCTTCTGACCTTGAATTTGAGCCAGACGTTTGGCGGACCAATCTTCGTGGCAGACTGTAGTGGAATTCATGTAACGCTGATTACCGTCTATAAGCTTATTTAAGGCAGTTTTTGAGGATGCCACGTCTGCAGCGAAAATAGGTACGGAAAAAGCAATTGAGACGAGTGATAAGTTAAAGCTTAATTTAGTAAAAAATCTTTTCATGACGTCTCCACTGGTAAACTGTTTTTAATTTTCTTGTACTTCGCTTAAAAGAAAATTGCAAGTGAAGAATGTGGATATAAAAAAACTAAAAGAAAGCAAAAGGGGACTTTCGCCTTCCTGAAGAAACACTTTTGCGGAAGATTTATGGAATGTAAGATTGGGCCACTTTGGCTTTACTATGTACTAGTTACTGGGCACATTTCGAACATTTGACTGGCTCTGCCTATCCCAAGAATTTTCAACCTTTTCAAAATTAATAGCTTAGTGTTTGTGGTTTAAAATATTTAATTTTTGCGATCCTTCGAAAATAAATCGAGGACGAGATGTCGCTTATATAAGGTTGTTGAGAGCGATAGCAAATGAATGTCAGTTTTGATGAAATAAAGATCTTCGAGCCGTTTTCTAAACGTGTAGATGAACTGCCTTAAAACATCAAATTCAGGCATAAATATTTGATATTGCCGAACAGCTGACTGAACATTGGTGATCCGGTCAATCGATTGAATCTGTTCCATCTTTTCCAAAAGTTGAGGAAGCTTTTCTTTAGAAAACCGATAAGAAATATCAGCGAGAGATTCATCCATCATTTTATGAAAAGGAAACTCAAAAAAATGTTTTAAGCGCACCTTCAAATCGCTGATGAAACTTAAAAACAGCTGATAACATTCTTTGTATATCTCTCCATGTCGACCGACCTTGAACTCCTTCTCACTCTGAATCATTTCAATTCCATCAACACAATCGTCCACCTGATAAAGATCGCGTAAAAGTTGAATTACAATTTTGTCAAAGTCGTTATATACTTCAAATTGCATATGAAAATTTCCCTGTTGAAACGCTTTAAAAATTTCTATTACAGCTTTCCAATCCCGCTCAAAGTCAGGATGATTGTGAAGGATTGGTGAAATAAAAAACGGTAATAAGAGTTCTATCTTGATCAAACAATTT
>Ga0206862_1010_pt1 | contig 65504 bp, 62 predicted proteins | sample Alteio_BWOrgCont_43_FD_152625 | JGI IMG/M metagenome (GOLD analysis project Ga0206862, IMG submission 152625) | Enriched cells from forest soil in Barre Woods Harvard Forest LTER site, Petersham, Massachusetts, United States -... | ecosystem: Environmental > Terrestrial > Soil > Temperate forest >... | reverse complement strand
TATAATCTCACGACTCTTTCGATAACGAATCCAGCCGAGTTTGGGAAGAAAAATTCGACTATTTGCCTGATCGAGTTTGATTTGCATTGGATCTGGATAACGAAAACTCGAACCAGCATATCTCTTCTTAAAGCGAGGAAAATCGGTGCGTTTGGCAAAAAAGTTTTTGTACGCTCTATCCAAATCTTTTAAAGCGTGTTGTAAAGGATGACAGGGAGCTTCTTTAAGCCATGGCGTTTCTGCGGAATTACGCCATTCGGTAAGCTGTTTGGCCATTGCTACATAACCGATAAATTTATTTCCCGCTTCGTAATTTTCCTTTTGAATCGTTAATGCTTTATTGAACACAAAACGGCAGGCGCCAGAGATTCTGCGCATATCACGCTCCTGCTCCCGATCGGGCTGTAGTTCATACTTAAATGCTTGCATTCGTCGCATGACCCAAGTTATATAGTCTGGCCTATGAAAAAAAACAATGAGATTCGACATGGAAGGCATTGCAAATTTCTAATGCATGTCCATCTGGTCTTCGTTACGAAATACCGATGTGGAGTATTTACCAAAGAGATATTGGACGAACTGCGCTCCATCTTTTCCAGTGTTTGCATAGATTTCGAAGCTGATTTAGTGGAATTCGATGGCGAAGATGACCATGTCCATTTGCTTGTGAATTACCCACCCAAAATGACCGTTTCGAAATTAGTAAATAGTCTCAAAGGAGTATCGAGCCATTTGATCCGCAAAAAGGATTATCCCAGCATTCGCAAAAAACTATGGGGCAGAGCTCTATGGTCGCCCAGCTATTTTTCCGGTAGTTGTGGTGGCGCTCCCGTTGCTGTTATTCGTCAATATATTGAGCAACAGAAAACACCCGATTGAACTAGCATTCTTCGGCGAGCACGCTAACCCCGCCATGAAGGACGGAGTTTGCGCGTGTCCATTGGATCAAAAATCTTGAATCGCTTGTGGACCAGTATTTGGATTTTGCCGAAAGGCAGGCTCGTAACCGAAAGGTTATGTATATGGCTCTTCACGCTAACTTCACCCAAACCTCTTGACCAAACCAATGATCCAGTTTCTTATCCGATACAATTGCCAGATATTTCCCCGTGGATTTATCATTCAAAATAATCGGTCTCCATCGGAGCAAAACATGGGAAAACGCAAGAAAAAAATGCATCACTATATTTGGACGAGCCAGAGTCTGATGAAAACTTTCAATTTATTGCTGGATATACGGAAGGTGGGGCTCTCTTTGGTATTACCTGGGAGGAGGCAAAATTAATGGAAGAGAGTGAAAAGCTAAAAGCTCTTATGAAAAACGAAAAGATACAGAATTGTGAGAACCCTGTCGATCTAGTGCAACTGATCGACGCGTTTGATATGCAATCAGATCATCTCTCATTTTATGTGAATCGAACCTCTGGAGAAATTCTCTCTCTGACGGAAAGTGAAGAAATGGAACAGGATGATGAATCTGAACTCGATGCGAGTGTTTTAGATTCGGATAAGTATGTTCCTCTTCCTTCCCCATGGGAATTTAACAAGTATGGGATCATGGAAGAGTTTGCCTTCTCGTTGGAGGACAACAAAATGCAAGAAGTTCTTGCTCGCGCTATTAGAGGAAAAGGTGCATTTGGGAGGTTCCATACGGCAATTCAAGCCTATAAAATTCAAGATCGGTGGTACGCATATCAGAAAGATCGATTACGCGAAATAGCAGTCAAATGGTGCCATCAGAATTGGTTGGCTTATAAATAGCTTCTGAGATGGAGGCAGAGTGCCTATAGAGCAACACGTCAATTGCAACCACCTTATTTTGTTGGCCTTACAGAGGTGTCGATTTTTTGAGATTCAAGTCTTTTAGCTATATATATGTAGATAAATAGCCAAAACCCTTCATTTTCTTGAGTTTTGGCTAGATATATAGTATATTTAGCCATAACTTCTATAAAATTTGACTTTTGGCTGAATATCGATTATCCACCAAAAGCAGGAGGGTCTTGAGCATGATTATTGGAAGGGAGAAAGAGCTGAATGTTTTAAAAAAACTTTTAAGATCAGAAAAAGCAGAGTTCCTTGCCATCTACGGGAGAAGACGAATTGGGAAAACATTTCTAATACATGAATTTTTTAAAGATAAAGGTCTATATTTTGAAATTACAGGAAGTAATAAAGCGTCGAAAAAAGAACAGTTAAAAAATTTCACTCGTGAATTACGAACTCTTTTTCCTGGAAATTATGAATTCGACGACTGGACAGATGCATTCGATGCTTTATTAAAAGGAATTGAGTTAAAAGATCATTCAAAAAAATTTATCTTTTTCATTGATGAATTACCCTGGTTTTCTTCTCCAAAATCAGGCTTTCTCTCAGCATTAGATTACTTTTGGAATCGTCATTTATCTCGTCTTTCTAATGTTTTGCTCATCGTTTGTGGATCTGCCGCACATTGGATGATTAAAAAAGTCATAAATGATAAGGGAGGGTTGCATAATCGATTGAGTGAATGCATTCAGCTTGAACCATTTACTTTGCAAGAGACAGAAAATTATCTCGCAGCGCAAGGTCTAGAATTCAAACGAAAACAATTGGTTGAATTATATATGGCTTTTGGAGGCGTGGCTAAATATTTGACAAGCTTGCCAAAAGGAAAATCTGTCGCTCAGATTATTAATGAGTACTGTTTTTCTTCAAGTGGCTATTTATTTTCTGAATTTACAAAACTTTATGAATCTCTTTTTGATTTTTCCAAAAAACATATTGCTGTAATCCAAGCTTTAGCTAAGAAACAACGCGGACTTGTCCATGCCGATCTTTTGAAAGCCGCAAAATTATTGCCAGGAGGAAGTACTACCACCATTTTAGAAGAGCTGGAAGAATCCGGTTTCATTATGAGTATGCAAGCTTTTGGCAAACAACAAAAAGAAAAATTATTCAGACTAATCGACGAATACTCACTATTTTATTTGTCTTGGATCGATCCGATTAAGGGAAATGTACTTAGAAATTTCGACCCTGAGTATTGGAATAAAAAATACAAAACACCAAGTTGGTATGCATGGGCAGGACATGCTTTTGAAAACATCTGTCTCAAACATTCAATAAAATTAAAAATAACTCTGGGCATAAGCGGAATAACTACAACAGAAAGTCATTGGCAGCATGTTCCGAAGAAACCACTAGACAGCGAAACAAGCAAATCAACTGCGACAGGTGCCGAAATCGATTTAGTAATAGATCGTGCTGATAACTGCATTAATCTTTGTGAAATGAAATTTTGCGAAGAAGAGTTTGAAATTACCAAAGATTATGCAAAAACATTAGAAAGAAAAAAATCTGTATTTCAAGAGGTCACAAACACAAAAAAAACAATATTCATCACGATGATCACTTCATTCGGGATGAAAGAAAATTCTTATTCAATCGAATTAGTCGATCAGGATTTAACTTTGGATGCGCTTTTTTACAGACCTAACGACTAAACTCGACATCGAGAAATATACCGCAGACAGTTCAAGCGTCCAAAGGTTTTTGGCTTTGGACGTTTGAACTGTCAAAGGATCCGTTAGGTATTCAGAGGAATCATTTTACATTACAAAGCCCCAACGAAGGAGGGGTTTTGCAACCGGCTCTATCTAAAGATCCTTTGCTTCGTTATCCGCGATACCAGCTGCATCTTTAGGGTCGAGCATTAGAATAGGCTTTGATGTTTTAAGGCGTTTTTCTACTTTTTTGATGTGCTCCGCGGACGGGATATTTTCAGGTGGTGTTCCACCAATTTTCTCAATAGCAGCGCGAACCTCTTTGCCTACTGTTTCATGAGCCTCAATAGCATCACTTTGATTCTTGATGCCTTCGCGTTTGAGCTTTTCTCTTGTTTGCGTCATTCGGAACTGATTAGCTGCAAGCTCCGTTCTATCCATCCGATCCATCAGCTGCTCTTTTGGATCAATCTCTTTGCGAGCTTTGATCGCATCAGATCCAAGTCCGCCGTAGAGTCCTTTATATCCTGCATCATGAAAGATCCCGAACATTTTATTTTGGACACCGGCGTCTCTGGCTGCCCCTGAGAGGGCTTTAAAATCTTGAGAGGCTTGTTTGCGCAACTCTAAGCGTTCGAGATCGGCAATTGCTGCATCGGTAAGCTCTTGGCGTCGAGTTTGAATCGCAAAGTACTTCTGAGCATGGGCGATTTCGGACTTTCTAGCGTCTCCATTTTGAGCAATAAGGTAACAGGCAAACCGCGAAAGGTGGTAATCTTCAACAACTTGAGTTCTCCCTTTCCCACTCGTTATTGGGTTACCGGCGCCGGTAAAGTGATGCTTTGGATCGTTCCCCGACTGTTTGCACGACTCTATGGCTTTTTCCACCGCATTCTCAAAACGTTGCCACTTAGAATACCCCAGAAGAGATTGCAGTTCTCTTGCGCTCCAATACTCAATTCCGTGCTGATTGATTTTTTTTAAATCTTCAAACGATAGCTTGCTGGGAATCAGGTCATTCTCATCATTTTTTTGCATACGTACCCTCGAGAATTTGTAAAATCCTAGAGCATATTAGAGAAAAAGATTTTAAACAATTCTCACTAAAACTCTGCCGTGCACAATTTGTTGCAAAGTCGAGCAAGTTCATTAAACATCTTACGTAACCTGCTTTGCTTGAAAAAATCGTAGGTTTTTTCGCCGATTTTTAGAAACTGCTTTGCAGTTTCGGATCAAGCGAGCGAAGCCACTCCAAAGAGTGGTTGGGTGAGTGCGAGAAAAATCCGCGAAAAAAGAACGATTTTAGCAAGCAAATGAGGTTACGTAAGATGTCTATTAATGAGAATCATGGGTATTGATACCCAGTAACAACTCGCCCAGCGGGGTAAGATGGATTCTTGGCTGAGCGTAGCTTGGATCCTCAAGATACTGTTCGCATCCTTCCCAGGGGAAGGTACGTTTGAGTTCGGGAGAAGCAGGGTTGTGGCCAGTGGAGACGCCTTTTTCAAAAGCTTCTCTTCTAACAGACCTGCCTTGATTCGTTAGCCTTGCCTTTGGCACGTAACACAAATAGCCAACCATTCTTACTTTTGGGTTTTTGTTACGCGCATGCTGATTCCAGTGAACGGTTCTTGAGTCCCACAAAATGAGGGAACCGCGAGGAGCTGTTATATGTTTTCCGCAGTGAGGGTTTCCCGATGCATCTTCGGCATTGCCAAAAAAGTCCAGTAAATAGCTAATCCTAGCTTTCGTTCTCTCATCTTTGGGTAGTCCTAGTGTGCTGATGACCTCTAGTTGAGGAGCAAATTCAGTGAACTTGAGATGCGACCTCGGAATGCAGTAGAATCCTCCATCGCCATCGAAGGAATCTTCAAACAAGAACTGCCCCTGGACAGTAAATGGCTCTGTCTTCAAGGATGACTCGCTCACGAAATCGATGGGTGGGTTATTATTGTGCCCAGAGTCGTCACCCCGCCTCAAGATCGCCTGATCAACGTGGGGCCATGGCTCAAAATAACCTTCCCTTATTTCCGGAGGGCACATGATGGATAGTCCGTCCATGCTTACGATCAGGTCGCTCGTGTTCCAAACTTTAGCAAATACATCGACAATGCGAGGATCTTGCCTCAAATCCCACATAACCTGGGTCTGCCCCGCAGGTCCAGCAAAGACCCCATACCAGTTGTGTATCGGAAAGGTTTCTTTCCAGTTGCTTCTGTCGTCCATCCTGCAATGAGGCCAAGCTTTCTCGATGAATTCATGCCAAACGCGCCGGTATAACAACTCCGTTTCAGGCGTCGAGAGTACCTGTGGAATGACGCAATACCCTAGCTCTTCAAGATCCTTGAGGTAAGAAGAGGCAGGAGGCTGTGCATTCGTGACTGTGGGGGCGAGCCATAAAAAGACAAATAAAAAAGCATGTACGCATTTCATAAGTACTTTCTCTCCAGTAAATAGATATCTTACCAAAATGTGGAAATATCCATCTCAAGAAAATAAGGCTCGTGAAACTCTTCCATGTAGAGATCTGCAGCGTGCAGTTGCGCTTCTTCCATCACTCGTTTTTCTTCTGCTCCTAAATTTTGGGATGGAGTGTGGTGGAGATATCCACCGAAAATAGCATGGCAATCACGTGTGTACTCTTGCGTGAATAAAATGTGGTTGTGCCATGCCTCATCAATATCTGGAGCTGGCGCGACGAGATGATCGGGGTATTTATAGAGAAGGATGAGAAAATTCTTATATCTTCGTACGGTTTCTTCCGCGTCCGTTTGAGACCATCCCTCTCTGTCGACAAACCTCTTCTCCAAGAATTCAAGACCTAAATTTCTTATGAGGGATTCTTTGGACAGCATTTCGCCTCCTGGGGCTCGCCCATCGCAACCTCTTCCAGCTCATCATCGGATAACCCTTTGAAATTGAGAGGGCGATTATGAAGGCGGATGATCCATTGATTTTTCTCTTCTTCTGCAACGTGAATGTTCAGAGCATTTGGAATTTTTGTCATTCCCATTTCCTTGAGAGCCTCATGGGGATTCACTCTAAGTTGTTCTTTGAACTCTGGATCTTTCCACGCACGCACATTGATTTTGGCTTCCGTTCGTAAGCGATTGAATTTTTCTGCCATAAAATGCTCCTAAAATGACTTGCCTTAGATGAGGGGATAACAGGAGACAAAAAAATCTTTCAACAAAAAACTTCGCTAGGCAGGGCACATGCAATTGAATCAATTTTTTGAAACCTCTTTTTGATGCCCCCCGCGCACATGTCGGGGACACAGCGCTGCGCGTCGGGGTCCCCGACATGTGTGATGGTTGACGGTTTTCAAAGGTTTTAAAAAAATTGATTCAATTGTATGTACCCTGCGTCGCTAGGAGGTTGTGAAAAAATTAGAATTCAAATGCGGGAGCTTTGCAACTGCCTAAAAGGGCTGTGGAAAACCCTGTTTTTTTCCTGTCGATAACCTGCGTAAAGGATTGTGCAAAAGAAATTTCTGTTCAAAAGTGGGGGGCTTATAATCAAGATTTCTACAAGTTTTCAACAACCTTCATCCAAATATAAAATAGGTGGTTATCAACATTCCCACACCCTAAGAAGAAGAAGAGAATTATATATTTAAGGTAGATACTCTTCTAGAACTTGTGTGGAAAAACCGTGTGCAATCCGTTAATATGTCGAATATGAAGCTACATGCTCAGGATTTTTTTGATTTCTCTGACTTTGACCACAAAATTCTCTTTGAGAAGGGAGAGTTTGTTTGGCAAGCGCTGTCCGCTCTCAAAGAGTACATGGATGATTTACTATTCGTTAAATCGATGACGCCTTTTTTCCAAGAAGGAATTTTCTTGGAGAACCCAGATAAAATTGTGATTGGACGAGGAACGAAGATTGAACGCGGCGCCTATCTCAAGGGGCCATGTTGGATAGGAGAAGGTTCGATCATTCGTCATGGGGCTTATGTGAGAGAATATGTTTTGACGGGTAAGGGATGTGTCATTGGACATGCAACAGAAATCAAGCATTCCATTCTTCTAGATGGAGTGCATGCTGCGCACTTTAATTACGTTGGAGATTCGATCTTGGGTAACCGTGTCACTTTAGGTGCCGGTGCTAAATGCGCTAATTTCAGGCTGGATAATCGAAAGATCCCCATACGTTGGCAGATGCAAAAAATTGAAACGGACCTAAAAAAACTTGGTGCCATCTTAGGTGATTATGCCCAACTCGGCTGCAATGCGGTGACCAATCCTGGGACTCTTTTGTTGCCGAAAGTTGTTTGCGCCCCCTGCTTGAATATTAGCGGGGTAGTAACATCCTCAACAATCTTGAAGCGTTAATGGAGCTATGATAACTTCTACCGAAATTCTTTCCGATAAGAAAAAGCCGTCTAATTTCTATTTTTATCGCGATCAAATCGAACAAGAGATTGCGCGCAGCATCTCATCGCTTGGTGAGAAAACTAAGCTAAGAGATGCCTGCGAATATGCCCTGACGAATGGAGGAAAGCGATTTAGGCCGTTGCTTGTTTATCTAATTGCAGAAGCACTAGGGTATGGCCTCAATGTTTCTGAAGCAGCGCTTTCTGTAGAATTTTTTCATACCGCGTCGCTCATCGTCGATGATCTACCCTGCATGGACAATGATGATGAGAGGAGGGACAAGCCATCAGCTCACAAAGTGTATGGAGAAACCATTGCGCTTTTAGCAAGTTACGCTCTCATTACAGCTGCTTTTGGAAAAATTCAGCGCAATGCCGAACTGATGAGGGCAGTTGGTGCTCCTTTTGCTGCCTCAGCGGATCGTGTGGTCACCATTGCTCTCGAATGTGCAGCTCACTGTTCTGGGATCATGGGCGCTACGGGCGGGCAGTTTTACGATATGTTCCCTCCTCCTTTTAGCTTAGAAAATATTAAGCAGGTGATCTACAAAAAGACGGTCACGCTTTTTGAAGTCGCGTTCATCTTTGGCTGGCTATTTGGCGGTGGGGATTTAGCGCAGATTCAACGCGTCCGCAAGACAGCCTATCATTTTGGAATGGCTTTTCAAGTGGCTGATGATCTCAACGATATCGATCAAGATGAAAAAATGGAACGCGATATCAATCTTGCGAAGTTCTTCGGAAAAGAAAGAGCCCATGCTGTTTTCGAGGAGGAGATGCGTGCTTTTGATTTTTCCCTCAAGGAACTTAGACTTGACACACCCTCTTTTTTCAAGATGCAGCAAATGTTGCGATCTTATGTCAAATAGACCTCTTGCGTAACCTGCTTCCTCTGAAAAGCAAGGTACATACAATTGAATCAATTTTTTTAAACCTTTCAAAGGATCATTTTTTTGCTTCCAGAATGGTCCTGCGAGTCGACGCGAACAGAGGGACTCGCCCCGAGACGAAGTCCGGCGGGAAGGTGAGCACACGAGCAGCCCATGGCCTCAGATCACACAGCCAAATCGTAGCGCAGGAAAAGCGCGCGGTCAGCGCGTAGGGAGCTGCGCACTGCACGCTCCACTACGAGCACACGATTTGGCAACGTGAGGTGAGGCTCAAGGGGCCAGCAGGGGACTCCGACGCGCAGCGCTGTATCCCCGACATGTGTGATGGTTGACGCTTTTCAAAGGTTTTCAAAAAATTGATTCAATTGTATGCGCCTCTTAAACTAACTCGAGCGCTTCTGTAGGCGCTTCAGCGGGCGTTGCGCTTTCTTGGCGGCCAAGACCACCCTTTTCAGCGCATTTTGCTAAGATCACTTTTTCCAGCTCATCGACCAGCTTGTTGTTTTTTTTCAGCTCTTCGCGTGCAGCTTCTCTTCCTTGGCCTAGCCTTTGCCCATTGTAGCTAAACCAGGTGCCTTTTTTATCGATCACACCTATATCGACCCCAGCGTCAAGGATCGAACCAATACGAGAGATCCCTTCATTAAAAATAATGTCGAACTCTGCAATTTGAAAAGGGGGCGCCATTTTATTCTTGACGACCTTTACTTTGACCCGGTTGCCGATATCGCTATTATCTGCTCCTTTAATTCCACCGATGCGACGTATGTCCAAACGGATGGATGCATAGAACTTGAGTGCGCGTCCGCCTGTGGTGGTTTCCGGATTGCCGAACATGATGCCGATCTTTTCGCGGATTTGGTTGATGAAGACAGCGCAAGTATTGCTCTTAGATAAGGTAGACGTGAGTTTACGTAAAGCTTGGGACATCATTCTCGCTTGCAAACCGACATGGGAGTCGCCAATTTCTCCCTCTAACTCACTCTTAGGAACGAGCGCGGCAACGGAATCGATGACGATGACATCTACGGCATTCGATCGGGCCAGGGTTTCGGCGATGTTGAGGGCATCTTCTCCAGAATCTGGTTGAGAGATGAGGAGTTCGTCGAGTTTCACTCCGATTTTGGCAGCATAAGAAGGATCGAGAGCATGTTCAGCATCGATGTAAGCAGCTAGCCCTCCATTTTTTTGGGCATTCGCAACGATATGGGTAGCGAGGGTCGACTTACCAGAAGATTCTGGACCATAAATTTCAATGATCCTTCCACGTGGGATTCCCCCGATTCCAAGTGCAGCATCGAGCGCAATCGCGCCGGTCTTGATGACACTGATTTCTCTATTAGCAGAATGTTTGCCAAGAGTCATGATGGCACCTTCACCAAATTGTTTTTCTATATGAGAGATAGCCAGATCGAGTGCTTTTTTCCTGGCATTATCTTGCGCTTGAGACATACATAACCTCTGTTGATGGATATTTCCTTCATGTATATCGCAAGTTTTGCATAATCAACAAAAGGTAAAATGATCATTTGACTACTAATTTGGGTTGTTATGCTGCTAGTCGGAGATATCGGGGGGACAAAAACGCATCTGGCTCTTTTCGAAGATGAAAAAAGCAGGACGCCTTATCTAGAGAAAAAATTTCCCAGTCAAGAATATCCTGGGCTTACAGAGATCGTCAAAGAATTTCTGGCAATTCGTGCCTTGAAGGGAGTAGATATTCGTCTTGCATGTTTTGGAGTAGCTGGGCCTGTATTGGATAGGCGGTGCAAGGCAACGAATTTGCCTTGGGTGATCGACGGTCCTTTATTGGAAAAAGAGGTAACGATCGGGCGTGTGGGTGTGATCAATGATCTCGAGGCTAACGCTTACGGACTTTCTGTGCTGAAAGAAGAGGAATTTTTTGTTTTAAACACGGGGAAGGAAAAACAGGGAAATCAAGGGCTGATTGCAGCCGGGACCGGCTTAGGCCAGGCTTGCCTCTATTGGGATGGAAAAGCTCATTCCCCTTTTGCTTGTGAGGGGGGCCATGCTGATTTTGCTCCGCGCGATGAAATGGAGATGGAATTATTGCGTTATTTGCGGAAGCAATTTGGTCATGTTTCTTACGAGAGAGTGCTTTCTGGGCCTGGCCTCTATCAACTGTATCGTTTTTTGATCGACATGCAGCTTGAAAAAGAACATCCCGAAATGCGGAGAAAATTCTCCTTAGAGGACCCTCCAATGGCGATTACTAAGGCAGCACTAGATGGAACGTGCAATGTCTCTATACGTGCAGTGCGTTGGTTTCTCTCTATCTATGGAGCTGAAAGTGGTAACCTTGCCCTGAAGTTTTTTTCACTGGGGGGCGTTTTTTTAGGAGGGGGGATGGCTCCGCGACTAAAAAGTCTTTTCGATCGAGGGGATTTTATGCGCGGATTCCTAGACAAAGGCCGTTTCCAGCCATTGCTTGAAGAGATGCCGATCAAGATCGTTCTCAATGATAATGCTGCTTTACTAGGAGCTTTACGTTATGCCCGAGAATTCATGGGGTAGATCTCTACAGGCGGTAACAGAAACAACGGAATACAAACGTCTTTCTAAAAATTGGGAAGAGCATTTTTCTGCGTGGACGAAATGGGGAACGTATGTTTCTGAACGAGCATGGGGTACTGTTCGTGAGGATTATAGCGCAGATGGAGATCCTTGGTATTTTTTCCCTCATGATCTTGCTAGGAAAAAAGTCTATCGTTGGGGCGATGATGCGATCGCTGGTTGGTGCGACCGTTATCAGGTGCTCCTTTTCGCCCCTGTTTTCTGGAACGGCGCCGATCCAATTCTCAAAGAACGCCTTTTTGGTCTTTCTCAACACGAAGGGAATCATGGAGAAGACGTTAAGGAGTGTTATTATCATCTCGATGCTACCCCGTCTTGTTCCTACATGAAATATCTCTATCGATATCCCCAGCAGGCATTTCCCTATCAACGTTTGAAAGAGGAAAATGGGAAACGCGGAACAAATGACCCAGAATTTGAAATTTATGATACTGGGGTTTTCGAAGAGAAAAAATATTTTGATATTTTTGTCGAATATGCAAAAGCGACGCCTGAAGATGTATGCATACGGATAACAGCCGTCAATCAAGGTCCCGAAGCCGCCCCATTGCATCTTCTTCCCCATCTTTGGTTTCGCAATCAATGGAGCTGGGGTGATCGAGCTCAGCCGCAGCCGAGGATTTGTAATGAATCATCCTCTAGAGAATGCCTTTGTTTTTTTGCTGATGATCATAAGATGCTTTCTCCTCGCACGGTTCCTTTCGATTATCATTTGGGAACCCGTTATCTTTATGCACCTAAAGGAGGCGATCCATTATTTACCGATAACGAGAATGAACCTCCTCCTTCTCTTACGCCTACTTTGGCAAAGTTCTATAAAGATGCATTTCATCGTGCTTTAATTCACAAAGAGGAAACCGTCAATCCAAAACAAGAAGGGACGAAAGCTTGTTTTCACTATCATTTTCCTAGCGTAGCTTCTGGCGAAAGCATCGTCCTCGAATTACGCCTAACAAATCAAAAACTGGACGATCCGCTGAGTGAAGTTTCCTCTGTGATTGAGCAAAGGAAAAAAGAGGCGGACGAATATTATCAAGCGCTTCACCATCCCGATTTATCTCCTGAGATAAAGCAGATCCAGCGAGAAGCGTTAGCGGGGGTGCTTTGGAGTAAGCAGATTTATCTTTATGATGTCAATTTGTGGCTTAAGGGGGATAATACGTACTATCCTCCTCCTGAGTCACGCTATCATATACGAAATGTGCATTGGAAGCATCTCAACTCGATGCGCATTTTATCGATGCCAGATAAATGGGAATATCCTTGGTTTGCGGCCTGGGACCTTGCTTTCCAAGCGGTAGCTTTAGGGCTAGTCGATATGGAATTTGCCAAAAACCAGGTTTGGATTCTCTTGTTCGATCAATTCCAACATCCAAACGGACAAATTCCGGCGTACGAATGGGAATTTTCCGATCTCAACCCACCAGTTCAGGCCTGGGCTGTGTTCAGGCTCTTTCTAATGGGTTTGCAGAAGGAAGGGAAGGGAGACTACCTCTTTCTTGAGAAATGCTTCCATAAGCTCCTCATGAATTTTGCCTGGTGGGTCAATAAAGTGGATAACTCGGGAAACAATGTGTTCGAGGGAGGTTTTCTTGGACTAGACAATATCGCTGTTTTAGACAGGTCAATCGGAATCTCTTCAGAGGCTGTGCTGCAGCAATCCGATGGAACGGGTTGGATGGCCATGTTTAGCCTGAATATGATGCGCATCGCGATCGAGTTGGCCAAAAAAAATAAGGTTTATGAATCGCTTGCCACCAAGTTTTTTCAACATTTTGCCTATATTGCTTCAGCGATAAAGAAAAAAGGGAATCAAGGGTATGAACTGTGGAGTGAGAAAGATGGGTTTTTTTATGATGTGCTTACCTATCCCGATGGACATTTTTCTAAGTTCAGGGTTCGATCGATGGTAGGGATTATCCCCTTTTTTGCAAGTAGTGTATATACTGTACAAGAACTGGAAGGATTGCCGGAATTCTTTACGAATTTTTGCTGGTTTGTCGAACACCGAAAAGATCTCATAGAAGGATGTCTTGCTTTCAATGATTCGCCGGAAGGGAAGCTCGTGCTTTTCATGCCGATGAATGAGGAACAGCGTCACAGCATTCTTCGCCATTTATGGAACCCTGAAGAATTTCGTGCTCCTTTCGGGTTGCGTTCCTTATCCAAATACCATGAGAAACATCCCTTTACCTTTGAAGGGAAAACATTGACATATGAACCTGGTGAATCACTCCATCGGATCAAGGGAGGGAATTCGAATTGGCGCGGTCCAGTTTGGATGCAGATGAACCTCTTGTTAGTAGAATCGCTCTTTAGATTAGAGAGATTTTATGGAGAATCGTATAAGGTAGATGCGCCGGGAGAGCCTTCTGTTACTTTCCGATTCATGATTCACTCATTTGCTGAACGGCTCATTTCTTTATTTTGCAAAGATCCTCAAGGAAGAAGGCCGAGTCTTGGCAAGCGCGCTTGTTTTCTAGAAAACCCAAGCTTCCAAGAGAACATTCTGTTTTATGAATATTTTCATCCAGAGACGGGTGAAGGATTTGGTGCTTCGCATCAAACAGGCTGGACTGCTCTCATTGCGAACATCATCGAGAGATATTATACCAGTTCTCATTAAAAAAATTGATAGAGAGCTTTTCTTGAATTGGAAAATAAGCTATACGGTTGTAAACAATAACCAGGATCCCTAACGTATGATGATTTTCAAGAAAATTCAGCTGTCATTGCTTATAACAACAGTAGCCATGCTACTGCAAGTTGCCTGTAACCCTCCCCCGCCTAAAGAGCAAAAGCAATCTGTACAACCAGCACAAGCAGCGCTGAAACAAAACAATGAAAAAAAACAGTCTGTTCGCATCAATATCGCTACTGAGCCGCGTTCGCTGGATCCAGCCAAAGCAAGCGACCTTCAATCAATTACACTAGTGAAAACGCTTTTCGATGGCCTGACGAGCATGGGTAAAGGAAATGCGATCGAAATGGCGCTCGCTGAAAATGTGATTATTTCAGAAGACCGGAAAACATTTATTTTTACACTGCGCGATGCCCAATGGACGAACGGAGATGCTGTCCGAGCGAGCGATTTTATCTATGCTTGGCGCCGTGTGGTCGATCCTAACGTCCCAGCTGATAATGCATTCCACCTCTACTGCGTTAAAAATGCTAAGGCTATCAAATCAGGTGAGCTGCCTGTTGAAGAGCTCGGCGCAAAAGCCATCGATGAGAGAACTCTGCAAGTGGAATTGGAGAGCCCAACACCTTATTTTCTCGAGCTTTTATCCTACCCTGTTTTTTCTCCCATCAATGAGAATGTCGATAGGGCTACTCCGAATTGGACCGATGCTATTGAAACATTTGTCAGCAACGGCCCTTTTTCTTTGGTAGAATGGAAATATCAAGACAAGCTCACCCTGCAGAAAAATCTCACCTATTGGGATAAAGATTCTGTCCACCTCGACGAGATTTCTTTGTTTGTATTGAAGGAAGAAACTGGGCTTAGCATGTTTGAAAATAGGGAGGTTGATTGGGCTGGATCCCCTCTTTCGGCGATTCCCATCGATGCTCTAGGGAAATTGCAAGCTGAAAAGATCCTCAATAAAAAACCCATTTTAGGGACCTATTTCCTTCGCATCAATACAGAAAATTCCGTTCTTAAATCAAAGAGCATTCGTCAAGCCCTTTCTCTAAGCATCAATCGCGACGAGCTCGTAGAGCATGCTTTAGCTGGGAGTCAAATAGCTGCTACCGGATTTGTTCCAGAACTATTAGGACTTCGTGACCAATCGTATTTCCACGGAGATGATACGCATGAGGCGATGAAATATTTTGAGAAAGGACTAGAGGAGTTGAGTCTGACGCGGTCAAAAGTACCTGAATTGGAAATTTTGCTCGTGAACAATGAAAGAAGTCTGCATATCGCGCAGCTGTTACAAGAGCGTTGGCAGAGTGTGTTCGGGATAAAGGTACGTCTAAACGCCATGGAAGCTAAATCGTATTTTGAAAGGCTTTATAAAAGAGATTTCCAAGTAGCAGCGGCAGACTGGATTGCTGATTATAACGATCCGATCTCCTTTTTGGAAATTTTCAAAACCAAAACGACGAGAGCGAATCTAACGGGGTGGGAGAATGAGGAGTACACCCATTTGATCGAAGCTTCCAATAACGAGATGGATGTTGCTGCGAGAAAGAAATTATTGGCACAATGCGAGCAAATTTTGCTCGCCGATATGCCGATCGTTCCTTTATTCCATTACAATCTCCTTTTCTTAAAAGACAAAAATTTGAGCGATGTTACCATTTCTAACCTTGGAGTCATTGACTTCAAAAAGGCAAAATGGGATGCAAAGAAATAGGTTAGCCAGCGCGGCTTTAAAGGGCCTTGCTACAAGGCCCGTAAGCGAGGATGCCAACGTCAAAAGCACTTAGGCGATTGAACTGTCAGCAGTATATAAGGCAGGGATTGCAATAAGGACCAAGTTTCTCAGGAGAAGGGATGAAAAAAAGCTTAGCTCTTATAGGAAGCGCGCTCTTCCTTTCGTCGTTGCTAGAAGGCGGCACAGTTCGTCTCATCAATGATAGCGCCTTTAAATTGCGCGCTGTTGTAAGAGCAAATGATGAAACATTTCTTGGCGAAATGATCGTTTCTGCGCAGAATTCTAGCACGTGGACCGATACGTTTAGGGGTATTCCGAATACCTATGCGGAACAGCGTTCCCAAACACCGTATCGTGTGGAATGGTTTTGTCTTGATGGGAGTTCATTTTCGACTTGTTCCATCGTTCCTACTGGAGGGACCGTCACATCGACAAACTGCGATGGGGCAAAACAGTGTCGCGGGAAAATACGGCCCGAGGGGGAGGGGTATGTTCAGCCTGCACCCCCCTTGCCATTACCAAACCAACAGCAATCTGGGCAAGAGTCTGGCCAAGAAGGACAGCAGAATCAGCAACAATCCCCCCTCGAGCGAATGCCCTACCCTTCTCCTCAACAGGAATTGGGAAATCCTAGAGATCAATATCCCGGTCAATACCAAGAACCTTGAAGAGACCTCTATACTGGGGTGTGACAAACGCTCGTTCCTTGCATCTGTCACACCCCACCTCTATACTGCTTCCAGTTCAATCGACAATTTAAATTTTTAATACTACATTAAAATTGCCTATTCTAATAAAAAACTGTTTTTGTTATAATAGCTATGAATATTTGATATTTTCGTGTGCAACTTTTTAATTTGTTAAGCTTTTAATTAGGTATAAATATGACACTTATTGTAGCTCCAAAAAGGGCAACGGCTGTTTCGACAGCGAATCAGGTTCTTACCATTGCTAGGAAAGATCCTTCGTTACCGCAGAGCCTTGGTTTCTTAACTCCACAAGAAATTGCAGTATCTCGTAGAGTCAATAAGGCATTTAACAAAGCAAGCACGGAATCTCCTTTTCTACGAAGCATGGTCAACAAAGCTAAGCAATCGGTTTTACAAAATTATTTAAGAGGTCCAGCGCGAGAACAATTTTTTTCTCAACCATGCCTTTCATGGTGTGGCCTTCGCAACCCGGTACTTAGCCGTGATAGACTTGCCCTATTAGAAAAGTATCTCATGGAAAATGGAAATCGTAAAAGCAGCAAGATCGGCGATCAACTTGGTATTCGTTTTTATGAAATAGCGCCTGCGTACACGTTTTCTAAATTCAAACCGACCGATATCATCAAGATGATCCCAAGTAAGGAAATTTCCGGTCTTTATAAGTATATGTGGATCCTTATAGGGCATCCAAACAAATACCGAGCTGGTGAAAAAGCTTTTCATGATGAAGATGGGATGAAATCGACCCCAGAACAAAAAGCACAGGCTATCCGTCTCTTCTTGATCGATGAAGCAGTGAGATATGCTATGAAACAAAAGAAAAATCGAAAAGACCAAAAAGCTTCCCAAGTCGGCTCAAGAGAACCTAAAAATTGACGAACCGCTCTCTAAGAGGATTTTTCTAGCGAAGCCAAAGCTCGCGTTAAAATAAGAAGAGTTGATCGACAGGTTGATCGTGTAGTTCCCTTGGTAACAACTCGTCCACGAGTTGTTCTTTAAATCCTATGCCTAAAGAGAGAGTTTTTGGCATGCGGTGCTCAAGGAGGTAATCATAGAATCCTCCCCCTTTGCCCAAACGAAATCCTTTTCGATCAAATAGGAGAGCAGGTACTAGGATGCAGTCGATGCTCTCGAGCGCGATTTTCTCGTACAGTGAAGGATTAGGTTTGAGAGGATTAGGATGGAGTCCCTCCAAGGTATGGATACGGAAAAGTGTCTTTGAAAGGCAAGGCAAACAGAGTTGTTGTCCTGCAAGTAACTGTTGATTAAGAGAGCATAGATCGATCTCACCCTTGTAGCTGGCAAAAGAAAGAACAAGGGCAAAAGAGCTTAACCTTGGAATTAACGTCTCCACAAGACTCTTGGCCGCAACAGCTCTTCGCTGCTCACGCAAGCCTTGGAGAGTTGTTTTAGCTAAAAATCTAAGAGCTCGTTTTTGTTCAATTATCGTCAGTTTTAGGCCATCCTTGATCATAGGAGATTTTTTGTTTGAAGCGCCCATCGGAATAATGGAGTGTGGCAATGCCAGATCCTTGCTCTACATGCGAGATAGGTTTCTTTTCTTTGCGTTTAAAATAAGTGCCTTTGATGAGCTTGTCTCGATCGTATTCCTCGGTCAACATGAGAAGGCCATCTTCGTAATAAGCTAGGCATAAGCCATGTTTTTTATTTTGGCTCATCTCACGCTCGCTTTCAAGAACGCCATTTTCGTACCATGTTTTTACTTTGCCTTGAATGGAGTCGTCATACCAGAAAAAGCTGAGTTTTTTTTGGGGAGGAAGTTCCAGCGGGTCTTTAACGCGTTTTGAAGGGTAGAAGACAATTTCTTCTCCTTGTTTGACTCCCTCCTTTATGTGATAGAGGGAATGCAAAGAACCATCTTCGTTGAATTGTCGAACAGATCCTATCGGAATGCCTTGATGGATTTCTACGATCATGTCCAGTTTATTTTCTTTAAAACAAACCTGGAAGCCTTCGCCATGTTCAACTTTGGGAAGCATTTCCCAAAGAGTGCTGTGAACATGAGCTTCGATGAGATGGCCTTGGTCGTAACACTCAGAAAAAGCCCACGATCCATCGGCTGCTTTTCCCAACGCAATACCCTCTTTTTTCCCTTTTTGAAAGGGGATCGATTCTACCACATCGCTTATAGGTGAATACGTCCTCGCCACGCCATGCATTTCATTGTCTTTGTAAGGGAGCAGCTTGGCGATGGCCCCATTAGGATGATAATAGGTGCTATTGCCCTCGAGAACTCCTTTCTCATAGATAAATTCAGCGATGAGGCGTCCTTGCTCGTCCCACACCTTACTCACATTGTCGAACAGCCAGCTGGCCTGCGCAGTATCACTAACTTCGGCTAGCCCTTCCATGACAGAAGCTTCGATTTTAAGCTGTCCATTGGCATACCACTCTTTATAAGCGCCGTGCGCACGCCCTTCGGCCACTTCCAAATATTGCCAGACATGCCCGTTGGGATGGTAGCTCGTGATGCGGGAAACGCTTTGACCTTGAAAATCTCTTGGATAGACACGCAGCACTTTTTGATAGGGTTGCGGCGAGAAAAAATCGACTTTCGAGTAGCTTTTCAAGCGGTCTTTTGAACTGACCGTCTCACTAAATCCATTGCGATCGATCGTTTGCATGCTGATGATTTCGGGATCTTGAGGAGCTGTTTTAGTGGTACAGCCAGAGAGAAAAACGGAAATAATGCAGAGAGAGAGAATTGCAATTCTCTCGAGGAATAAGATTATAATTCTTTGCGCCATAATTCCAAATAGAGGGTGTAGCGTGGAGCATCAGGGATTTTTTCTAAGCTCAATCTCTTGATGCGAAGAAGAGATGGAGAATTGCCTACTCCATCGATCTTGTCTAAGATCGCCTGGAGGTCATTTTCATCGATTTGGACAGTATGTAAGAGCTTCTCTTCGATTTCATGGAAGCCGCCATTTTCGAGCTTTCTGTGGGATTGGAATTGCAAACGATTTTCCTTAGTGATGAACTGCAAGCGCTTTGCCTCTCCTTCACTAAGCGGGCGTTGTTTGAGAAGCAATTCTAGCGCACCCCGTTCATAATTCAGAAGAGGAAGAGAGGATAAATGGCAATCCAGATAATGCTCCGTTCCTGTCTCTATGGAGGATTTAGCCTTAAGCTGATTGTCAAAAAGAGAAGACAATTCGGGGAGATTTCTTTCCACGGAAGAGAGGATTTTTTCTTTGCGATATTGTTCGAGAAATGCGGCTGCGAACAGGGTCAGAGAGAGCAATGCCAACAGGAAACAAAAAGAGCAACCGAGCAGAAGAACCTGACGAAGTGTAAAACGAGAGCGCAAATTCATGATTTTTTTAACAAGATAGAGAGGTTCAGGTCTTTCTCTTTCCACTGGACGAGCTTGATCTCTTCCATGCTCATGAGATGTTTTTTTAAGGTTCGGATACTTTCTTTTGACGGACAGTCCCATTCTACCCTTAATTTTGTTTCTCCATGAGCATCCATCTCATACTTAAGAGAGGAGAGCGAAGGCAGCGTAGCCTGATCGATGGCAGCGCAGGCTTGTTCAAGGTGAGTTAAGAACCAAGTCGTCGAAGGAGAGAGCGCTCCAAAGCGTTTTTCTTGGTACAGTTGATCTTTTTGCATTTGAAGGAGTTTCAGCATTTCGTCGCAATGCATCCGTTTTACAGGAGTTCCTATCTTTTCAAGGGCTGCTTCAGCCCTTTGAAAAAGCGCTTCATTGTGTTTCCGCAGAAAAAAATGGCCTAAGGGACCAAAAATGCATGAAGTGCTAAGCAAAATAGTCAAGGTAAGGAGAAGGGATTTCACTTGTTTCTTTTGCAAAAATGGAGGTTCTAACGCCTCTTTTCTCCATTGCACAGACTTTCCGTCGCGCTCCAGGCTCTCTAATCCGATCCCGATGGAAAGAGCAAATTTTCTCAAGGATTCTGGTACAGCGATGGGTTCAATTTCCCCCTCAAGCCATGGGGATTCGCCGGCTGCGACCCAAGGAAGAGTTTCTCCCTCCACGAGCTTGGTCTTAAAATATTCTTTGACGCGCTGCCAATCTCCCGGGTGATCTGGAGAAAATGTTTTAAACTCGACGACTTCACTGTCTCGAAGAAGAATAACAAAGCCCTGCTCCTTGTCCAAATAGACGAGAAAACAAGAGGGATGTTCCGGCAAAACGAAAAGAGACCATCTTTTTAAAGCATGCACTGTTGTTGTAACGAATTGTGGGTCGATCCCTTTCTCATGCATATGAGAGAGGTGGGTTTCCAAAGCCTCTTGTTTTGTAGCTACGAGCTGAACTCTGCTGCTATGTCCGGCTGAGGAATCTAAAAAAGGGTGGAGGATGGTTTGTTCTTTAGGAAAAGGGATGAGCTCTTCGGCTTGGAAAGGGAGGGCGGAAAGCACATTGTTCCAACCTTTGATGTCCATTTCCAGTTCGCGAAGGAGGATCTTGTCAGCTGAGAGCGCAGAAGCGACAAAATAGGGCTTTTTGTGAAGGACTTTCTTTAGGGCCTCGATCGGCATCTCCCCTATATCCAAGGCCTTCAGCAAGACAATCTGCGGAGTTTTTTCCTTGAAAGTCAGGAGAGCGATTTTCCAAAATGGGCCGTCTTGATGGATAGCGAGAGAGTACATAGTGGATAGAGTGTACTTTTTGCAACGATTTTAGCAAAGTTACAAGACATTAATTCTTCTAAAAGATTAAAATGCTATGTAAAAAGCTTGTACTATGTTCCTTTTTGCCACGATAGTTCACTATACTGTTTTTCTTTACACGGTCTTGATCGCGATCAGGATCGTTGCCTCATGGTTTCCAAAGAGCGCGTACCATCCCATCATCCTTTTTGCTTCGCGGCTGACCGACCCCTATCTCAATCTTTTTAGGCGTTTTATCCCGCCGATCGGCGGCAGATTAGACCTGAGCCCCATGCTGGCTTTTCTTGGGTTGAACGTCATCGAAAAATTTCTGCTCATGTTGGTCTTACGCTAGGTCGGACATGTTAAAGAAGCCTTTTCGTCTAGGCAAAATCGAGTTGCCTTCCAATGTCTTTTGTGCTCCGCTAGCCGGCTGTTCCGATTTGCCCTTCCGGAGAATGACGACGAAGTACAAACCAGGACTCATCTATTGCGAAATGGTCAAGATGGACGCACTGATCCGACACGATCCAGGGACTTACCGCTTGCTCGATTATCAAACTGGGATGCACCCCATCGGGGCGCAAATCTGCGGATCAAAACCAAAATTAGCTGGGCCTTGTGCTAAAATCTGCGAGGAACTTGGATTTGATGTCATCGATTTGAATTGCGGTTGCCCTGTCGATAAAGTCACCAAAGATGGGAGTGGTTCTGGACTTCTCAAATCGCCGAGCTTGATCGGCGAGCTCATCGCAGAGATGTGCGCTAACGTCAAAGTTCCTGTCACTGTTAAAATTCGGCTCGGCTGGGATTACGAGACGATCAACTGCTTGAAAATTTGCGCAGCAGCCAAAGAAGCTGGGGCGGCGGCAGTGTGTATCCATGCGCGTACGAGAAGCCAGGGCTACAAAGGGCCTGCAGTGTGGAGCTATATCAAAGAATGTAAGGAGGCTTTTCCCGATTTGTGCATCATCGGCAACGGCGATCTCTTTAGCGCGGAAGCTGCGGAGCAGATTTTTGTAGAGACGGGTTGTGATGCTATCCTCTTGTCGAGAGGAACTTTTGGACAGCCTTGGATCATCGAGGATATTTACCGGAAGCTCTCCGGAGAAGATCTTCTACCAAGAGATGGGCTGACTTATCGAGACCATCTGCTGGAACATATGCAGTATATCGAAGACTATCAGCCAGAAAAGAAAGCCGTGCTCGACATGCGAAGGGTAGGCTGTTGGTATCTTAAGCAAGCACATGGAACGAGAAAATTACGCGAAGCGCTGAATCAAGTGAAGAGATTCTCAGAGATCCGTGGGTTGATTGAAGCGTATCCTTGGCATGAAATGGTGCCATCGCACGAACTGGCCATGATAGACCAATAGACCTCCTTCGAAACTAAGGTTCTGTCAATTTTCAGGTTCTTTTGAGCCGATTTTCGATTCAAATTGCGGGAGTAATATCGACAAAAGTATATTACCCCCACAATTTGAATCGAAAATCGGCCAAAAAACTCCAGAAAATTGACGAACCCTTAGTTTCAAAAGAGGTCTAATGAAGGCATGGAGAGCAAAAATCTACGGCCTCGTGCAGAATGTCGGATTCAGAGCTTCTGTAAAGAGGAAAGCTCTTGAAAAAGAGCTTGTCGGTACAGTCCGAAATCTTCCTGATGGCGGGGTGGAAATCGTGCTCATCGGAGAAAAGGCGTTGCTCGAAGATCTGCTCCAAGCCATGCAAGAGGGCTGCTGGCCTTGGCGGATTGACCGAGTGGTCTTTGAATCTCTCGACAGTCAACACCCGCATCACACATTCCAAATCATAAGAGATTGAAATAAGGAGTTGTTATGCTGAAATGGGGAGTTTGTGTTTTATTGGCCTTGGCCAATTATGCCTTTGCTTTGGAAAAAGCAGACCAAGATGCTATTGAGAAAGTCATTGCCGGCTATGCGCGCGCCTGGAATGACCAGGAATGTAAGGGATTTGGTGAGGGATTTGCTCAAGACGCAGACTTTGTCAATATCTATGGGATGAAGTTTTCTGGAAGAGAAGAAATTGAAGCGCGTCATGTGAAAATCCTCCAAGGCTTTCTTAAAAATTCCAAGATGGAAATTTTAAAGACTGAACTTCGCGAAGCGCAAAAAGGAGTGGTGATAGCAACTGTTTATTGGAGAGTGAAAGGCTTTAAAAGGCCCGATGCTATTCAGGATGGGATTTTCACCCAAGTGTTCATTCAGCAAGAGAAGAAGTGGGAGATCACCGCCTCTCAAAATACACTCATCTCGCATTAAGAGACCACGTTAACTCCCAACTGTTTACTCTCAATTCTTTGTTTTTTAATTCCTTCTTCTTTCTTTGCGCGAAGCGCCCTCAGGGAAGAATTGCTTCATTCTCGAATTAGATTCTAGGTCGTAGGTACTGAGAGCTGAAAAAAGACCTCTCAAAGCTAAAAATTTGTTTTGCAAAACAAAAAATCCAAGCTAAGATGCCAAAATGGCATAGCATGGGGATTTTCCAGTGAGACATTTTTATTTTCTGTTCTCGTGTTTTATTATAAGTCTGCTGCTACCTAACGCGCTGCATGCTGCAAATCAACTGCATGTTTGTACCGTTGCTACGCATAATGATCCTGGTCTATTTCGTTTACAGAGATCATGTCAAAGAAAAGGAGTTCCCCTTGTTGTTCTGGGACAAGGAAGGCCCTATCCTTCGAATGGAATAAAATTGCAATTCGTTAAAGAATATTTGGATACCTTGCCTGATGACGACATTTTATTATTTATAGATGGGTTCGACGTCATTATTTTAGATGATGGTCAGACAATTTTAGAAAAGTTTCTCTCCAAAAACACTCCGTTTTTTATAAGCAAGGAAATGAATTTTGGTCCCGCTTTTTCACGGGATTTAATTGCTAATTATCCCAATGCCCCCACAAATTTTCAGTTTATTAATTCAGGTGGATATATAGGTTATGTAAAGTTTATCAAACAGTTGTTTGATTCGCTTTCATTTCAGATAAATATTGATGATCAAGACCAAATACATGTTCATTTCCTGAAAAATCGGGACAAATATTGTCTCGATTATTTTTGTGATATTTTCTTGTCTCTTTACGATGTTAAATGGTCAGATTTATTGGTAGATTGCCAACAAAGCAAAATACTGCTCCTACCCACCAACACTAAACCATCAATCATTCATGGAAATGGGCCAAATGACAGTTCCTCAAAAAGGATTTTAGGAGAACTTTCTTCAGCTTTTGGAATATGAACTTGTCAGACAAGGAGATTATCGTGTTATCTATACTGCGTTGGAGAAAAAGCTGATTGTTCTGGTTTTGAAGATGGGACATCGCCGAGAGGTTTATCGATAAGTGGCTGTTGTCGAATTAGGGCTTTTCCCATCTTGATTTTTACTATTTCTTCTTGATCCGCTGCCCCCGAATGTGAGAGGCTGGAGCGATGAGGTGTAAGGATGACGCAAAATTATGAAGATTTTACGCCGCAGCAAGCGAAAATTCTCGATCGTTATGTGACGAGTACAACGAGTAATATCTTTGCTCTACGCAATTTGCCTGAGGTCATCAAGGGAGCTCTTTTTTCTCGTTATTCGCGCTCTTCTCTTGGCCTGCGCTCGCTTTTACTCAAAGAATTTATACAAAACGAAGAGATGGCTTTTTCGGCGATTACTGGTATCTCGAGTCAACGTTCCGAAAATGATGAAGGGCACGATTTTGACGATCAACTCGTTGCGATCAAGAAAGCACAAAATTTCTACGATCGCATCCTCGACGGATATGGCGATGATTCCATAGGCGAGCTGGGAGGCGCGCATCTTGCAGCAGAGAATATTTCTATGATCGCCGCTAAGATCATCGAAGATTGTCGTATTGGCGGATCACCATTAGAAAAGTCGACGCGCTATATTTATTTCGATCAAAAAATCGACGGGGAATATCTCTTTTATCGTGAGCCGATTATCATGACATCGGCCTATCGCGAGATCTATCTGAATACTTGCGATATGTTGTTCAATACCTACTCTCGCCTTATTCCTCCTCTTACCGACATCATCGAAAAGCAATTTCCCCGCGATCCAGAAATTTCTAAAATTGCTTATGCAGCGGCTTTGCGCGCCAAAGTACTCGATTGCTTAAGGGGGATTCTTCCAGCCAGCAGTCTGACCAATATGGGGGTCTTTGGGAATGGAAGATTCTTTGAGACGCTTTTGCAAAGACTCAATAGCCATAATCTCGCTGAGATGCAAGATATCGGTAAAAAAACATTTCAAGAACTTACGAAAATCATCCCTTCCTTTATCCGCCGTTCTGATCCTTCTCATAAGCATCAAAAATCGTTCGCGCTGTTTCTAGAGCAGATGCAAAGCGAGATCAAAGGCGTTGCTCTGCATGATACGGTATCGCTGGATAGGATGGATGAACCTGGCGTTCGCCTTGTCTATTATGACCCCGAATCGCCAGCCAAAGTGGCAGCGGCCCTTTTATTTAATGCCTCAGAAGCAAGCCTCCAAGATCTGCAAACGTATTGCAGCAAATTGCCTGAAGAACAACTGGGAACTATTCTCGATGCCGCCTGTAATGCAAGGGAAAATCGAAGGCATAAATCGCCACGGGCTCTTGAACATGCAACGTTTACCTTCGAGATTTTGGCCGATTTCGGCGTCTACCGCGACTTGCAAAGACATCGAATGCTCACACAAGAAAGGCAACTTCTCTCTTGCAACTACGGCTATTATGTTCCTGTGGAGATTCGTCAGACATCGATGGAAGAAGAGTATTGCAAGGCGATGGAGATGGCCAAAAAATCTTATGAGATCATCGCACAGGAATTACCCGAAGAAGCGCAATATGTGGTTCCTATGGCCTACAATATCCATTGGTATTTTCATTGTAATCTGCGTTCATTGCAATGGTTATGTGAGCTGCGTTCATCGCCAGCTGGCCATCCAACCTATCGCTATGTAGCGCAAGAGCTGGCAAAACAAGTGAGCGCAGCTTGTCCTGCTTTTGAGAGATTTTTCAAATTCGTCGATTTTGAAGGGTATGAATTGGGCAGGCTTGGACAAGAGATTCGCAATTTGGAGAAAGTACAAAGGAAACAAAATGACAGCTAACGCTAAAGGAAGCATGATCGGCGCGGTTCTTTTGATTACGGGAAGTTGTGTTGGTGCAGGGATGCTAGCCTTGCCCATCATGACGGGTTTGGCAGGCTTTTTCCCATCCCTTGCTATGTTTTTCATTGCTTGGGCCTTTATGCTAGTCAGTGCACTCTTGATGATCGAAATCAACGGTTGGTTCAAACATCAAGTCAATATTGTTTCCATGGCGGGTCATTCTTTGGGTCAATTAGGCCGTTCTTTAAGTTGGGTCCTTTATCTCTTTTTATTTTATGCCTTGTCGATCGCCTATATTTCCGGTAGCGGCAATTTGACTTCTACGATGTTGGCCGGATCCGTGAATATCCATGTTCCCGAGTGGACGGGGGGGCTTTTTTTTGTCATCCTCTTTGGTTTGGTTGTCTATATGGGAACCCGTCAGGTCGATCTCTGGAATCGTGTCCTCATGATTGGCAAGATCGCGGCCTTTGCAGGCCTGATTTTTTTAGGAACAAGCCATGTTAAGCCCAACCTTCTTGCGCATGCTCAGCCTCAATATGCGATTTTTTCCCTCCCTGTATTGATCATCTCTTTTGGTTTTCACAACATGATCCCCAGCATAACCAAGTATTTCCATGGCGACATGAAGCGTGTCAAACAGGCCGTCATATGGGGTAGTTTACTCGCACTTGCGATCTACCTGATCTGGGAAATATTAGTCCTAGGAATCGTGCCTCTCGAGGGGCCTAATGGGATTGTGGAAAGTCTCAAGATGGACCGCGAAGCAGCGCAGTCGATGGCAGCGGTACTCGGCCTTTCCTGGGTCAGCAGTTTTGCTCAGGCCCTAGCCTTCTTTGCCATTCTTACTTCATTTTTAGCTCAATCGCTTGGATTGGTGCATTTTCTTGCTGATGGTTTGGAAAAAAAGTATTCAGGAAAAAGGGAGCCTCTAGAGCTCTGCGCATTAGCATTATTGCCACCTTTAGTACTCGAATTGATCTATCCGCAACTTTTTTTCAAGGCATTGAATTTTGCTGGAGGCCTTTGTGCGAATGTCCTTTTTGGACTCCTTCCCGCCATCATCGTTTGGATAGGAAGGAACAAAGCGGAGTCTAGAAAGTACCGAGTGTTTGGCGGTAAGCCCCTTCTGGTAGCGATGATGCTCGTCTCATTTTGTATATTATTGATGCAAATCGGGACGATGATGGGCGCATCGTATCTCCCCAAATAACAGTTAAAAGAAGTCCAATATGGGTCATCGATTAAAGGTTCTTGGTGCAACGTTGCTCATTGCCGGTACGACGATCGGCGCTGGAATGCTAGCACTTCCCGTCATCACGGCATTCGCCGGGTTTTTCCCCTCTCTGCTGCTCATGCTCTTCGTCTGGCTGGTCATGCTCTCTACAGCGTTTTTTTTCTTAGATGTGAACCTAGCCGTTCGAGGTGAACCAAATTTGATTTCGATGGCAGGCCGTACTCTTGGAAAAACCGGAAAAGCGTTCACCTGGATTTTCTATCTCTTGCTGCTCTATTCTCTCACAGCCGCTTATATCGCAGCGGGTGCGCCACTATTCAAACAGGCTATTCTTTATGCGACCGGATATGAAATTTCCGATGCGGTTGCGCGGTTTATCTTACCCATATTTTTTGCAGGCTTTATTTATCTTGGAACAATCGGCGTCGATTGGATCAATCGATTGCTCATGGTCGGACTCGTCGTCTCGTATTTTCTGCTTGTGATGTTCGTTCCGCCTTATATTCAGCCTCAATTGTATTCCCATGTCGATTTTCCCGCTTTGAAATTGGCTGTCACCGTTGTCTTCACTTCCTTTGGCTTCCACATTGTGATTCCAAGCCTGACAACCTACTTGGACCATAACGCCAAACAATTGAAAATAGCCATTTTGGTAGGGAGTACGATTCCTCTCATCGTCTACATTCTTTGGCAGTTGATCGTGTTAGGGGCAGTTCCTTTAGATGCCCTTCAGCAAGCCTGGGCCAGAGGCGATTCGGCAACGACGCCTTTGGCAGCGATTGTACAAAGTCCGTTTATTGCTCGGGCAGCGCAATTTTTCTCCTTTTTTGCTATTGTGACATCATTTTTGGGTGTGGCGCTAAGCCTCTCCGACTTTTTGACCGATGGGTTCAAGCTAAAAAAAAGTTGGGAGGGGAGGCTCATCGCAATTGCTGTGACCTTTGCTCCACCGCTATTCTTTGTTTTCGCTTATCAAAGGGGATTTTACTTAGCTCTACAGCATGCCGGCGCGCTTGTCGCGATCTTGCTTGGTATTTTACCAGCCATGATGGCCTGGACACTAAAGGAACATCGTTTTTACCGGACGGGGCTAGGAAGAGCGCTATTGATCGCGGTCATCCTCGTCTCTGTTTCGGTGATTTTCTTCGATATCTTTGCCACCTGAGCAAGCGCTTCCGGCAATTTTTGCAATTCCCTCTAGAGACTGGGCATGAGATGGACGAGAAGTCCATGAATGTTTTTTAGACGTTGCTGATGTTTTGACTTGAAGGAGGGCTTCCTTTTAACTAGCCGCGCTAAAAGGCGTTCGAGATCCTTTAAGTCTCCTTCTAAAGCAGATTCGCTCTTTTTTTCGCTTTCAAAAACAGGGAAGTTTTCTTGGATGATGGGAATGAGTTCTTCTTGCTTGAGATCGTAAAAATCTTCGACGATTTTCAGTTTCAGATCAACGGATCCTTGCCGCGAAGCGAGCATATAGACCGCTTTATGGGACATGAGTTTAAGGCGTTGTCGTAAACGATCATTTGGCAAAGCCTCGTAGAATTCATAATATGCAAGACAGTTATAGGCGGTTCTTCGGCTTGAGAAGGTTCCATCGAGCCATTTTGTAAAAGTAGTCGAACCATCGCCATAACGCTTCAAAATCTCTTTGGCCTTTACAATTCTTTCGCCAAGAAGAAGGACGCTCTGTTTTTGGATCGATTTGATCTCGGCTGTGAGGCTCTTTAATAGATCGAGATCGCGTTGGAGCGTAGGGGCGTCTTTGTCGTCAGGGGCAGTGCTTTCTAGTAAGAGCTTCAATTCTTCAGATTCTGCATGATCAAGCTCTTGAATCGCAAAAACCGAGCGAAATGCATTAGGAGGTTCCAAAGTGGCAAGCGCATGGTTCGCACTTTTTTGAGGTTCTTCGATTTGTTTTTTGAATTTAGCAAGAAAAGAAGAGGCTTCTTTATTTTCCCTCGACATGGATTTTATGTCCTGGCTTTGGTTTTTAGCGGTGTTTTTTTCGTTACAAGATGATCGATAGCAGCTTCGATGTGTTCAGACTGTTCAGCACTCGCCACTCGTTGTAGAAATTCTTTGCCTAGCTCACGGTAATCCTGGCAAGCGCGCGCTTCTTCATGGGTCAAAAAAAGAGGCTTGCCATGGAAGATCGCTTTAGTAACGGAGATATCGCGGCGAATTTTCGTTTCAAAGACTTTTCCAGGAAACGATGCTTCAATCGCTTCTAGATAGGTTTTATTCGTGCTTCCAAGTTTATCCCAAAAAGAAATGAGGACGCCCAGGCAGTTTAATGGATGGTTTTCTTGTACGGTGCTGTGATGTTCTCTAAGCCGGTTAAGGCCAAGCATAGAATAAGGCTCCGGAGTGACACAGAGAACAGTATAACGCGAGGCAAAAAAAGCAGATTGTGTGAGCCAGCCTAAAGAAGGCGGTGTATCGATGAAGATATAGTCATAGTGGGATTCATAGGGTTTAAGCACCTTGCGAAGGCGTTCATGGCTATAGAGATCCATAGCAAGTGGGCTCGTAGCCTCAATGCCATCGAGATAAACATTCGACGGTGCAATATCAAGCCCTTTTATGCAGGTTTTACGAACGATGGAAGCAAGATCTCGTTCCCCTTTCAACACCTGCGGCATTGCTTCAAGACAATCGAATTCGACGCCGATTCCCGTGCTCAAATTCGCCTGTGCATCGAAGTCGATCAACAGAACTTTTTTCTTATGGTATTTTGCCAAACATGCCCCAAGATGTAGTGCAGAAGAAGTTTTGGCTGTTCCTCCTTTAAAAGAACAAAACGTGACGATCGGCATGGATTAAAGCTCCCGATGATATATGAACAGAGATATACAACCTGTATACCTTTGTGAATTCTACTCTGTCAATGACTTCATGATAGGAGCATTTCCCGCTGTAAGGTTTTTTTGATGATTGTTCAAAACTAAACCTTTACGTAGTGCTTCTTTTTCATCTGTCGGGGGGACTGCTAAATCCCCCCCGCGAGCCCCTTTGAGGCTGACTCTGGCTTTGAGCAACGGGACCGACATCGTCGTTGCCCATCGCGTCCTCGGCACTCGCCGTCCAAAGGACTGCTCTTCGGTGCCTGCGGTGCGATTGCTCTTTGCCATAGCAGCCCGCGGGCTGCTCGTGCGTTCACCTCCCCACCGGACCCCTCGTCTCGGGGTGGGGCCCCTTCTTCGCGTCATCTCGCAGAGCCATCTTTTTTTTTATTCCTTGAGACTGTTATTTACTCTCCACCTAGGCTGTATTCGTTAAGCTTTTCATCATCTTTTCCTAGACGATCTCAATATAAACAACCTCAGAATGCAATGCGAGGCTATTTTGCTCCTTTGGGGTGAATTTTGCGTATTTTTAACTTCAGCCCTCTAGCTTCTAAGAGGCAGAGTGGGGTAATTTACTTTCCCGATGAGTAATTTTCCGTAGGGAAATTACCTCATCGAGAAATGCTCGATAGAATCACCTCAGCAGAAATATAAGCACGACCCATCAAATCCTCGGCATGCCCTCGATTAGGCCCGCTTCCATACTGAGGAGGTTTGTAAATAAGATCCACGCAATTCATGTTTTTAAAATGAAGTGAACGTTCTTTCACAACATCATCCCTGATAAAAAACAGATTGACACCCATTTCTTCCGCGTAAATCAGTGAATATCCAGCTTTGCGTCCCAATTTATAAAATGCAAGGATGCTCGCACCAAAATAATTCGTACCATCCCAATAGCCATTTGGATCATATTCAACCACTTTGTCTTCTGAAGGCAGATGTGTAGCATTGTATTCAATAATTACAACCCTAGGCCTATATACGTCGCATATCTTATGCCAGATATAAAAATCGTTATAATCCACGTCGACAGATAGTAAATCAAATTCTATTGGCACATCATAGTGTTTGAACAGATCGTTGACATTTTCTGCCGTAATCCATTCTTTTCTTAAGTTAATATTTAAATTCTCTTCATTTAAACCCATTAGGAGCCCATTCCATCCACGCTCCCTAAAAATTCGCGTGTTACAATGATCTCCAAATGGTTCACCGAATTCCACATAATACCTCGATGTCGTCTCGATCAATTCGAAGATTTTTTCAAGTACCCCCTCTTCCCCATTTTGGCTATATACCCTTTTCTCATAGGGCTTTAAATCGATATAAAAATTTGAATGCCCATTTGCACACGGCGTAAGAGCAAAACATCTCATTAACAAGCCTCTATTTTGAACATAAAACCAAAACTTTACATGGGTTTGGAAAAAGAATTACAGCATTTTGTAGGTACAGAAATTAGGCACTATGCCAGTGCATAGGAAATAAGAACAATTTTTCTAATACCTGAGCCCTAATAGACGGATTGGATGCGGTTGCGCATTATTTTGCTGCAATCCTCTTTTTGAGCGAATCCTCCTGTAAAAGGGCGGGTACTTCTATTTTAATGCGCACTGCTTCCACCCGATTTGACAATATCATGAAGGTAGGTTACAAGGTGGCTAAGAGGGTTTTACCGTATGTCCTGGAAGTATCAGCAAGAAGAGGCACATTCTCACCAACTTTGTGAAAGCAAAGAAGGAACAATGATCGATCTTCTCAAAGTGGCTTGCGAAGAGTTCTACCCAAAATTTATTGAGGCCGGAGCATCGCGTTGTGCCTATTATGTAAGCACGTTTCTTGTGGACAGAGTTCTTTCGAAACATCTCAAGGACGATCATTCAGCTAGACACTAGACATCTTGCGTAACCTGCTTTGCTTGAAAAAACCTCCGATTTTTTCAAATAAAGCAAGTTACTCAAGATGTCTACTAGCGAGGAAAGCCTAGTTTAGCTACCATTTTGTGCAAATGAGATGGAAGGATGCTAAAACGCCCACGCCGCAATCGCAAAAGTCTGGCCATTCGCTCACTGGTCGCAGAAACAGTTTTAAGACCTTGTGATCTCGTAGCGCCTTTTTTTGTCATCGAGGGCACCCGGCAAAGGGAACCCATTGTGACGATGCCGGGCATAGAGCGCCTTTCGATCGACTATCTCCTCGAAGAAGTCAAAACGTTGTACAATCAAGGCATTCGGGCGATTGCTCTTTTTCCCTCGCTCGACCCAGCTTTAAGAGATGAGAAGGCAAGCCAAGCTTTCGATCCGAATGGCTTGATTCCTCGGGCAATCAAAGCGGTAAAACAGGCGGTTCCTGACGTTTGCATCATCTCTGACATAGCGCTCGATCCTTTTACCTCTCATGGTCATGATGGCATTCTTATCGATGGGATAGTCCATAACGATCAAACCATTGAATTACTGATAGAGATGGCGCGTCTCCATGCAGAAAATGGTGCCGACTTTGTCGCTCCAAGCGACATGATGGATGGGAGGATTCTAGCTATACGAAAGGCACTCGATACGGCTGGCTATCACCATACTGGCATCTTGTCTTACTGTGCAAAATACGCCTCTTCTCTTTACGCACCCTTTCGTGATGCCCTCCAGTCCAAACATAGGGGCGTTGATAAAAAGACCTACCAGCTAAATCCAGCTAACGCTCGCGAGGCGATGAGGGAAGCCCTTTTAGATGAAGAAGAGGGAGCTGACATTCTCATGGTCAAACCAGCCCTTTTGTATCTCGATGTTATCCGTTCCATGAGAGAGCAGACCGCCCTGCCCATTTGCGCTTATCATGTTTCTGGCGAATATTCCATGGTCATGGCAGCGCATGAAAGGGGGTTTCTTGATGCAGATAAGGTCTTTTATGAAAGCCTCCTCAGCATTAAACGAGCTGGCGCCGATTTTATCATCTCCTATGCTTCCAAGCGGTTGCTTGCCGCAGGCTTGCACAAAGCAGAAGAGCTGTGAAAAAATAGCCCAATGGGAAGACTAGCCAAGGACTGACGGCACTATTTCTTGGATTGCGTCCTGATTCCAAATACGATGAGAAAAATTCTCTGCTAAAAGAGAGTTTTCCTTCAGGCGTTCTGCATCCTCGCCGCTATAAAAATAGAGACAGCCTTTATAGTGCATTTCCATGTAATCGCATGATTGAGAAAATGCATCCTCAAACCCTTTTGGGAGGGTATCTGCGGCATAAGAAGTAATTACGCAGAGTTCCTTGTTAGCGAGTAGGCGTCCAATATCCTTTCGGATATCGAGCAGATCGCTCCAACGGTCGATAAAGGTCTTCATGATAGCACTCATGGTATACCAATAGACGGGAGTCGCTAAAATGATAGGGTCGTGTTGGATCATCTTTTCAGCAAGAGGGAGAAAATCGTCTTTCGAGTTTGCGTAGGTATAGTCATAGTAAGTAAAGCTTAGCTCTCGTAAATCGATAATGGGAACCGACCGATCCTGGATGACGGCCTTAATGGCTTTTAAGGTGTCTCCATCGCTGCGTGAACTGCCAAAAATGATGATCGGGTTTTTTTCTTTAGGAGTCTTTCTGGCAAGCAGGATAATGCTGGGACCAATCTCTCGTTGAGAGGAAAACCCTGCTTTGGCATACGCTTTAATGGCACCTAAGTTGCGTTTCTCTGGATCCACAAGGCAAGCATCGAATTTGGGCCAAACATACGTTTCTAAGAAGGTCTTTATCACCAACGAACCGATGCCATTCCCATAAACCTCTTTCTCTCCGATGAAGAGATCTAGGGCAGCCAAAGACAAATTCTCGCCCTTTGAGTTCTTGACGATCTCTTTTAGATCATATCCTTCGCTTGGGAAGTCGTAAGCGTTGTAGTAGTGAATGTAACCAATGGGGAGCGCGTGGAGATAGATGAGATAAGCTCTCAAAGGTTTTCGTACGCCGTTAGCGAGTTTATAGCCATCGACGTAAGAGCTATACTTTTCTTGGATTAACTCTTTTGTCCAAAGGGTGGATTTGTCCCAAAATTCCTTAACATGAGGAAGTTCAAGCCATTTAAACAACAGGGAGAAATGCTCTTTTTCAAGAGGTTGGAAGGAAATAGTCATAAGAGAAAAAATAATCGACCTTAGGTAACGTTATATATTACATAAGTTCCATGAAAAATGAAACTCACGTTGAGAAAATCTATGAAAAAAAAACCGAAAGGGCATTGGTTGATTTTTTTTCTTATCAGCAGCTGTTTTTTAGGGAGCTTCTCGCTTGAGGCGAATCCTTTCGCTATCGATTTTCCTGCTAAAGAAAATCTTTCCAATGAAGATTTTCTCTATGTACAGGACCTACTTAGATCGATCGATATCACTCCTTTGCTCAAGGAGCTTTATCTCGATAATGATCCAAACTATACACACCTTGACGATTTTTCATGGCGATGCAAAAGAGGGCTTAGACAAACATTCATCGATCCTAAAAATGGACGATTTCCGAGCAAGCACCTCGAAAAGATCGGCAAAAAAAGCAACATGTGTTTTGTCACATGCGTTCCCTATGATGGCATTTATCCAGATCTAGTAATAAAACTATCCAAAGTGCTCAAAAAAGTGGGCTTCAATGGGTTTTTTCTTTACTACATGGGCGGTTTTCCCAATCCAACAGGAAAAGAGATACAATATGCAGGAGTTCCCTATTGTTTTAAAATCTTCGCCATGCTCGAGGCCTACAAGTTAGGGTTTAAAAAAGTTCTTTGGATTGACGCTGCAGTCCTTCCGTTGCGTGATCCGACACCATTGTTTGAATGGTTAGATAAACATGAAGCCTTCCTCATGGAAAAAGTGGGGACGGATACAGAACGTTATGTGTTTCCAGCCACAAGGCAGTTATTAAAAGATCTCACCGGAACGGATGTCCTTGATACGCGTTTTATCCGCACGATTGTCTTCGGGCTAAAAATGAACTCGCCTAAAGTGCAAAAGCTGATCGAAACCTACTATGAATTTGTAAAACTTGGTACGCCTTTTCTTTCCTGCTATCCAGAAGAGTTCGTTTTGACCTCCATCATTGGGCAAGAGGAGTTTAGACATTGGAAAACACAGCCATTCAAACTTTTAAAGGGATCGTCAAATAAACAGGACAATCATTGCAAGATCAAAAAAGCAAAAGATGATGGATTTTATTTCTATCACCTCATCCATTAGAATTACTGCGTTCTCTCTTCTCTTAAGGTGAGGTAGAGCTCCTTGCCGGTTTCTGCAACAGCTCCTACATCGCGCAACCAGGCTGACATAGAGTAGTTGATGTAGTTGCGGCTGCTTTGAGAGAGGAAGAAATCGAGGGGGAAAGAAAGAGCAAACCCTTTATCATAATAGGTTCTTCCATTGACTTTGTCGTGACCATTGGTGAGCGTATACCAAAGAGTGAACCGAAATCCGCTAGGAAACCATTTGCTGACCTCAAAACGCGCTCCTTTATCGCGGGCCAGGAAAGATCCAGCTTTAATCTTAAAATCGAGATCAAGCGGCTTAAACGTGTAATAGAGGTCGAGAAAATATTGGTAGCCGATGAAATGGAAATAGTGAGGCGTCATGCCATTTAACTTGCGGATGCGTTCTGTAAAAGCAATCCCCGTGTAATGCCTTTTGAGGAGGCCTGCCCCTTCAAAACCTATAGCCCAATTGGATGCAACGGGATAAAGAAGGAACTCATTGGCAACGCCGCCATAGGCCGGTTCAAAATACCCTGCGGCTGCCCGATAATACCATCCCCACCCCAGATTCAACCCCTTCTGCACAAAGGCTTTTTCTAGAGAGAGAGTATTGTCTTGAAAATAACGGATCGTGTCCGTACGGACGTTGATCAACTGAGAAGGATTCAGTCGGTCGATATCGCTCAATGACCACATGGTCGAGTGGATCGAATAGGCAACTTGCAGCTTGTAATAGATTTCGTCGAAGAGATAGCCGTCGAGCGTTGAAAGCAGTCCGACGTTGTATTTGAATTTTCCTGTAGCGCTTCCGAAAAATGTGAGCAAGCGCGGGCGGAAGGTAAACGACCAAATCCTTTTGCGCCTGTGGAATAGCTCTAGGCTAGATTGAGGAACAGCCATTGCTTCTTTTCTTGGTGAAATGACCTCGATTTCTCTTTGTCCTATGATGCCTAATCGAAGACGTTGCAAGTCTTCTCCGCGAAATACATATTGCTGGCAAGGAAGAGCATCAGCTTCGTTGACCACAGTGATCGTTTTGATATCGGGCGGAGTCAATGCCGCTAAGAGATCTTGGATTCGTTCTCGCAGCTCTTTCTCATGGCGGTAACGGTTATTGACGACTTTAAGCCACAAAGCCTTCCCCTCGCTATTTTCATAGAGAAAAATAGAGCAGAGATCGAGCCCTTGGTCGCCGAAGGCATAGGTGAGCTCTTGGGCAAAGCGTTTTTCCGGTCGCATTACGCCAAGAGGCTCTAAATCAATCGGCGATTCATAATTCAAGGGGTCTTTTACTTTGGCAAAAAGACCGTCGGTAGCGCCAATGGGGTAGCGCATGGAAGCGCTAGCGGCAATCTTTGTTCCTCGTAGAGAGCTTACAGAAAGCTGCAACATATCCCACGTGACAAGGGAAAGGCCGGCATTGATGCGGCTTTTGACTTTTCTGCCGCTGGGATGTTCATGAGGATGTTTTTTGTAATCGATGGCATCCCATTCGGCCAGTAAAGAAAGATCTTTCAACAACCAAATATCTGTTTTGCGCAAAGGGCTCCAAGCAACCCCTCCAAAAAAGCCTTTGATACGACCTTTTCCCCATCCAATGGAGGCTTCGAGATTATAACGGTTCCAAAGCTTTGTAAGGACGCCATAGCGCGAGTTAAAGCGTGACGAGCCAAAAAAATCATCGGCGCCAAAGGAGAGGATAGGCATGTTTTCCATCCCATCTTCCGGCGCTAGGATAGCGATTTTTATGTTGCCTGTTCGATCTGCCTCATCGCCAAAGCCCATGTGGCCAAATGTTTTATCGATGATGCCATTATAAACTCGGTAGTTGGCTGAGAGCTCGATGCGTGTCATTGGCTGAAAACTCACCGCATAGATAGCATAGGGCGGGACCCAAGCTCCGCTCAAGCCGATCGTTCCAGAATGAGGCATTCGGGCAGAGGGCATATTGAAATAACCGCCGATCATCGAGTAGGTGTAAAAAAAGGGGAGTTCATCGTGGATGTCTTGATTAATTTTTTCGACGAGTTCTAATTCTTCGAAAAGATTTGAGTGCGAGCTGAGGCCATCTTCCAGGGGAAGGAACAGGGGGATCAGCAGAATAGATAGGAATGTTTTGAACGGGCTCACGAGAGGCAACGTTAAAATGTAGAAATGTTTTTGGCAATGAGATTGAACCAGATTGCATTTTATATTTTACACGAAAATGACCCGTCAAAAAAACTTGATTCTAATCTTCTATTTGAAGTTTAACGAAACACTTCCTATACTCCTAGGCGTTGCTGTTGATAAGGGTCGATGATGTATGCGATTGCAAGTTTAGGGACAAGTACGATGAGTTATCTCAAAGAATTCCGCTCGAGAATCACTAATCATGATTATGCTTCCTTTCTAAAACTATGGGAGGAATACTGCGCTGCTGATGAAGTAGACGCAGATGAACTTAGGCTTATTCTTCGCGCTGCTAAGGGCGCCGATTTTGCTCCAGCCTTTGGCCGACATGTAGAGAGAGTTTTACCATTGTGGAAAACACTCCCTCCTTCTGCAATGGCAGATGAAATTTTCCAGCTCATCGTCGATTTGCAGACGACAAACAATCCGCAGCTGGCGGACATGATCTTGGAGTTTGTCGAAAAAAAATATGGCCATCAGAAGTTTTTCCAAGATGGGTTGCGTATGGTTGGACTTCGCTCCAGAGAAAATTTCCAGGGCGCATTGAGCGCTTTTTCCCTTCTAGCCCATTTTGAAAAAGGGAATTTCGTTTTTCATACAGGCGGTTGGGGAATTGGAGAGATCATGGATCTTTCCTTTGTCCGCGAACAAATCAGCCTAGAATTCGATTATGTTGCCGGACGAAAAGATCTCTCTTTCAGCAATGCATTCAAAACGCTCATCCCTGTGCCTAAAGACCATTTTTTAGCCTTGCGTTTTGGCAATCCAGACCTTCTTGAAAAAATGGCTAAGGAAGACTCCGTCGAAGTAATACGCATGCTTTTGCGCGATCTCGGTCCTAAAACTGCTGGGGAGATCAAAGATGAGCTATGTGATCTTGTCATCCCCAACAAAGAATGGACGAAGTGGTGGCAAAATGCCAGAGCCAAGATCAAAAAAGACACGATGATTGAAACGCCTGATGAGCTCAAACAGCCATTTCGTTTGCGCGTCAGTGAAGTCACTCATGAAGAAAGACTCGTTGAAGCGTTAGAGAAAAAACCTGATGCTCAGACGCTGATTCAAATGGTTTACAGCTTCCTGCGCGATTTTCCTGAGACACTCAAAAAAGCAGATTTCAAAGCGAGCCTTCAATCCAAGTTGACCGAGATTCTCTCGTTCCAAGAGTTGGACAATGCCCAAGAATTGCAAATCCATTTTTTTCTCGAAGATCTTGGCAAAGAGCAGGCGCGTGTAGAGTCGGCCATCGGCGAGTTGTTGAAGCGATTTACTTCACCAGAAGAGATCGTTTTGAAAATCGAAATCGTTGCATTCCGTAAGCGAATGCTCACGGAGATTAAACGGCATCTCCCCAACTGGACGGCGATTTTCTTAAATCTTATCTATGTGATCGAGCAAAACACTCTGCGTGATTACATCCTGGCAGAATTGCTCGCCTCGCCTGTTAAAAAAGAATTGGAGGCAAAAATCCAAGAACTTTGGACCCATCCTGCAAGACACCCCGATGCCTGCCTCTGGTATTTCCAAAAAGTGATGGTCAATAGCGAGCTTCCTTTTGGAGATAACGAAGGGAGGAATCGCTTTTTTGAAGCGTTTCTCATCCTTTTAAGCGACCTTGAGAATCATCCCCTCGAACGTGAAACAGTCAAAAAAATGCATGCGATTCTCTCAGGGGGACGCTATGCGATTGTCCGCCAAATCATGCAAAACGCCTCGATTGCTGATGTGAAAGAATTGCTTCTCCTCGCCACAAAGTGCCATTCGTTAACCGATCACGACATCAAGATCCTTCATTCTCTGGCCGAAGTGGTTCATCCGACGATTAGCAAAGGGCGTAAGCGTCCTAAAGAATTGGAAGAGGAAGCATCCAACGAAATCTGGACGACCCAAGAGGGATATCTCAAGCTGCAACAAAGAATCCAACAAATTGCAACCGTTGAGACGATAGAAAATGCGAAAGAGATCGAGATCGCGCGTTCCCATGGAGATCTACGTGAAAACTCAGAGTTCAAATTTGCGTTAGAAAAAAGAGATAGATTGCAAGCTGAGCTCAAACTCCTTTCGGATCAGCTCAATAAAGCACGTGTCCTTACAAAAGAGGATGTAGCTACCGATAAAGTGAGTGTTGGCGCCATTGTTCGTTGCAAAAATAGCAAAGACAAAGAGATTTCTTACACACTTCTTGGCCCATGGGATGCCGATGTCGATCGCAATATCCTCTCTTTCCAATCCAAGTTAGCACAGTCGATGAAAGGACTTGCTGTGGGAGACACCTTTCAAGCACAAGACGAACTATTGACGATTACCGAGATCCGTAACTACTTTGATGAGGGGAAATAGCAAGAACATGCAGATCGTCATCGCGAGCCATAATGTTCATAAAATTCGCGAGTTTCGAGCGATCTTAAAGCCTCTTGCTGGGCTTGACGTGCTTTCTTTGATTGATTTTCCCAATTATCATCTCCCACCTGAAACGGGCGCTACATTCGAAGAAAATTCGATCCTAAAAGCTGTGCATGCAGCCTCCCATCTAGATAAATGGGTGCTAGCCGATGATTCAGGCCTTGTTGTTCCAGCGTTGCAAGGCTCCCCGGGAGTTCATTCGGCGCGCTATGCTGGACCTGATGCGACCGATGCCGAAAATCGCAAAAAGCTCCTCCGCGATATGCAGCATTTACACGATTCATTAAGGCAAGCCTATTTCGAATGCTGGATTGCGATCGCCTCCCCCAAGGGAGGACTCAAGAAAGTCGTGCGGGGAATCAGCGAAGGGATGATCCTAGAAGCAGAAAAAGGCAGCCAAGGCTTTGGCTACGATCCCCTTTTCATCAAGCACGAATATGGCAAAACCTTTGCGGAGATGGACGAAGCGACCAAAAATCGCGTCTCCCATCGACGTAAAGCATTCGACAGAATTCTTCCCACCATAGAGTCTTTGCTCTCCTCTGAAGAATCTTTGCTCTCTTCTTAGTATACCGATTCTTCAGGATGTTTCGGTATAACTCACCTTAAGCACACAGAGGGCCTTTACGATAAAGCATTTCAAATTATCTCAGCCTTTTCTAGAATGTGCCGAGTTTCCATTTCTATAGGGATACAATGAAACATTTCTTTTTTTTGGCAGTCGTTTCCCTTACTATGGCTTTCACATAGTCTTCAGGCGAAGAATACTATCACACGCTTGAAGGAAAACCCGATGAAAGTGCTTGAATTTGTAAGATCTTATTTACCTCCAGACCCCGTGATTGTGGATGCTGGGGCCTATAATGGCAGAGAATCTAAGATGATGGCAGAATATTGGCCGCAAGGTCATGTGCATTCATTTGAACCGGTGCCAGAACTTTATGGCAAATTAGAGAAGACTACGCAATCTTACGCTAATATTACCTGCTATCAAAAAGCTCTAGCAGATGATAATGGCCGTGCGAAGTTTTATCTTTCAGCTATGAAATATGACCCTTCGAGTGTCTCTCAGTCGAGCTCTCTTTTGCCCCCTAAAGAACATCTTGACTACGCTCCAGGTGTTTTGTTCACAAGATCTATAGAAGTGGAAACAGTGACCTTAGACACCTGGGCTAAAGAAGCTGGAGTGGATCAGGTCGATTTTTTTTGATTAGATATGCAGGGATATGAATTACCTATGTTAAAAATAAGCGAGATCGCCAAGAAGGCTCGCGCAATTTGGCTGGAAATGGAATTCATTGAAGCATATCAAGGACAATATGTATTTGCCGATATTCGGCAGTGGATGGAAGCCAATGGGTTTGCATTGACAGCCACAAATTTTGATTTGAAGAATCCACCTTGGTTTGCAGACGCCCTCTTTATCAAAAGATAATGGTAGATACCAGTTCTAATTCAAGCCTATTTAGGAACTCACCTTATGCACACAGGGGCTCTAGTGTGCATAAGGTGAGTTAGGAGCTTTTTACGTGCATTTCTTCGTCGATGGCTACAATTTTCTATTTAAACTGTCGCATGATTGGCATTTCGACCTAAGAACACAACGTGAAGCCTTAATACAAGCGTTTAATGAAAAAATCGAAGAACTTAAACTCTCCCTAACGATTATCTTTGATGGTGCTGAAATGCCAAAAGGGGACTACACCCGCGGTCATTGGAAAAGTGTCGAAGTTGTTTATACCCATGAGGGATTAAGCGCGGATGACTATATCCTTCGACAACTCGAAGAAGTCAAGCATGGGAAGCTGTATACTGTTGTAACAGCCGATCGCGAACTCATGAATAGAGCCAAGATGTTGGGCGCTCATGCGATGGACAATAACACATTTTTACAGCTTCTCGAGAAAAGAAAACAGAAACGAAGAAGAAAAGGTCCGCAAAGATCGGTGATGGAAACCAAAGAGAATATCGCACGCCTCGAAAAAATTTTCCAAGAGCGTCTTCGGAAACCGGAGGATGAGTGACAACCTTTGCTCTGAAAACCGATTTTGCTCCTACTGGCGATCAGCCGCAAGCGATCGATAAGCTAGCAGCGGGTCTTAAGCAGGCGAAAAAAGCACAGGTTTTGCTTGGGATCACGGGTTCGGGAAAGACCTACACCATGGCTCAGGTGATCGCCAAAGCGCAGCGTCCTGCCCTCGTTCTAGCGCATAATAAGACCTTAGCGGCGCAGCTCTATCAGGAATTTAAAAATTTCTTCCCAGAAAATGCCGTCGAGTACTTCGTCTCGTACTACGATTATTATCAACCCGAAGCCTACATTGCGCGCACCGATACCTATATCGAAAAAGATCTTGCGATCAACGACCAAATCGATCGTATGCGCCTTAGCGCTACGCGCTCTTTGATCGAGCGCGAGGATGTGATCATCGTTTCTTCGGTGTCGTGTATCTATGGATTAGGGCTTCCAGAGTATTATAGCCAGATGCAGCTGCGTCTTAAAATCGGTGATAAACGCCGCCGTGATGATATTTTGCTGCATCTCGTTCAAATGCATTACAAGCGCAACGACTATGAGCTGTCTCGCACCAATTTCCGCGCCCGTGGCGATGTACTTGAAGTGATGCCAGCCTATGAAGAAAAACTTGCCTACCGGATCGAATTTTTCGGCGATGAGATTGAGCGCCTTTCATCGATTGATTCCCTTACAGGCAGAGTAATCGAGCGCTTGAACGAAGTGGCGATTTTTCCAGGTTCGCACCACGTCACGCCAGAGGGGGTGCGTTATCGGGCTCTTGGGACTATCCGCGCCGAACTAAGAGAAAGAGCGCTCGTTTACGAAGAGACAAAACGGTTTGTCGAGAAGCAGCGCATCGAACAGAGGACCTTTTACGATCTCGAGATGATCAAAGAGATCGGTTTTTGCAAAGGGATCGAAAATTATTCCCGCCATTTTAGCAATCGTAATCCAGGTGATCCGCCTCCCTGCCTCCTCGATTATTTTCCGCCAAACTTCATCACCTTCATTGATGAATCCCATCAAACCCTGCCGCAATTGCATGCCATGTTCAACGGAGATCGCGCCCGCAAAGAATCTCTGGTGGAATTTGGCTTCCGTCTTCCTTCTGCTTTTGATAACAGACCGCTCAAATTCGAAGAGGTGATGGCCCGTCTTAGCCAAGTCATCTTTGTTTCTGCTACCCCTGGCTTTTGGGAGATCCAACAGGCCGAAGGAGAGGTTGTTCAACAGATCATCCGCCCCACGGGGTTATTAGATCCCATCATCAAAGTGAAGCCAGCCACCAACCAAGTTGACGATGCGCTCGAAGAGATCCGTCTAGAAACCGAAAAAGGAGGCCGCGTCTTGGTGACAACACTGACGAAAAAACTCTCCGAGGATCTCTCTAAATATCTTTGTGAAATTGGTGTAAAAGCCAAATATCTTCATTCCGACATCGACACCGTGGAAAGAGTGCAGATTCTCAATGAACTACGCAAAGGCATTTACGATGTACTTGTCGGCATTAACCTGCTACGAGAAGGCCTTGATTTACCAGAGGTTACCCTAGTCGCTATCCTCGATGCCGACAAGGAGGGTTTTTTACGCAGCGAAACGGCCCTGATTCAAACCTGCGGTCGGGCTGCCCGAAATACCCAAGGCAGGGTCGTCATGTATGCCGATCGGATGACCACTGCCATGCAAAAGACGATCGAGATCACGCAAGCTAGACGAGTTCAACAGGAGGCGCATAATCAAGCGCATGGGATCACGCCGAAAACCACAAGGCGCGGCGCAATCGAAGAACTGGCGCAGACGTTCGGTGAGGCAATCCTCGAAGAGAGCTCAGAGAAAAAGGAGCACCTCACTGTAAAAGAGCTGGACAAAAAGATCGATGAATGTGAACTGGAAATGCGAAGAGCAGCTAAAGAAATGCGCTTTGAGGATGCAACCCATTTCCGCGACGAAATGCGGCATTATCAAAAGCTCCTTCTGCTCGAAGAGCACCTATGAGCTATCTCGTCAAAAAAAAACTTCCCCTTCTAGCTCTTCAATGCACAGATTTCCTTCTCTCCGCTCTCCATAAAAAAGCCACCTTTGGGAAAATCGAAAAACTTCTTCTTTGCAACATCGCTCATCTAGGCGATATCGTCATTGCAACGAGCGTATTGCCCGTGCTTAAAGCAGCCCTGCCCCATCTGAAAATAGGTTTTCTTTGCTCCTCCTCCTCGTCGTGTGTTTTGCAAGGGCATCCTGAAATTTCTTGGCTGCACACACTAGATCACTGGAAACTCAATCGTACACGCATGTTTAAAGGTAAAAAAGCGCTCGCTTATTATGCGACGAAAACAAGAGCCGTCGATGAGATCAGGAACATCGGCTATGATGCCGCCATCGATCTTTACCCCTTCTTTCCTAATGCCATTCCCCTATTGTGGAAAACAAAAATCCCTGTGCGTATCGGTTACAAAAGCGGCGGTTTCTGGCCGCTCTTAACGCATGCCATAGATTGGAAGGAGCAGCACCAGTACATGGCAGATGCTCATTTTGACCTTCTCAAGCAACTCCCTATAGAAATTTCACGCGAAAATCTGCATTATTCGTTCCCTCGTAGCCATTTTACCGACCGTTGGGGCTTAGCAGAGAAGTTTGTCATTTTTCATATGGGCAGTGGTTCTAAGCAAAAGGATTGGTCAGAAGCGGCATGGCGCGAAGTGGCTATGGGTCTAAACGATCGTCAAATCGTCTTCACGGGCAAAGGACGAGAAGAAAATGAAAGCATCCAACGTGTTACACAAGGGCTTTCTCACTGCTTAAATCTCTGCGATCAACTTGCCTGGGAAGATTTTTGCAGTGTCGTGAGCAAAGCTAGTCAAATCATCAGCGTTGACTCAGCGATTGTCCATTTAGCAGCTGCATTTGCTGTACCTTGCGTTGTCCTCATCGTCGATTCATCCAATGATGCAATACTCTGGACACCGTCTGGAACGCAAAGAATGATCCATCCCTCAGCAAAAGATGTGCTTTGTAAAGTTTCTCTGTGAAGCCGCATGGCTAAAATAGATTGAAAACAAAAACACTAAACGCAAGTATACAAGCAAAACGACTTTCGCAACGATCTCATACATAAATAAAATGAAAAATCGGGAATTTTCCATGAAGTTCATGCAGTTTTTTTTGACTGGAACGCACAATGTGCAGACACGTTCTTTGAAGATCATTCTATGCCTTGTTTTGATGGTTGCTTCAGGGGATTTATTCTGCGAGCTTAATTCGGTTGTTTTAGTCACGGGTGGAGCGGGGTATATTGGAAGCCATGCATGCAAAGCATTAAAAAATGCAGGATTTACTCCTGTCGTATATGATTCTTTGGCCCTAGGCGAAAGAGAAGCTGTCAAATGGGGGCCTCTTGCTGTTGGAGATTTACTCGATGCGGAAGCTTTGGACAAAGCATTTACAAAATACAAGCCTTTTGCTGTTCTTCACTTTGCAGGGCTTCGTAACGTAGGTGAATCTGTCAAAGATCCTTTGCGCTATTATACGAATAATGTTGCTAGCTCCATTAACTTGCTCAACGTTATGCGCAAACATAGGGTAGAATATATCATTTTTTCCAGCTCTTGTACCGTATATGGCAATTGTCCTCTCAATCCGATCCCTGAAGAGTATCCTCAAGCACCCATAAATCCTTATGCTACAAGTAAGCATGTTGTGGAGAGGATGATTCAAGACTACGCCCACGTTCATCCACTGAAATACATGATTTTGAGATACTTCAATGTTGCTGGGGTAGAAATAGAAGCGGGACTGAAAAGATCTTCCCATTCTTACAACTTTTTGATTCCGCAAGCCATGCTAGCCATTCTTCAATCGGATAAACCTTTACAACTCTTCGGTATCGATTATCCGACTCCTGATGGAACATCGATTCGCGATTATATCCATGTCCAAGATTTAGTCCGCGCGCATGTAATGGCACTTCAGCATCTGCAAGCAGGCGGAGCGAGCAATGAACTCAATTTAGGGACAGGCAAAGGATATTCTGTATTGGAGATTCTACAAACCATTGAAAAAGTAGCCTGCAAAAAAGTTCCCTATGAGATAAAACCTCGGAGGGAAGGTGATATGCCGCAAGCGGTTGCAGAGGTAAAAAAGGCAAAAGAGGTTTTAGGATTTGAAACCGATAGCTCAGATCTGCTCACAATCATCCAAAGCGAATGGGATAGTCTTTCCAATCACTTCCGAAAGACAATGTATGATCCTCTAAACCAAATTGGAAGAGGAGAAAGTAATTAATAGCAATCCATTTAGCTTTCTAAGCCGCAATCCAAATTTGAAATACGTGGGGAGATTTACGATGTTGGTAAAATTCCTGTTTCTCTTTCCCTACTGATCGTCTTATCTTTTCGTATGAAAGCTAGTTCTTGCTCTAAATTCGATGTCATACTAACCTGTCTTTTTTGTCAAAAAATTGAAGTTTCTTTACTACTCTTAGTGTGCGAGAAAAAAGATACAGTCAATACGCCTATCACACACGGATAAAACGCAAATAAAGGTGCATTTCCTAATGCTTCGACTCGTAAAGAAAAGGACACGCATGAGACATGCGCAAGCGTTATTTGACGTACGGATTAGGTGACAATGCCGAGAAAGAAGCTACCCATTTATCTTGTCATAAAAAAAATCATTCCTTTTGCTCTCACGTTGCTATTGATCGGGGTGCTTGTGAGTGTAAAAAGGGAGTTCCGTTATTTGAAAAAAGAGCACCGCTCTTTCAAAAAAGTGTATGGAATCATCGAACATAAATTTCGTTCCTCGCTCCCTCTCATGGGCGGTATGCCAATTCCTCTTCAGCTAAGGAATATCCCCTTAGCGGAAAGCGAGGGAATCGTTATCGATGTAAAAAAAATCGCCCTCAGAGGCGTCCTCGCCCCCTATAACCCTTCACTGATCGAGAGCGGGGATCATTTTTTCCTGTTTTTTCGTTATGATGTATTTGATCATCGATGCCCGTTACCTTTTTATACAAACATTGGATGTGCTGAGCTAGACAAAGAGTTTAGCCAGACAGAAAAAATATGCGTGAGAATCGACACAAAAAGTCGTTTTTCTGAAGATCCGAGGATTGTCAAAGTTGGAGAAGAATTTTTTCTTATCTTTAATGATTTAGGTTCAGAAAATCTGAAGCATCGAACAATGCATCTTGCTTCTTTGAATCTGCACGATTTTAGCGTCGGATTTGTTACGAACCTTGACATAAAGAGAGGTCCAGTAGAGAAAAATTGGATACCTTTTGAATACGCAGAACCTGGCGAACCTTCTAAACTCTATATTGAATACGAGAGGATGCCGCGCGATATATTCTGCGTCCCAGATCCTAGAGTTAATCAAATCGAGCCAATCGTCCAATCTCAAACTAGATCGATCAATTCTTATCACTGGGCTAAGGCTTGGGGAAAAACGCGAGGTGGAACGCCAGCAAGAAAAGTAGGCGATGAGTATCTAGCTTTTTTTCATAGTTCATTCCGCGATGATGATGAGATTAGTTGGTATGTGATGGGTGCCTACACGTTTGAAGCTAAGCCTCCGTTCCGCATTACTTCCATTTCCCAATATCCAATCCTCTTTAAAGGAATGTACGACTCCCCGCCGCTCAATACCGCCAATCCTGCTTTACGCTGCATCTTCCCTGCTGGGTTTGCCCTGGAAAATCGCGAAGGTAGGGAGCTAATACATGTTGCCTGTGGGGAGAATGATTCAGCAGTGAAAATTGTTACTATCGACAAAGAAGCATTGTTGAAGAGTTTGAAAAAAATCTAGGTCATTTTCATCAGAGACTGTCCACAAACTCTGAATCCATCCTCTTCGAACCCTTTTCGTGATCTTTCGTCCGGCTTTGAGGCGCCTACGGCGTCTGCGTATGCCACCTCAAAGCCGGACGAAACCTCCTCGAAAAGGGCTTCCGAATCTGATGGGTTGATAGTTCGTGGACAGTCTCTCAGTTGGTTAACCCATAAATAGATGGAAATACTATTTGATACTAGTCGTTACCACCGTACATAACATTTTGAGCACGTTCCTGATCCTCTGAACTCATATCTTTAAACTCATCAGGACTGCTAAAATGCATATTTTCATTAACTCTTTCAATAAATGCAGGATCATTAAAGTCTATTTTCGAATCCGGAGTATTTTTATTAGAATCTTCAGCACATATTGCTGGTCCAGAACCTAAAATAGCTAGTAAATAAAAAAATAAATTAAACATATTTAACCTCATGTTCTTTGTTCGCTGAAAATAATAAATAAATAGTCGTTTTATGCAACTAAAAAACAGAATACTTGTAGTTTAATTAAAATGTTTATTGCGATGTAATTGGAATTTAAGGATAAAATTTAGATCCAAAAACTTTGGAATCAAGTGATTATTCCAGTTAAAAGTTCTGATTGGAAAATTCTTCGCTCTCTGAAATGAACAATTAGCATTAGGATTCCAATGAAAAAAGATCAATCGGACCTCTTCTTGAAGATGAGGGATGCATTTTTTGCTCGCTTGTAATCAAATTGTTCCATTGGCTGTTCAGCATCGATGTGCGTTTCACAACTTGACCTATTCCAAGATACGAAACTCTGGTCCACTCGGTTCCGAAATGATCTACAATGCTATTTTCGCCGTTAGTAAAGCGTATAGAAATAAACGCATTCTCAAAATCAATCTGTGCCAGTTATTCGGTTCCACAAAAATAGAAGTATCCATTTGATAAACGAATCTATTCTATTAAAGGAATGGCTCTTTTGCTCTATACTTTGCAGGGAATAATTCGCATCCAGATGCAAATCGGTACGTTTCAAAGCACTTATTTTTCGACAGGATTTACAAAAGAGGCTGAGGTTTGCTATCGCAAAGGAAGCTGGTTCTTCAATTTGGTTCTTGGGCTTCTTGATTCTTCGATTTGACAAAAAAGTGGAAATTTGGGGATAGATCTTGGAGAAAATGTCCTTGCTGCAACAAGCAATGGTAAGTTTTATTGTGTTGCTAACTGCGTCATGAACGGCTTAGTTTTCTATCTAAACAGCGTAGCTTATAGTCCAACGGTTCTCAATCTACTAAACAGATTTTGAAGAAAATCTCTGGCAAAGAAGCTCGCTGCATCAAGCATATAAACCACATCGTAAGCAAACAAATTATTCAAGACGCGGCTCAAACAGAAGTGGAAGCCATTATCATAGAAGATTTGACGAATATTCGAAAAGGATCTAAGGAGGCAAGAAGCTGCGTAACCGGTTGCATACATCGGCTTTTCACCAGTTGCAGACGCTGATTGAATATAAAGCGGATATGCAGGTCCTTAAAGTCGGTTATGTCAATCCTGTTTATTCGAGTCAAACTTGTTCTTTTTGTGGTCAGTTCGGTGAACGCGATCGTCACCCTTTTAAATGCTCTTGTAGAAACCAACAGCACAGCGACTTGAATGCAAGTCGGAATCTCTGTAAGTTTGTCCAGGCTATTGGCAGGACACCGTTCCCTGTAAATTGAACGCAGATGGGAACTATTGGTTGACCGTAAATCTTTCTTCTTTAGGGAAGAGTTGTTTACTTACCCATTGCCCACATCTAACAATACAACAACAGCATAATCTTAAAAAAATTGAGAAAAAATCACAAAAAAGTTAAACGGAGGCAAAATGTGTAAACTAGGCGGCGTACTATTTGCGATTGTCATTTCACAAATTAATATGCTTTTCGCATTTGTAGAAGAAAAAAAATTTTACAGTCAATATCAACAAGATCAATATGTTTATGAGAATTTCTTCAAAAATAAAAAAAATGGTATTTTTGTAGATATTGGAGCACATGATGGAATCACATTGAGCAACACCTATTTTTTTGAAAAAAATATGGGATGGACAGGTATTTGCGTTGAACCTATCCCTGAAGTTTACAACCGATTAAAAGATAACAGAAGCTGTTTATGCATCCAAGGATGTATTTCAGATAACCAGGAAAGAGTTTCCTTCTTAAAAATTTCCGGGTGGGCTGAAATGCTAAGCGGTATTATTGAAAACTATGATCCACAACATGTGAAAAGAATCCATTGGGAAATCAACCTCAATGGAGGTCAATCAGAAATTATCAACGTAAAATGTTATAATTTAACGGAACTTTTGATCGATAATCACATTCAACATGTTGACTATCTAAGTATCGATACTGAAGGCGGAGAATTAGGAATCCTTCAGTCTATTGATTTTTCTCGTATAGACATCGATGTGATTGAAGTCGAAAATAATTATCATGGGCCCTTTCAAGCATTCCTTGAACCTTTAGGATATAGGAAAATATGTGATTTAGGACCAGATGAAATTTATCAAAAAATAAAGGGTACCCCTCATGAAGATAAAAAAGTTAGCTCTATTTTTAATATCGTTTATCCCCTCATTGGGTCATTCATATTGGCAAGATTTAAGTTATAAAAACCATATAAAGGAGCACAAACAGGAATTTCTTCATTGGATTGCTAACCAAGGGTTATGTGATGTATATGCGAGAATTATTCTAACGATGAGTTGCAATGATGCGGATGATATTCCTAAATGCTCGGATGCAGGAAAAGTATTTGATCAAGAAGAAGATATCCCTTATCAGCTAATGCATAACGGCGTCAAAGTAATAAAAGACGGCTATTGCGCAGCTTGGATGACTGATTTGATCTACGGGTTAAAGGGGCATCATGAGCCACAAGAAGAAAAAGTTTTTCATGAGGTTCTTAAATATATCCCTAAGAAATCAACAATGATCGAGCTTGGAAGTTATTGGGGATATTACTCCCTCTGGTTTGCTAAGCAAATAACCGAATCTACAAACTACTTAATTGAACCAGATCCTGAACGCTTAGAACTGGGGAGAAAAAATTTTGCCCTTAACAACTTGTCTGCATCGTTTATTCGTGGTTATGTTGGCACATGTGGAACCGATGCAGGCAACTTCCGAGGAGCTAAACAGATTCTCATCGATTCTTTTTTAGAGGAGAATAATATTGACCATCTGAATATCTTACATTCTGATATACAAGGTTCTGAATATGAAATGTTAGAATCAGCAATTCAATCTATTGAATTAGGGAAAATCGATTACTTTTTTATTTCTACACATTCTGAAAAAATCCATATTGATTGCATAAATTTTCTAAAAGTTCACTCTTATGAAATTGTCGCAGAACACTCCCCCCAGACAAGCTACTCGGTTGATGGTCTAGTTGTTGCTAGGCGAAATTCTATTTCTCATCCTCAAAAAGTAGAAATTAGTAAAAACTTATGAATAAGACTGTTCTTTTAATATGCGTTTTTCTTGTTTTTTCAATCTATGGACTAGAAGTTGACATCGTTTCTAGCTTTAATATAGAAGAACTCCCATCAAAATTATTAAATATGAAACAACAGTTTCAGATAAATCGAACCTGCCCTGTTGACTATTTGACAAAATCTGTTGACAATTCGAATTTAAAAAAAATCATTGTTTTTGATCCCACTTTTGGAGGGGGTGGTAACATCATGCCTACATTACCAAAAGAAAAACTAGTCCTTTTTGTTTGGGAACCGAGTATTTTGACATCCGACTTATATGATGCCTACGCACAAGTTTATACTTGGGATGATACTCTGGTTGATAACGTGAAGTTTTTCCGTTTTAACTATCCTTACCTGATGCCATATAGAGAAAATCCTCTCCCTTTTGCAGAAAGAAAATTATGCACGATGGTAGTTGGTAATTGGACTAGTCAACGTTTAAACGTGCTCAAGTTTTTTGAAACTAATCATCCCCAAGAGCTAGAATGTTATGGAAGATTTCCTCCTGAGTTAGGGAATGTATCTATGCTCAAAGGCCACATCCTCGGTCTTCATTCCGGAGAAGAAAAAATCTCGACTCTGCAAAATTACCGTTTTTGCATTTGTTTTGAAAATACAATAGGATTGCAAGGCTATATTACTGAGAAAATATTTAGTTGCTTTGCTGCCGGATGCATTCCTATTTATTGGGGCCCCGAAAATATAGAGCACTATATTCCCAAATCATGCTTTATTGATTATCGAGATTTTTCAACTAATGCAGAGCTATACGAATTCATTTCTACAATACCTCAAGAAATCTATCAAAGATTCATAGAAGAAATTAAGCAATATCTCCTAAGTGAACAAGCTCAGCAATTCTCCCCTCAGGCTTTTGATGATCTTATATACAAATCTATTAATCAATGATTTATATAATTCGGGATTGAAAACGAATCGAACTTTCGAATATCTTCTTTGGAAGCTCTATTCTCAATAACCCACGAAATATAAGAGGGTTTTTTTTCTAAAAAGTAATGCCAAGCATCCATCCATAAGGTTATTGGATCTTTTACAATTTCATTAAATAAACACGCTATATCATCTCTAACAAGAATAAGATTCCCAGTGTAACAAACAGGCGTATATCCTTGATTTCTCGCTAAGCTTATCAAAACAGTTAAAGGCTGATTTAAACCATTGGTCGCTATTTCAAGAGGGATTTTTTCTACTAGAAAAGGGGACCAATACATACCAGCTTTAATGATAATCATCTTAGGCTTATGTTGTATCCCTTCCAATATTAAATCATCAAATCCACCAACATCAATGGAAAGGATATCTATTTCTTTGCCTCGACACAATGATCTAACAATTTGATCAAAGATATTTTTATCTACCTCCTTAGATTCTTTGATAAAACGCACATCTGGAAAATGTGTAACATCTTTGAAATATAATGTCTCTTCTAAGCAAAGAATAGGAGCAAGTGGTACTATATATTGATAGCTCTTTCTATTTTTACTTGAATGATCATCGTCAATATCAACAAATATTCCCTGCCAGCCTCGCTCCGCAAGAAATCTTACGTTTGAAGTGCAAGTCTCATAGAAATTGCTAAATTCTATGAACATTCCCTCCATAAGATCTAATCTTTTCAATATTTCATCCAAAATACCTTCTTCACCAAATTGGGAATATATTGACCAACTATGGAAAAGCAAGCTGGTTTCTTGAATAGACAGAATATTTTGCCTACAATCACTCCACTGTTCCGACACTACCTCTGTCGTTAAAATGTAAGTACACAAAAGTGAGCTAAAAAATATAAGCTTTCTTAACACCATGTCTTAGATCTTCATTGAAAAAAAAATGCAATGTGGTTATGTCTTTTTAAAAACTCGTAATATATGATAAAACAACCTTCCAAAACAGCTCTTTTCTCGGTTTTTTGGTGGTGCTTACCCATATTATCCACAGTGCAGCAGCTTGAAGCCAATTTCAATGAAAATCTAAGTCCTCCGATTTTTATTAGCTTAGGATCTCATTGCGAACCATCTCAACAGCTCATTTTAAACAACCTAAGAAGCGCAGCCTTTCCTTTTGACTGGTTACTTACATTAAATTTTCAAGGGTTTTTGTCTCTTATTCAAGAAGATTTTCAATTCTTTATGGACCATCGCTATCTTACTCAAGATGCTAGTGGAGTAGTGCTTAATACTTATTATTGTATTGACTTTCGACATGAATTACATGACTGGACTGACAATGACTTTTTTAAACATTATCCAGAAATAAAGGAAAAATACCGACGGCGAATAAATAGATTCCAAGAATGTAAATATAATAAAAGTAGAGCTTACTTTATTCGTGCAGCCTTTGACCTGAATCTCAATCCCTTTCTTCCAACCATCACACAAGACTGTACAAAAATTGATAGGAACCAAGCTAACGCCTTAAAAAATGTTCTTTGTCGTAAATTCCCTAAATTAGATTTTTATTTGGTTATTATCAACTATGACGAAGAAAATGCAGATGACATTCTAGGAGTAGACAGAGTATTGGAATTCAAGATCCGTAAGTCTCATAAAAAAGAAGATTATACGAATCTATTCCTATTGTTAATTGAGCATGCACGTAAATCCTAATTAAAAAACTTTAATAAGATTGGGGTCTTGATAGTATTCCAGTCAAAAGTTGAGTAAGAAAACTAGGTTGCCCTAGTTTCCTCCTCTAAGAACCGTACGTCATAGTTTCCCATCATACGGCTCAAGCCTCTCCTAAGGCTCATATCACACGGCTATCATTTTTTCTTGATAGACTTGCAATACGCACTTGCAGCCTTCGTACATGAGCTTCGACCTCGCTCCAGTTGATGAGGCTCCAGATCTTGACCCATGTTGAGGATGCACCAATCAGCGATTGTGTCACTGTCGTCATTTGCTCTTTCCTCATTTCAATGGTTCTTCAATTTCTCTTGCAAAGAGAGACCAATTGGACGTCAGCGCTCTTTCGAGCCGGATATATTCCACCCTGTATCCGATCCATTACAGATCGCCGTTTGTTTCTTCCAATGTCCCAATCTCACACTGCCTTGAGCTCGCCTTACGATGTGCTTACCCGGTGCCGGGAGCAATATGAGGTTTCCACGTTCCGCTGGGGAAATATGCGTGCGGGTAGGCGCCTGCTTTCGACCGGAAAGCTTTTTGAACTGCGTGAACTGGACAGAACAACCAGATCACTCGCTTATCTTCGCCATTTTGGCTCAAGTGGTTTCATCTACTTTCACTTGTCACGTATGACGGTCTTATGCAGATTCACATCTATTCGCCATACTCACTATCTAACGCTTACCTATCTCATAGCTGACAGGAGGCGGAGTTCCTCACGGATCTCCATCCCATGCGCGAAGGCATTTCGCTATATTGTCGGGCCCGCTGCTTTATTCAGAGCCCTAGATTCACTCCGCAGTAGGAGTGGTCCCATGATAGAGACAATTCCCCCCAGGGACCTCGTGTCGCACGTTCAGAATGCGTCTCTCCACCTCCAAAAAAACAAGGCCGGGAGGTTTTTCGGCCTTGTTTCATAAATTATAAGTACTGTCAACGCTGTTTTCTGAAATCTTTTGAGCTCAAATTAGTCATCACTCATTGGGGGAATTGAGTACTTTTGCAAATCTTGGATAATTTCAGCATGGTTTTCGGTGTTTTTTATCCAAAATGCCGTTCCCATCCCATAAGAAATATAAATTTCAATGTAATTATCGGGCACTTTTATTCTTCCGTATCCATAAATATCAGTCAAAAGCCTTCTTTCCAGAGGAGCGACATCATGAGCAGCAATAATAGGAACTTTATTAAAAAGAACTTGAACGAGATCACCACGAATGCAGATTCCACAATCTACAAAAGCCATATCTATTTTATATTCTTCAACTTGCTTGTCTACAAAGAGTGTCAGATCGTCTAAAAACGAGGGGTCAATAGAGGCGTAACTCCTTAAATTCACGGGTTGATATGCAGCAGCTCCATAAACACTGTCAGCTCCCATGTACTTATTTGGAGCCCAGCTTGTATCGAGTCCCTTTCCAGCAAAATAGGTTATCGGTATCCAATTTTTACAATTACGGTACAAACCCAAACAATATTTCATCCACTCAGGGCCGGATCCTGGAGTGACAAATTCGACAGAAATCACCTTGTCCGTATGATCCATGAAATATTTTGTCGAAAAACCAACTCCAAATTCCATGAATGTTTCTATATGTAATTTCTTAAACACTCTTTTTAAGTGAGCCACATGTTCCGTGTAATGAGTGGAACTGCCTGTTTTTGTTAAAAATTCTTCCGTGATTTGCTCCGCGTCTGTAATCCATTCCTCAGCAGAAAGAGTGGAGAGTGAACCAAAAAACATACTTATAACTAAAATGTAATTTTTCAGAAGACCCTCATTGAAAAATTTATGGGGGAATGCATTAATTTTCTTTAATTGGTTCTCAAAAATATTATTTAGCAATGCATATTTTTTTCATCAAAACTTCTGATTGTTTCTCTCCACCTCCAAATCTAAACACAGAAGGCAATTGCAAAACAAAGACCGTGTTGAAAGCCTGGTCATTTTTTTTTGTAATTAGGACCTGCGTTATCTGATAAAGCTTTAGGTTGAGTCGAAACAATATCGCTAAAAACGCCATACATGGCGATGTCATCAGGTAAGTAGAAGTCCATGTCATAGGGTAGAAATATTCCATAAGTCTTAAAAAATCTTAAAAGTTTATTCATGCCCGACCGATTTACAATCATTGAATAGGCACCGTAACGGGCCCCTATTTTCTTAAATGTACTATTTACGGCAACTATTGAAGAAAATCTTTTGGGGTTGTTTGGAGTATAATTAGGCCTTGTTGCATAACCTAGGCAGCGAACGTATTGCCCTTCTTGACTTTTTGTATCTTGATCGGTGAATAATATATCCCACCCTCCTCTTTTCTTAGTAAGAAAGTTGAGTTCATCAATCAATTGAGAAAGAACGTGGGGATTTTGAATGACTTCGATATCATCTTCCATAACCCAAATTGTTTCATAACCAGAGTCATACGCATCTTGAAGAACAGACAGATGGCTAAGGACGATGCCTATTGCTCCTCGGGACATGCAATGGCAAAAGTAAGTTCTTCCTTGGACATGCATGACTTCGTGAAGAGGCTCAAAATCACCGTCTGGTAAATAAGCTGTGCCCCATAGATTTTTAACCATCCCTTTTTGGTATGGGATTCCGAGCATATTAATAGTCTCTAAAGAAAGCTCCCATCCATTGACTGCAGAAAAGCGATAAGGGTAGATGCCATAAGGAGCTAGCTCAGCTAGGCAATGTGCGAATTTTTCAGGTCGCTGATCCAAATTAATAGTATAAACAAAATCGATATTTTTTATTTGATTGTGGGAACCATCTGATTTATCTTCAGCTTTCTTGAAATAGGCTTCAATACTCGCCTCTAAATCATAAAAAAAACTGGTTAATAAAGTTAGCAAAAATAATAGTTTCACAGCACCTCTTGTTTTTAATAGGGTAAGCAGATTATTGCCCGAACCAAAAAGTTTGATACATCATAGGATGTTGTTCCTTGAGAAACTCAATTATTTGATGATCCTGAGTATAATTAAAACTTTGGTAGTGTTCATGAAGCAAAGAAAGTTCACCATATTCTTTAGAAATAGCTTTTGGTATTCTCACATTTTGATAAAAGTTCTCATCCCGCATTACATAATGATTAATCTGGATAAGGTCACTTGTATGCTGAGAAGAGACCTGAAGATCGGTTCCCTTAAAATAGAGAGGATAGCCCGAACCGTCGTAATATTGGGCTCCCTCCCTTAAGACAAGCTGATGAGGAGACCATACTTGCTCTATAATAACCTCATCCGTCTTTACAATGCTTTTTCCTGCAGCATTTCTTGCATGAAGGGGATGAGAAGATGCAGTTAGGTGCATGAGAATAGGTTCTCCTGGAGTTATATAAATTCCACCTGTTCCAAAATTTCTCCAACAAATGTATACTCCTGAAGACGAAGGAAAATACTGATTTAAACATTCAAGAATAGTTGCATTTTTTTTAGGTAAAATAAATTCATCTACGTCAATGAATGCAAGCCATTTGATTTTTCCCTTAGATCTTCTGAGCCCATCTCGATAAGCAACGGTTTGCCAGATCGGAAATATTGACATACCCGGAGGCGCATGATGATCGATTACCTCTACTAAATTAGAGCTTATATAAGGTTCCAGTACTTCCTTCCAATGATCCACGCTGCGATCATTGTAAAGCAGAAAATGATCTACACCCAGCATATGATGGTATTCAATCCATTCTTTAAGGTAATTTGCTTCATTCCTAAACATCGCAACTATTCCTAGTTCATACGAAAAAAGGCTGTAGTGAATAAACAATGTCAATAATGAAACAAATAGCAAGGGCTTTTTCTTCATTGCAATTTCTCTTGATAGCTTTTTGCATTGATTTTAATCCATGAATCGGGGCCTCCAATATCTAGATAGCCTCCTATCCAATTTGCTGGTCTGACGACTATTTTCCCTGGATTTTGATTTAACCAAGCACCCCACCAACTAAATGTGGAGTTACTAATGATGTTATGTTTGCATAGTGTTTGGAGAAAAAAATCGATATAGTGAGGCTCATTCTCAATAAAAATAACGTTCCTTTCCTTTGCTGGGATGATTTTTTTTGCAAAATTCATATTATCGCTGATCACGACAAAAAGGGCTTCATTTGTAAAGAGATTCATCGCTTTCTCATAATACTCCTCATCATACTGCCTAAATGCCGGCTCGTCAGGCTTTTCAGCAAAATAGTATCGTATATGAACGCAAACACTATGAGGATGATCCAATATTCGCGCATATTTTTGCTTTATATACTGTAAATCGGTATCTTTTGGAGAAAAAAACTGGATCAATCGATCTCGGTGATGAGCAAAATATTTCTCATTTTGAGAGTATCCAGAAAGCTTCATTCCATTTGTAAAGGGAATCGGCTCATACCCATAAACAGTTGTTGCCCATTCGCAGGAGATTTCATTTTTAGGAGGATAGAGGACGCATCTAAAAAAAACATGATGTAAGCTTTGAGAATGGGGTAGAAGAGGAATAAAATCTGGAAAATAGGGCTCAGCATTATTATCCCAAGCTAATGCAGAGGTCGTTGCCACTTCAAACATTTGATTACCCAGGCCACCTAAAATCGAACCAATTACGTAAGCCTTATCCTCTGCATACGCGCTAGGAAACAACAACAGAGAAGTATAAAGGAACGCAAGCCCCTTATTTATCATAGGTTGTCTTATCCCAAGTGATTAAAATATTCCCAGTATAACTGAAAATCGGCTCTGGATGAATCTTTGGATGAATTCCATAGGCTTGAAATAACTCAATGAATTCAGACAGAGAAAGATGGTCAAAGATATTCGTATCGTTACAGAGCATGTATCCACGTTTTGCTTTCACAACCACTCGTTTAAAATAATCAAGCTGTGTATTCCGATCACACTCGGTGAACGCATAATTGCTTATAAATAAATCAATACCATCTGTTGGCAGCTCTGCATTCACATCTAGACATGTGACATTGTGCACAGAGAGTGTCAACATCATCTTATTGATAAGCAGTTCAACTTCAGGCAAATCGTATATGTAGTATTGAGAAAAAGGAAGCAATTGAGATAGGACGTATGCCTGGCCTCCAAACCCCGCTCCAATCTCTACAATTGTATAGTCTTTTGGAAGGTCAAACAGTCTGGAAATATGATCGGCAAACAATACATATCTCAAAGCAGTACCAGAAAAAAGACCAAATCCCTGAATCATATTTCTAACGGGGTTTCCATATAGATCTAATTTTCTGAATTGAGGGATAAGGGAAAGGGTTTTCTGGGTAGCGTTGTTGCGGATGTAGTGTGCAAACTCGCCACCCTGTCCACACTCAACCGCATTAAAGTAAGCCTCAATAGACCTAAAGTTTTGAAAGAAGTTATCATCTTGGGCAGCATTTCGGCAAATTTCTCTATATAGAACCGAATTTCCAGTTATGCTTTTTTGAATGATAACTTCGCTGTGGAGTGAAGTGACTGCAAGTGCCAACGATATGATGGCTATAATTCGTCTAATCATCCAGGTCCTCCAAGAAATAGTTTCAAAAGAAACTCTGCATCAATTCAGCATACTTGGCTATGAATTTTTTAGTTCTGTAAAAGCTGGCTAAAAAATTGCAACGATCTATACCAAAACAACCTGAAGAATCGAGTTTTTGACAAGAAGGTTCTTCGAAATTCTTGTCTGGAGCGAGAGACCATAGTTCGAGAACAAGTGCAGAGTGAACACAAGAATTGCGAAGTAAAGCCTACGCCGTCAGAAACCGATTCTTCAGGTTGTTTCGTTACAAAATCGAAAATTTTGAAACTTTACTTACTGGTATGCACTGCACTTCTAATAGCTTGCGTAATTTCTTTGCAATTCTTCGCTTGCAAATCTAGAGTAGTCAACTTTGAAAATATACTAGGAGGAAAGAAATCCGGATGAATCCACCAATCCTCGAAAGCATACCCATCATTTGATACATCTGAGCATAACAAATAGTAGCCGAGATCTTTAAGAATTTTTCTCTCTTTTTGTCTATACAGATCGCCATAACGATAAAAGTCATGCTCTATCGTTATCACTTTAAAAACATGATTAGAACAAATCAATTTCTCTAAAACCACGTCATAATATCCATCAACATCTAAAGATAGATAGTCGATAACCTGGGGAAAGGGTTTCAAAAGAGCAGAGTAATTAGATTGGGTAGCGTCTTCGGAAAACAAAAGATTCTTCCGCACAGCATACCAACGTTCAGCAAGATCAATAGAGATATCGATACTTATGCCATCCCATTGCAAATTTTTCTCAAAAAAATACGAATTATTGATATAAATTGGCTCGCCAGCTCCAATTTCAAGGTAATGCCCTTTATCCTGCTTGTTTAACAAACCATATAAAATAAAATAAACAAATTTATCTTGATTTGCTTGAGAATAAAACTCTACGTCATCTACGGTCTTAAACAAGCTATGTGAAGAGCTGTTAATTAGATTCGCTTCGAGTGAAGCTTGAAAAATGGTTGCTCCTAAAATTACAATCAAAGACAAAAACACTTTAAAATCCATAAATTGTATTTTTATATCCGTTGAGGAGCTTAAGCTGATCACCTATTCGAGTAAAGAAATTTATAAATGATTCCAATCTAAAGTTCGCGCTCCAGCTCCTATCGGGCAGGGTTACAGTTTCTAAGCTTTTTGAATGTTTTCAACCACAAAACTCCCTTGAACTCAAATATACCGAAACAACCTGAAGAATCGGGTTTTTGACAAAGAGGTTCTTCGAAATTCTTGTCTGGAGCGAGAGACCATTGTTCGAGAACAAGGCTCGAGTGAAGACAAGAATTGCGAAGTAAAGCCGACGCCGTCAGAAACCGATTCTTCAGGTTGTTTCGGTATAAAGGGTCGTGAGCATGCAAGTTGCAATGGCTAGCAAAGTTATTCATTTTTCATCAATTTTTCTCAAAGTCTTATTTTCTAAACAGAAAGTACTCGGGGGTTGAACGAGATTCATCTTTCATGCAATTTGTAAACAAAAATTCTCTCGCGCGAAGAGTTGTTGGCCAATGAGCATCATCTAACCAAATATATCCACCTTTCTTCACTTTTGGCAGATACATCTCCGCATCGCTTAATGCGATATCTGGGGTGTGATTTCCATCGATATGCAAAATATCGATAGACTCATCGGCAAAATGATCTAAAGCGAGCAATCCGGTCATCCGCATGATCGTGCAATATGGAGTCAATCGAAAATATTTCAACATATTCACAAATTCATCATAGATGTGATTGAGATCAATGCGGCTCCACCATTGATAATTGGGATTATCGTCTGTATATCCATCTAAGCAATAGGAATTCATCCAAGGATCGATTGCATAGACTCGCCCCCTGGTTAAAAATTTCAAAGCACTTGCGGTTGGATAAATAGAAGACCCGCCAAACACCCCGATCTCAACACATATCTCTGGCTTCATTTCGTAAATCAAATCCATCATACGGCGCGCCTTTTCTGGAGTACACCATCCTTGGAGGCGCGTTTGATGTGATAGGACTTCATTCTGATATAACTGCCAGTCCGTGGTTGCAGAAAACGCAGGAATAATTCCTAAAGTCATCAACAATAGTATGATCTTATTCATCAATTCTCCGAAATTCGGTCGTTAAAAGGCTGTTCTTTAGTTAACTTATGTACAGTTTCAAAATGCAATATAGATTTGAGGAGTTTTTCTTTATCCATCGTCACAATTTTGACGCCGCAATCATTCTCTCCACAGGCCAAGTGAATCACTTCTCGACCATTTTGATTTTCTAAGACAAACCCGCTAGGAAAAATAACCCGTTTACCGACAGATGCAGTATTGCTATAAGGAGTTTCATAAATCCCTTTGAAAAGGATCGGGTATTTCGAAATTCCCGTTAGATTGAAAGGGGGGGTAGCGTTAAATGTATAAGCTCCCATCACATACCAAACCGATCGATTTTCATCGGTAAACCAGCTATGGAAAAACCCTAGATATTCATCGCCGATTTTTTTAGCCGGAGTGCCTCCGCTGATTTCCCCCCATTTTTCTGCCCAGGGAATAGAAAGATAAGCTGCTTCTGCCGGCACAAGCACATTTTTTAGTTCATTGACCTGGGGATTTGGCAGCTCAAGCAATTTTCGAGGATTGATTCGGTACTCTAAAAATATCCGAGGTTTTTGGTCTTCTCCTATGTATTCGAAGGGACTCCAATTTTTTTCGACCCAATGTAAGTTGATGTCTAAGGTTGTGCTGTAGTTAACAGCGTATGTATTTTGATCTATGTTGGCTGCACACATAGAGCGACACTTGGGGTAGCTCTCAAGCAATCGGTTGCAAAATAGATACAATTGGTTACCAATCATTAAAACCCGAGGATCGTCGGCATACTCAGTCTGTAGATCGATTCTCTTAAATTCTTGATCTTCTTGTTCAAATCGATGATTGAGAGGGACGACCCCTATCCGAGAGCTAAAACGGGCGTATGCAAGATTTGGGTTAATCACATCGTATCTAAAAAACAAATCGTAGCCAGAGCCGGATTCGATCAAGCTAGGGTTATAGGGAGCGGTTATCTTCCGAATATTTACTTCCTTTACTGCCAAAACAATTTTCGTTTCCTCTCCGAAGGGGACCCCAGAGAGCTCGGTTGGAATAGGAACTTTCCCCAAGAGCTGAGGGAGGGGGGGTGCTCCATACTTCAACATTTTTACCGAACGGCGAAGGGCTGTTTGTTTGGATTCAAGCCTGCACATTCGATGATGCAGCCATCCAAAGGTTCCTATAGAGCAAAGAAGGATACAGGTCATCGCCAAGATGAGCCTGTTGACGCCCTTTTTTTTGGACGAAATCTCTTCTACTTGCGAAATGTGGCTCATCCTATTTTTCAAAACGTCTTTGAGATTTAACATGTCCTAGCAAAGTTAGAAGAAATCGAGAACGTTAATTAAAAACTGAAAAAAATGCAAAAAACATTTTTTCATTGAAAAAAACATCTCTTTTTGAGCTGATCGTTAGCGTTCGTCTTGAGATAAAACGATAACCTATTTGCACTATGCCAGAAAAACCTTCGATCTATGTGTTAACCAATCATGCTTTCAATCATACGTCAGCTAAGCCTGGCAGCAAACCGCTCGATGAGAGGTTTCTGAAGAGTGATAAAAATTACATCTACTATTTGATCGATAAAGAGGTTCCAGAGGAGTTGAAGGGGAAGAAGGTTCTTCATGAACATCTCATCGATCCGATTTTGTACGATGCAGGTGCAAAACATTTGGCGGAGTGGTCTTTTCTCCTCGCTGAAGAGAAGCAGGGTTTTTGTGACTATCCATTTTTTATGATTTCTTCGCGTTTTTATGAAAAGAACCATTGGTTAGGGACCGATTTGGATAAAGAATGGGAGAGGCTGTTTAGCTGGTTTTCGCATTATCGGTACGGGTTTTTATCTAGCTACGATCGTCCCCTGCGGTGGATCGAAATGGATTGGAAAAAAAAGCTCAAGAAAGAGGCTTGGCGCTATTCTTTTTTTCCTTGGAAGGAAAAATGTTTTGAACTCATCAAGGAGCTCTATGACGTTTCTGTGCCAGAGGAGTATCGCTACCTTATCGATTTACAATGCAACTACACGGGATTTCGCGATAGGCAGGCTTTACTCGACTACGTTTCTTTTTATCGTGAAATCATCGATTTTTTTCTCGATGAAAACTACCAGTTGAAAAAAGAATTAGGAGAATATTTTCGAAGAGCGGGGTTTCGCAATGAAAAACCACTTACGTTTCTGATCGAAATATTTTCTCATCTTTATTTCTATGTGCAGAATGAAAAGGTGTTCACGCTGCATTATGAAGGGTATTATGAAGTCGACGAGAAAAACACAGAATTTCACGAAATTGCTAAGCATGCGTTTCCCAATAGATTAAAATGGGTGCAGAAGATGCGCTGGCTAGTACGGCGCAGTAAAATTGAAGGGCTACTAGCACCCTTTCGAGCGAGATGGAATGGGGAGTATAAACTGGAGACATGAATTCTGCCTGGCAAGTGATGAAGATTTTTTTTTGTTGCGCAGGCGTTAAGAAAGCTCGCCGGCTGACATGGATTGTTCTTTTCAATTTTATTGCAGCGCTCTTAGAAGGCGTGTCGTTTGGATTTATCCTTCTTGCTTTAAGCGGACTCAATCGAGAAAGTTTTGGTCGGTCGTTCTCCTATCTCTCTTCATTGGTTGGCGAAGAAAGCAGGTTTCTAGCGAATCCACAGGGCATTTTTTCAGTCAGCATTGGTTTAGCTATTCTTACGCAAATCTTACGAAGTGTCTGCAATTTTATCGCACAAGTTGCCTTGACCAAACTGAGCACCGATTGGCAGATGCTCTTGCAAAAGAGGATTTACGAGCAGATTTTGCGGATGAGTTTTTCTTGCGCGAGTAAATACAAAGTGGGCGATCTGGTCGATTATACGAGGGCGCCAACGTCTGTTGTTCAACCGGTCATGGATCACTTAAATAAATTTCTGGTGGCGTGTTTAAATAGCGTTGCTTTGTTGATCACGATGTTTGTTCTTTCACCCGTATTGACTCTCTTTGTTATTACGATTTTTGGGGGTCTTGGCTGGGCACAAAAACACCTCATCAAAAGGCTCTCAGACGCCTCTAGAAGGTCTTCCGAGCACTTAGCCGAATTTAGCAAAGAGACCGTACAAACACTGCACGGATTAAGAGCGATATTTACATTCAATCGCCAAAAAGAACTGTTGCAAAAGACGGGGGCTCTTTTAGATAAGATCGCTATCTACACGCAGAAAATGTGTGTGTGGAACAACTTCATCGCGCCTATCAATGAGATTTCAGGGATTCTTCTCGTAGGGATTTTTCTTGTCGTGGGTCTTTCTAGCCAGGATATCGGATTGCAAACGTTGCCTCTTCTTTTAACCTTTATCACCATCGTCTATCGGCTCAATGGAAAGGTCCAAGGAGTTGTTTCTAGTGTGAGCAGCATTGCGCATCATTGGGGGCAGATGAATCGCGTTCAGGAAATTTTAGATGATAGCGATAAGGAATTTGCACAGGTTCATGGCGACGTCATTCACACGTTTGCGCAAGCAATTGCATTCAACGATGTCTCTCTGCGGTATTCTGGAAAGAAGAATTATGCGTTAGAACATCTTACGTTAATGATCCCTAAAGGCCAAGTGACAGCCTTGGTTGGGCTATCTGGAGCGGGAAAATCTTCTCTTCTCGATCTGCTCCTTAAACTCTATGATCCGACGTCTGGCAAGATATTCGTCGATGATAAGCCGTTAGCAGAGATAGAAATAGAGAGTTGGAGAGGTCTTTTTGGCGTCGTTAGCCAAGATGTGTTTATTTTCAATGAAACGATCCATGAGAATATCTGCTTTGGGTGGGCTTCTGCAAAGGAAGAAGAGGTCATTGCTGCC